>Ga0074199_1001318_pt1 | contig 23017 bp, 23 predicted proteins | sample EPASupsiteSAE347_FD_64528 | JGI IMG/M metagenome (GOLD analysis project Ga0074199, IMG submission 64528) | Bioremediated contaminated groundwater from EPA Superfund site, New Mexico - Sample SAE3-47 | ecosystem: Environmental > Aquatic > Deep subsurface > Groundwater > Contaminated ... | reverse complement strand
AAAAGGTGAAGGACGGGGGCGGACACTCGGATTTCCTACCGCAAATCTTGCTTTTCCGGATGAAAAGGTCACCCCCTCAGAGGGTGTCTATGCGGCCTGGGCCGCCCTCCGCTCATCAAGGTTTCCTGCGGCGGTGAGTATAGGAACTCGCCCGACTTTCAGCGGGACGTCTTCAGCCCTTGAGGCGCACCTGCTCGATTTTACGGGAGACATCTACGGGGAGAAACTCGCTCTTTTTTTCATGGATAAAATCCGATCTCAGAAAAAATTCAAGTACCCGGAAGACCTCTCCCTCCAGATTGGACGGGACGTTGAAACGGTGCGAAAGGTTTTGGCCGGGTACCCGGAAGGAATGAACTCCTCCGTCTTAGAATTAGAAAGATATACTATCAGGAAGGACGTGACGCATGATTCATGTTGAGTCTGCCATAAAACCGCAAATTGAAATAAAGACCCAGCTCCCCGGTCCCGAGGCGACAAAGATCATCGAAAAAGAGAAGAAATTCCTGGCCACCGGCACCAAGTGCTGGGAGACGCCGGCGGTTCCCGCCGAGGGAAAAGGGGTCTGGTTCAAAGACGTGGACGGGAACACCCTTATGGACTGGACGAACGGAATGGTGGTCGTTCTGGGCCACTCCCATCCGAAGTGGCTGGAAGCAACGACGCAGCAGCTCCAGAAGCTGTTCTATTTCAACAGCCCCGACTTCCCCAATCCCCTCCAGGCGGAACTTGCGGAAGAATTGACGAAGCTGGCCCCGGGCGACTTTCCCAAAAAGGTTTTCTTCTCCTCAAGCGGCACCGAGGCTGTTGAGGCCGCTCTCAAAGTGGCCCGCGTCGGCACCGGGAAAAATATCATCATTCACTGGCTGGGGGACTTCCACGGGCGCACCGCCGGCTCTCTCTCGACCACCGCCTCCAAATCGGTGCATCGTCGCGACTACACCTTCGCCCTGGGCAACACCTACGGCCTTCCCTATGCCTACTGCTACCGCTGCTGGTACAAGATGGAATATCCCTCCTGCGACCTGCACTGCGCCAGGATCATGGAGCGTTACTTCAAGACCCAGATTCCACCGGAGAACGTGGCCGGAATCATCTTTGAGCCGATGCAGGGCGAGGGAGGCTACGTCGTTCCTCCGAAGGAATTTTACCAGGTTGTCCGGGAGATCGCCGAGAAATACGGCATTCTCCTTATCGCCGACGAAGTGCAGAACTGCTTCGGCAAATCCGGCTATTGGTTTGCCTCCGAACACTTCGGTATCACCCCGCATATCATCGCCGTGGCCAAGGGCCTGGCCAACGGCGCCCCCATGGGGGCCACCATCTTCCCGGCCGAGTACGATTTTCCGCGGCAGGGGATGCACAGCAACACCTTCGGCGGCCAGCTTCTCTCCTGCGCTTCCTCCCTGGCTACTCTGAAAATCATCCGGGAACAGAAGCTTCTGGAAAACGTCCGCAAGATCGGGGAGCATTTCCGGAACAGGCTCCTGGAGATGAAGGACAAGTACGAGTGCATCGGGGACGTGCGGACCCTGGGAGTGCTCATCGGGGTGGAGTTCGTGAAGGACAAGAATTCGCGGGAACCCGCAGCGGATTTGCGCAACCGGATTATCGAGGAGTGCTACCAGATGGGCCTCCTCATGATTCCCTGCGGAGAGTCCACCATCCGCATCACTCCGGCCTTCGTCATAACGAAGGAGGAAGTTGATTTAGGACTGGACATCCTGAGCCGGGCGGTCGAAAAAGCCCTGAAAGCTTGAAATAGGGAGGCCTGACCTTGACGAAAAATAATGGCAGTAAAGTGCTGCTTCTTTTACCGGCTGCACGCTTTGAGGACGCGGTATACCAGAAGACGAAAGCCATCCTGGAGCGCAACGGCCACGCCGTTACCGTGGCCGCCCCCAAGAAAACTCCCATCTTCGGTCTCAACCGGGGCCAGGTTATTCCCAATATCACCCTGGAGGAGATCAAAATTTCAGACTATGACGCCCTCGTCCTGGTCTCGGGCATCGGCTACCGGGATTACTGGGAATTCGAGCCGGTTCAGGAATTTATCCGGGAGGCGCACCGCCTGGGCCTCCTGATCGCGGCCATCGCCAACACTCCCATGCTCCTGGCCCGCTCCGGGATACTAAAGGGCAAAAAGGCGACGGGGCTCTTCTATGAATCCAAGGACATCAAAGACAACGGAGGCGAATACATAGCCGCCTCCGTCCATCAGGACGGAAACGTCCTCACCGCCAAGGAGGCGGCCATGGCCGATCAGTACGGCCTGGCCCTGGTCAAGGCCCTGAAACCGCCCTCCGCCGCCTGACGTTAAGACCCCAAAGACGAGGGAACACCGCAGAGACGCGGAGAGCGCAGAGCAGGAAAAACAAACAGAAGATTCAGAGGCTGTAAAAACCTCTTATTTTTCCGGGGAAAGCAACTTCCGGTAAAATTTCGGGTGGGAGATACCGGTTTTCAACCTGAGTCCAACCATTATTTCCGCCTGCCCGCCAGTTTGATCGCCGCTCTTAAGAAGCGCCCAGCCTAAAAGTGCGTGATACCAGCCCATCTTCGGATCGAGCGCCACGGCTCTTTTGAGCGCCTCTTGCGCCCGGGGCCAATTCCCGAGGCGCATCATGGCATAGCCCTCCGTTCCCGGGAAAAAAGCTTCCCGGGGGAAAAACAGCGAAGCCCGGACGGCGGCCACTTCCAGCATCGCCCATGATTCCTCAAGCAGGTAAAGATCGATGAGGTTCTTCCAGGCGTATTTCTGAAAGGGATCGTTTTTAAGAGCACGGATTAGGACTGTTTCGGCATCCCCCCAGGCCTTCGTCTCCAGGTAAAGACTTCCCAGGGCGTTTAAGACAGGGGGGGCATCCAGGCCCCTTTCGAGGAGTTCCTGAATGAAAGCTGCTCCGCGGGAATACTGCTTAAGAAGGATGCTGGCCAGGGCCAGGGCGTAAGTGTTGAGCGGGTTCGGATTGTTCTTGTATTGGTTTTCCAGAATGGGAACGATTGTTTCCAGTTTCTTGAGCTTTCGGGCCTCCAGAATCTTAACGCGGACGGAGTCAAAAGCTTTCTGAGCGCGCGCGGATGTGGGAGGGTGTCCCGAAGATGGCAGAAGTCGCGCCAGATTCCGGGACTCCGCGTCGTAAGACAGAGCCGCCCGGGATTCTGCTGCTGCGGTGAGCTTTGTGATGGAAAAATTCGCCGAGACCCTGATATTTTTTTGATCCTGCGCCCTGGCCAGGCGGAGGCGAAGGGGGACGGGCCAGGTACTCCAGAGCTGGATGTATCGGTTGGAGAGCTCGGCAAAGGAGTGAAAATAATTCTTCCGGTCGAGGCGCCCGGTGGTGGGATCAACGGGAAACCAGCCGCCCGCCGGCGTCCAGACCAGGTTCCAGGCGTGCGTCTGCCTCAGGCACTTTTCGTCTTTTTCGTATAGGATTCCGCCGACATACCGGGCCGGAATTTTCTTCGAACGGCAGAGGGCCGCATAAAGAAGAGCCGCATCGGCGCATTGAACCACCCCGCTCCTTAAGGCTGAAAGAGCGGTCTTGGGCGCAAGGTGCAGATTGAAGCGAAAGTTCTTCACGATGTATCCATAAAGAAGGAGCGCCTGAAGCGTCGGCTCCTCTTCCCCCGCCGTGGCGGCGGCGGCCGCTTTTCGAATCTCGGGTGCCTCCGACTCTATCCCGGGGAAAGCGCCCAGATATTTTTTTTCAGAATCCGGCAAAGCCGGAAGTTTCATCATCCGGGGTTCCCGGGGCGAGCTGAGACGGAGGCACTGACGCCAGGTGCGGATGGAAAGATTCGCCCAAATTTCCCTTCTTTCACCCGGGGGAATGCGCAGGGAGCAGACGGCTACCCTGTTTCCCCATTCATCCTGAAGGATGCGGGAAGGTGGCGGCTGAAAGCCGGTGACGCCCGCCTCCTGAGATGGCGTCCTGACGGGAGGAAGGAAGAGGCGCGCCTCAAGAGAAAGAGGCGAAGTTCCCGTGTTTTTCAGAGAGATCCTCTCGGTGAGGGAATATCGGGCCGGATCGTCCAGGATGAATAAAGGATTTGCCTCCTTCTGCTCCGGGCGGGGGCGGACAGCGAAGAAAGCAGCGAATAAAACGACACACAGAATTAAAACCGGGGATTTGGCCCTTCCCGGCCTACATCCGGGCATATTCGAGAATATCCCTCAGGATGTTCCTGGCGACAGCGGCTCCTACTCCCTTCTCCATCGCCTCAATCAGGCGGTACTGGCACAGGATCCACTCGCCCTTGCCCTCCGGGATAATCCCGACAACAGTCCCCTCAACCTGGGTGGAACCGTGGCGTACGGACACAATCTCCTGCGCCACCTTTTTCCCGTCAACCGAAATATAGACGCAGGCCGGGGTGATGAAGGAACTTCCGCTCTCCACTTCCTTCTCGGAGATAGAGCGCCAGATATTTATCCGGGAGGAATAGCTGAGATTTTTCTCCCAGGTGCTGAAGGTGTAGAACTTGACTTTGAAAGGCATCTGTTCCGCCACCTGGGGCGAGTGGTTGAGCAGTACAACCTTGCCCCCCTCCTTGATGTAGAGCTGAAGGCGGCTCAACTGGCTCTTTAGCAGCGGGAAGGCATTGGGGCCGACAACGATGATGCGCGGCTTGTACAGGACCCCCTTGGCGTCAATCACCTGACCGGAACCGGTCCGGATTGATTCCAGGTTCCGGGAGAAATCATCTGAGTTATAAGGCTCGGCCGCCTGGCCCAGGCTGGAGAGTGCCCTGATGACGGAAGCTGAATCCGGCTGCTCCACTACCATGATCTCCTTCGCAAAAAAGGACGTGGTGCCCGCCGAAGAGGAAGAGGAGCGGGGAGGTGAAACGGAGAGTTTGGAACCTCTTCGCTGCTTCCATAACAAGTATCCCTGCACAGCCAGGCCGCAGACAATCGCAAAGATGAAGAGCTTAAGAAGAATAACCGCTCCGCGGGGAGGAGGAGGTGGTGGTGGTGGCAGGATAGGCCCAGCCGGTTTTTTTACATGGCGTCCGCCGGGAGGCGGGCTTCCTGAAACACCCCCCGCGGCGGCGGCTGCTTCCGTATTCCACTGAAGTCCGCTGATTTCACCCTCATATATGACCTTTCCGTCCTCGCCCTCGACAGATACGCCGGAATAAAACCATCCCTTGTTCTCCTCGGAAGAGATCCCTCTGAATTTTGCGGTGAGCTTCCTGAAAGTGCTGGAACTCACGTATTCCATCTTTCGAAGCACCTTGCGATCGATATCCATCCACAGGCGGTAATCCCCCCGCTGGGAGCTATTGGCCAGAATTATGTTGCAGGGGACGCCGTCCACCTTATCTGCAGGGCCGAGATTGTAGCTCTCTCCGGCGCCCGAAAGGCGAAGAACGAAGGGAAGAATTGCGGAAAGCGGGGTTCGGGACACCAGACTTGAAGTCTCCGCCTTGGTCGTCGGATCTACATTAACCACGTTCAGGTTTGTTCCGTCACTGCTGGTGACGACGACCTTCTGGCCCTGGGCCAGGAGAAGAGTGATCCTGAATAGCTCTCCTTTGTAAGAGACTTCCCCGGTGACGGGAAACTGGACCTCGCTGTAACGGCTCTCGGGAATAATCGTGGATAAAAAGGAGGCATCCGGAGCCTTAATGATAAGGTTAGCCTTGTAACTTACAGTCTTGGCCCCCATGAGCATAAACTCTTTCATGATGTCCGGAGCGTAATTGATCTTTGGAGAGGGGCCTGCCTTGACCGCTCCGGCGCCGGGACTTTTAGCCGGAGAGGGAGAAAGGGCCGGAGAAGGCGACTGGCCCGGAAGAGCAGGAGGTGGCGGTTGAGCCGGATTTTTTGGTTGGCCCGTCGTCGGAGCGGCCGGCTTAGCTGGGCCGGGAACACTTCCCTGCTGCACTTGAACCGGCTGGACCTGGTTCTGAGCACCAAGAGGAGGATGATGCAGGAAAACAAACAAACCAATTAGAAGAGTTAGCAGGAGCAGCGGGGAAACGAATTTTATCCGTTTGACGGTCAAGAAAGTGACCTCCTTCAATTAGAGTACGAAAAAGACCATGAAATATTATACTACGAGAAAGCCATCCAGGTTCCTCCTTCTCTTACTTAGTATTCTTTTGGCGGTGATTCTTCCATCTTCCTCCTTTTCCAGCGAAAGAGAGTCCACTTTTCTCATTACAGGCTATATCAGAAGGGTCCTTCTGCTCGTGCAAAAAAATTATTATCGCCCCATCGATGAGGAAAATCTCCTCAAGGGGGCGGTCCGGCAAATGGCCGCCTCATGTCCCCGCCTGAAGAATGACTTCTTAATCTCTCCCGGCGAGAGCGGCTTTACCTGGCAGAAATTCGCAATCACCTTTTCGAATATAGCGGGAGAACATCCCGAGGAGGCCGGTGGCCTGGGGGAGGCGGCCATCCGGGGAATTATCGAGGGCCTCGGGGATCCCTACTCCGTATTTCTGGACGCCCGTTCGAGAAAAAATTTCGAGAGTGAGACCACGGGGGGATCCTTTCCGGGAATCGGAGTGGAACTGGCCATAAAGGACGGGTGTCTCCTCATCGTGGCGGCCATACAGGGGACCCCGGCTTTTAAAGGCGGCCTGCGCCCCGGAGATGAGATTGTCGCCATCGATGGGAATAACGTCAGGAGCCTGAATTTTTCAAAGGCTATGAGCCTCCTGGAGGGCGCGGCCGGGACGCCCCTGTCTCTGACATTAAAACGGAAAAATAGTGTGCGCTCCTTCCGCCTCACCAGGGAGAACCTTATCTTCCCTCCTCCGGCCTTCCGGATGATGAAGGGAGGCATCGGCTATATCTCCATTCCCCTGGTGGACCGCAGCACCGAAGGGCGCGTTAAGGAGGGGCTTGATTCCCTGAAAGGGCGGGGAGCCGGAAAGTTCATCCTGGACTTAAGGAACAATCCGGGGGGAGATTTTGAGGGCGGAATGCGGGTGGCCAGTCTTTTCGTTCCGGACGGCACTCTCGTCAAGGTCCGCAAGGGCGGCCAGGTAAAGCCGGTCTATGCCCGGCGGCCCTTCCGCTTCGGACTTCCCCTGGTCGTTCTCGTTAACGGCGGCAGCGCCAGCGCCGCCGAGGTAATAGCCGCCGCAATTTCGGATAACAAGGCCGGGGTTCTCATGGGAAGCCAGACTTTCGGCAAGGGCCTGGTGCAGACCGTCTTCTCGCTGACGGGGGGAGCTGCCATCAAGATTACCACCGCGGAATACCTCACGCCCCTGGGAAAAAATTTAAACGGTGTAGGCCTAGCGCCCGATATCTTAGTCCCCGATTCCATCTCCCCCGGAGAAGATCGGCCTCTCATGAAAGCTTATGAATATCTTAAAAAACAAAGAATCTCGGACTATAATCCAACGCATCTTCCATTATTTCTGAATCCCGTAAAACCGAGTCGCATTTACCTCTCTTCGGAATCAATGGAAACAGCGGGTTCAAGGCTCTCCATGCGTTTCAGGTAAATATCGAAGTCCCCTTCTGAAAAGAGCACAAATAGAATGCTTTCGGGGACATTATTTGCTTTAATAAATTCAAGCGTTGTATTGAGGGCAATCCCGCAGGCATCCTCCTTGGGGTACCTATACACTCCCGTCGAAATAGAGGGAAAGGCGATGCTGTTCAGATGATGTTCCTGCGCGATCTCCAGGCACCTCCGGTAGCAGGAGGAAAGAAGGGTCGCCTCGTCCTTCTTTCCTCCGTGCCAGACGGGTCCGACCGTGTGGATGACATGGGGAGACGGAAGTCTATAGCCCTTCGTTATTTTCGCATCACCGCTCCGGCAGCCCCCAAGCTTCAGGCACTCAAGGAGAAGTTGCGGTCCGGCCGCCCGGTGGATGGCGCCGTCCACCCCTCCTCCTCCCATCAGGCTTTGATTGGCGGCGTTCACGATCGCATCAGCCGCCACCCGGGTGATGTCGCCCTTTAAAATTTCAATCCTGCCCTGGAAAAACAGACGCTCCATGCTTATGCTCCTGTCTAGCAGATGCGGGGGAGGGGGTCGGACTCGGGGAGGTCCACGATGCGCCGGCCGCCCACGGAAGTCTTGAGGATGACTTTCCCCGGGGATGAGGAGGTTAGGCGCCCGATGAGGGAGGCCTGCGCTCCGAGGGGATTCTTCCGTAAGGCCGTGAGAGCGATTTCCGCCTTATCCGGGGAGACTACCATGAGCACCTTGCCTTCGTTGGCCAAGTGCAGAGGGTCAAAGCCCACCAGATCGCAGATCGCCCGAACTTCCTCTCTGATCGGAATCGCAGCTTCATCAATGACGACTCCCAGGCCGGTGTCCGCGGCGATCTCGTTTAAGACCGCCGCCAGGCCGCCCCGGGTGGGGTCCCGCATGAACTTGACCCCATCCGTTTTCGAAAGAACCGAAAGAATCAGGTGATTCAAGGGGGCGCAATCGCTCACCAGGGCGGAAGAAAGATGCATCTCCTCGCGGGCGGAAAAGATGGCGACGCCGTGATCCCCGATGGTTCCGCTCAGAAGGAGCACATCGCCCTCCTCTATTTTTTTTCGTGATAGATCGAAGCCCTCCTCAAATGTGCCGATCCCGGCGGTGCAGATGAATAGGCCGTCGGCGGCGCCCCTCTCGACTACCTTGGTGTCGCCGGTGACGACCGCCACCTCCGCCTCATCCGCCGTCAAACGGATGGAGGCTAAAATTCGCTCCAGGTCCTCCATCGCAAATCCCTCTTCGATTATGAGGCTCAGGGAGAGGGCGCGGGGCCTGGCGCCCATGACCGAAAGATCATTGACGGTGCCGCAGACGGAGAGTTTTCCGATGTTTCCGCCGGGAAAAAAGAGGGGGCGCACGACATAGGAGTCGGTCGTAAAGGCCGCCCTGCAGCCTGAAAGGTCCACCAGGGCCGCATCATCCAGAAGATCAAGAAGAGGATTTCCGAGATGTCTTAAGATGTGCTCGCGGATGAGGCGGCCGGTCATCCGTCCCCCGCTCCCATGCCCAAGTAGAATTTTTTCGTTTGTCATGTCCGGCCTCCATAGCGGAAATGGGCGGCGCAGGTGCCCTCGGAGGAGACCATGCAGGCGCCCACCGGATTTTCAGGAAGGCACTCCCGCCCGAAGAGGGGACAATCCTCCGGGCTCTTGAGGCCCCGCAAAATTTGTCCGCAGAGGCAGGCGGGATGCTCTTTGGCCGGAGGAAGCTCAAGCGGAAAACGGCTCAGAGCATCCATGTCAGAAAATTCCGGTCTGAGGCGCAGGCCGCTTCGGGGGATGAGGCCAATCCCGCGCCAGGCGGCATCGCAGGGCTCGAATACCTCCTGCATGACTTTGACCGCCCGGGGGTTGCCCTTCGCCGGAACCGCCCGGCCGTAGGCATTTTCGATCAGGCACTTCCCTTCAACGACCTGCCTGACCAGCGAATGGACGCCCATCAGGATGTCGAGCGGCTCAAAGCCGGTCACGGCGCAGGCCAGGCGATAGCGCCCGGTGATGAATTCGTAGATGGCCGTACCCGTGACTGCCGAGAGGTGCCCGGGCAGAAGAAAGCCGTCCACTTTAAGTTCCGGCGTCCGGATGATGGTCTCAAGCGCCTCGGGGATGGTCTTCATGGCGCACATCAATGTAAAATTTTCAAGATTGAGTCTCCTGGCCTCAAGGACGGTGGCGGCCAGGGTGGGCGTCGTCGTCTCAAAGCCCACTCCGATCAAAACAACCGTCTTATCGGGATTCTCCCGGGCTGTTTGGAGCGCCTCCAGGGGCGAGTAGAGAAGTCGGACGTCCCTGCCGGATGCCCTCTCGGCGGCCAGACTGGTAAAAGTACCGGGCACCCGGAAGAGGTCGCCGAAAGTGGCCACAATCACACCGGGGAGGGAGGCCAGGGCGATGGCCCGATCGATGTCGGAGGCGGAAGTGACACAGACGGGGCAGCCGGGTCCGGAAAGGAGCCGGATCGTCTCGGGAAGCAGGCTTCGGATGCCGAAGCGGTGAATGGAAACGGTATGCGTCCCGCAGACCTCCATGAAGGTGAGCGGCCGATTCCCGGCCAGCTTTCTTATCCGCCCGGAAAGCTCCCCGCAGAGAGCGCCGTCATGAAACTCATCCCGGTATTTCATGACCTTTCGCCTGAAATCTCTCTAAAAAGCTCAAGAGTTTTTCTGGCCTCTTCCTCATCGAGCCGCTGGATGGCAAAGCCCGCGTGGACCAGCACATAGTCCCCCACCTGAACATTCTCAAGGAGCCGAAGATCCACCGGGCGCCGTACGCCCCCGAATTCAATGAGGGCCGTGTTCTCCTCGATGGAGTCCACCCGGACCGGAATCGCCAGACACATCAGGAACACCTCGCATTCGCCACGGCCGCCTGACCCAGGGAGAGGCCGCCGTCATTGGGTGGGAGAAGGCGGGGGAGAAGAACCTCAAAGTCTTCTTTCTCAAGGCGCCGGAGCAGGAGGGAAAGAAGGGTAGTGTTCTGAAAAACCCCTCCGCCCAGAGCCACCCGGCGAATTCCGCTCTCCTTCCGGAGAAGAACCAGCATCCGGGCGATCCCCGCCGCCAGCGCCCGGTGAAAATTGGAAGAAATTTCCGAAACAGGTCTCCCCGCCCCGATATCTTTCACGACCGCTCCGATTAATTCCTCCACCCGGATCAAATGCGGGCCGGAGCCCTCGAATTCAAGCGGATAGAGCCTGCCGTGCGGTTTCCCGCAGGCCATCTCCAGGCCGACGGCGCCTTCCCCTTCGTAGCGCGCCTCCTCGCAGATTCCCAGGAGGGCCGAAACAGCGTCGAAGAGGCGTCCCGTCCCGCAGGCCCAGGGGCTCCCCAGGCCCTCATCCAGCATCCTCCGCAAAAGCGGCCAGTGGGGAAGAGCCCGATCTTTAAGGTGGGCCATGAAGGGAATTTTAAGATTCCAGAGGTCTTCGCCGTAAACCGCGTACAGGCAGGAAAGGGCCATCCGCCAGGGCTCCCGCACGGCCTTTTCTCCTCCGGGAAGACGGAAAGGCTGAAAGTGAGCCACCCGCTCATAGCCCATAAAGTCCGCCAGCAGGAACTCCCCTCCCCAGAGCGTCCCATCCTCCCCGAGGCCGGCGCCGTCGAGGGCGACCCCGAGGACCTTATCCCGGAGCCCGTCCAGGCCGTGCTCGGCCATAACGGAGGCGATGTGGGCGTGGTGGTGCTGCACCCCGATCTTTTTCCCGGAGCCTACGACCAGGGCGTACTTGGTGGAAAGGTACTCTGGGTGGAGATCATGAGCCACGACCTCTGGTCGTATGGAGAAGAGTCTCTGAAAGTGGGCGACCCCCTCCTCAAAAGAAAGAAGCGTCTCGGCGTTCTCCAGATCCCCGATATGGTGTCCCACGAAGGCAAAACCCGATCGCCCCAGGCAGAAGGTGTTCTTCAGTTCACCCCCGCAGGCCAGAAGCGGTCTCCTAAATCCCCCCGGAAACTCAACCGGGAAGGGGACATAGCCGCGGGAGCGTCTGAGGGGCAGTTCCGCTCCGGAAAAGATTCTGGTGACCGAGTCGTCGCAGCGGATGTGGATATCGCGATTGTGAAGGAGGTAATAATCGGCGATGGCACTCAGGCGTTCGAGCGCTTCCGCGTTTTCCCAGGCGATGGGCTCGTCGCTTAGATTGCCGCTGGTCATGATCAGGATTTTGCCGGTGGCTTCCATAAGGAGATAATGCAGCGGCGTATAGGGCAGCATGACTCCCAGAAATTTCTGGGAGGGTGCGGCCTCAGGAGCGACGGTGGAGGGAGTTTTTTTTCTGAGAAGTACGATGGGCCGCCTGGCGGATTCAATGAGATTCTCTTCAAGGGAGCTGACCCGGCAGATCTTTTTTATCCGCCGGATGTCCGGCGCCATGAGGGCGAAGGGTTTGCCCTCGCGCACTTTTCTTTTCCGCAGGGCCAGGACCGCCTCTTGATTTTCGGCGTCGCAGGCCAGGTGGAAGCCGCCCAGGCCCTTGATGGCTACGATCTTTCCCTCTCTGAGAAGCAGGGTCGTCCGGGCGATGGCCTCCCTGTTCAGCTCTTTTTTCTCAGAGACGTCCTTTCCCCCGGCCGGCCCGCTCATCAGCCCGCTTCCAGCAACCAGCTTCCCGTGGTTATCCATTAAAGTAAGAGAGGGACCGCAGGCAAAGCAGGCGTTGGGTTGGGCGTGGAAACGCCGTGAGCGCGGATCCTCGTACTCCTCCCGGCAATCGGGACACATGGGAAAGAGGGACATCGTGGTCTTGTTCCGATCGTAGGGGATGTCTTTTATGATCGTAAAGCGGGGACCGCAGTTGGTGCAATTTATGAAGGGATAGCCGTAACGGCGGTCGGCCGGGTCGCGCATCTCGCTCAGGCAGTCGGCGCAGACGGCGATGTCGTAAGAGATTAGGGTCGAACGGGAGGAGCCTCCCACGCTTGCGCGGATCTCAAAGGTCCCATATCCGGCCGGGGAGAGCCAATCAGGCTCCATTTGACTGATGACGGACTGCGGCGGAGCCTGTCGGGGGAGTTCCTCCAGGAAAGCTCTCACCTGTTCCTGCGGGCCTTCCACCTCCAGCAGAACGCCCTCGGCGTCATTTAAAACAAAGCCCCGCAAACGGTGATGCCCGGCCAGTCCATAGATGAAGGGCCTGAAGCCCACCCCCTGAACTACTCCGCGGATTCTGAGCCTGAGCCTGGTTTGATTTTTCCCTGACTCGATTATCACAAAAACCTGCCTTGAAAAAAGGAACCACAGAACGTGGATTATTTATGAAAGATGAAACTTGAGGACGGAGCTTCCGACGGCGAGCATATCGCCTTCCTGTAGTTTTTTCTCCTTGACCCGGCGCAGGTTGATATAGACGCCGGAGGGGCTGCCAAGGTCTTCCACCACGTAATCTCTCCCCACTCTGCGGATTCGGGCGTGCCTGGGGGCGACGAGGGCGGATTTGAGGAGAATATCGCAGGCCGCATCCTGGCCCATGAGATTCTCTTTTTTTTCAAGCCGGTAGACATTGCCCTGTCCGTAGCCTTCGACGGCTATCAGGAAGGCCGGCTCGGTATCCAGAAAATTCTCATTATGCGACTCCGCGGCAGAATCGGGCTCGCTCTTGAGATCCTCCTCCCGGCGTGACACATCGGGAAGAAAATCCCACTCCACCACCACGATTCCCTGGCTGAGTTCCTCTTCCTGTTCCAGAGCGACCTTAAGCGGCCCCATCAGGTTCAACTTGCGCGCACCGACTTCACTTTTAAGAAAGCGCTCCAGCTCGTAGATGAACTCTTTGCCGAGCTGGACAATCGGGGAATAGTCCTTCGGGTGCAGATAGACCTTGAAATAATTCGGGGCATAACTCTGAGAGACGCCCCGCTCATTTCTCTCTACCAGTTCCTTGAGAATCTCCCGGGCCAGCCTGGTTGCGCTGATCTGGCCCTGGAAAAGGCCCAGCAGTTTCTCCTCGATTATTCTGTCCGCCGACTCTTTAAGGTAGGCCAGCCTGTCCATTCATGCGCTCCTTCACTCGTGAAAATCCGCCTCGTACGGGCGATAAAATTTTCTCAGAACAGCCACCTTTTCTTTTTCCCGTGATCCTGTTCCATTTGCCGGCGGACATAAGACAGGAGGTTTTCACGCCCGGAATCAACCCGGCAGAAAATCTCAAGCTCCCTGAGGCGGCCCCGGCGGGCCTCCTCGGAAACCCGCATGAATTCGTCTTCGTCGAACCCGTTGGAAGAATGTTCCCCCCGGGGGAAGCGGGTGGACAGAAAATCTTCTATAATGACATTATGGGTGCTCATGATTCCGAGACTGTTCCTCAGCTTGTCCATGGTTAAAACTCCTTGGAAATCCGCGTTTTTCTTATTATATCCACATCTGCCTCACTTGTAAAGGCCCGCGAAACGAGCAGCTCCGGAAGACATAAAAAGCTGATTTTACTTTCATCCCCCTCCCGGTTATACCCCGATACAAAAGTCGCGGATAGAGGAATTCCGGGAGGCAAAGAAGTATTTAAGGTAAAACTTCGGATTATGGAGGTAAAAAAAATGCAATACCTGCTGATCAAGTGGTTTATCAACGCGGCGGCTCTTTTTGCGGTGGTCCATATTTTCCCGCACGTCAAGGTCAACAACTGGCAGACGCTCCTCGTCGCCGCCCTGGTCCTGGGACTTCTCAACGCCTTTTTGCGCCCGATCATAGTCCTTTTGACTCTCCCTATAAACCTACTCTCGCTGGGACTTTTCACTCTAGTAATAAACGGCCTCATCTTCTTACTGGCCGCCCGCTTCGTGCCGGGTTTCACCATAAGCAGTTTCTGGGAGGCCTTCTGGGCGGCCCTGGCCTTCAGCATAATCAGCGCCTTTATGAACATGTGCCTGAAACACGACTGACGAGGAGATAAAGACATGATGAGAACTTCAAATCCCGCGCTCAACGCGGGAACATTCACCGGGTACGGTTCCTATGCCGCCTCCGAGACCGCCATGACCCTGCAGGGCACCGTCAACAAGACGGGTCTTCTCCTTCTCTGTGTAATGCTGACAGCCTCCTTTACCTGGAAGCTCTTCATTGACTCCGGGCATAGCGCCGCGGCCGTATCGCCCTGGATTTTAGTTGGGGCCATAGGCGGCTTCGTGGTCGCCATGGTGACCATCTTCAAGAAGGAATGGGCCCCGGTAACCGCTCCCATCTACGCTCTCCTGGAGGGGCTCCTGCTCGGGGGCCTTTCCTCGATGTTTGAGACCATGTATCCGGGAATCGTCATTCAGGCGGTGGCCCTGACTTTCGGCACGCTCTTCTGCCTGCTCATGGCTTACACTTCCGGTTTGATACGGGCCACGGAAAATTTCAAGCTGGGTGTCGTGGCGGCGACCGGCGCCATCATGCTCCTCTACCTGGTTTCATTCATACTCGGTTTCTTCGGGATCAGGATCGGCTTCATCCACGAGGGCGGCCCCATCGGGATCATTTTCAGCCTCTTCGTGGTGGTCATCGCCGCCTTGAATCTTGTCCTCGACTTTGATTTCATCGAACAGGGCACCAAAAACGGCGCCCCGAAGTTCATGGAGTGGTACGGCGCCTTCGGTCTCATGGTGACGCTGATATGGCTCTACATTGAAATTCTGAGGCTTCTTTCAAAACTGAGAAGCCGGAGATAAATCCCACGCAAGGTAAAATTTTAACCTTGCAGAAGTATCTTTAACATTAATCCTTCCCAGGGAGGCTCTATGAAAGTCAAAGACATCATGTCAAGAAAACTGGTCACTATCGGACCGGAGACGCCGATCCGGGAGATCGTCCACCTGCTCATAAAAAAGGCCATCTCCTCGGTCCCCGTGGTGGACCGGGAGATGAATCTCCAGGGACTGGTGACAGCCGAGATCCTGATAGCCCAGGGAAAGGCCCAGAGAGAAGGGATAGCGAAAAAAACTGGATTCCACCTGAATCCTCAGGCCTTTGTGAAGGAGCAGAAGCAGATCTATGGCTCAACGGCCAAGGACATAATGATCCACCATGTCGTAACCGCCTCGGAGAACATCGATCTTTTCGAACTGGTCGCCCTGATGGAAAAGACCAAAGCCAGCCGGATGCCGGTTGTTCGCGGAATCAAGGTGGTGGGCTTCGTCAGCCGCCACGACCTTCTCAAGGGCATCCTCGCGCTCGAAGAAGAAAAAGAGGAGACAGAGGAGGAGCCCTTAACCGACGATGAAATCACCCGGAGCGTAATCGAGGGGCTTAAGAAAAACCTGGGCCTCAGCCTGATGAACGTGCGGATCACGACGCGTGGCGGCATGGTGCGTCTCCAGGGACAGGTGGACCGCCTGGAAGACCTGAAGGCGGCCGCCGAAATCGCCGCCAGCATCCCCGGGGTAAAAAGTGTGGACAACAGCCTCCTGGTGGACAGGATGCTGGACTAGCCGGGAGTAAAAATAAACTATGACTCTGGAATACGGATACGTCGGCCTCTTCCTCTTCACAGGGGTTTTTCTCGTGCTGGCGGCCTTTGCCACCTCGTGGCTGCTCCGCCCCCGGAGGCCCTCCGAAGAGAAACTTTCGACCTATGAGTGCGGGGAGAAGCCCTTCGGCGAGGCCCGCTTTCAGTTCAACGTTCGCTATTATCTTTTCGCCGTCCTCTTCGTCGTCTTCGACGTGGAGGCGGCCTTCCTCATACCCTGGGCGGTCCTTTTCCGCACCCTGGGCTGGGCCGGCCTCCTCGAAGTCCTCATCTTTCTCGGCCTGCTGGGAGTGGCCTATGTCTGGGCCTGGAGAACGGGGGCCATGGAATGGACCTAGCGGGAAAAATCTCAGTCTATCGCGAGAAGACCGCCGGGGGCGCGATAGTGATGGCCCCGCTGGATTTTCTCTTTAAATGGGCCAAGGAGTCCTCCCTCTGGTACATGCTCTTCGGCCTGGCCTGCTGCGCCATCGAGATGATCAGCACGGGGGCCGCCCGCTACGACCTGGATCGCCTGGGGATGATCTTTCGGGCCACCCCGAGGCAGTCGGACATCATGATCGTCTCCGGCACGGTCACCCTCAAGATGGCCCCGCGGGTCAAGCTCCTCTACGAGCAGATGGCCGAGCCCCGTTACGTCGTGGCCATGGGCGGTTGTGCCATAAACGGCGGCCCCTTCTACTACGACTCCTACTCGGTCTTGAAGGGCGTAGATCAGATAATCCCGGTGGACGTCTATATCCCCGGCTGTCCTCCGCGGCCCGAGGCCCTAATGCACGGTATCCTGGCCCTAAGGGAAAAAATCAAGAGAACCAAAGCATGAAACAATGACCAGAAATGAAATTCTTGAAATACTGCGGGATGCCTTTCCGGGAAGGCACCTGGAGGCCGACCCGGACAATAACGACGGTATCCGTATCCCGCCGCCGGATCTTCCGGAGGTCGCCGCTTTTCTTAAGACGGAGCCTTCCCTTGATTTCAACTACCTTTTCTTTATCACGGCGGTGGATCGCCTGAAGGCCCTTGAAGTGATCCATCATCTCTACTCGATGGGGAAAGGCCACCACGTTATCCTTAAAACCAGCCTGGATCGGGAAAATCCCGCCCTCGATTCCGTGACCGCCCTCTGGCCCGCCGCCAACTGGCATGAGCGGGAGGTCTATGACCTCTTCGGCGTTCGCTTCGACGGCCACCCGGATCTCCGGCGCATCCTCCTCCCGGAGGATTGGGAGGGCCACCCCATGCTCCGGGATTTCACTCACCCCAACCTCATCCGCCGGCCTGATTCCCCGGCTGAAGGAAGATCGGAAGAAGCGCCCGGAAGGGGGAACCCGGCCTCATGAGAACGGAAGAGTACACCCTGAACATGGGGCCGCAGCACCCGAGTACCCACGGGGTGCTGAAGCTCGTCCTGACGCTCGACGGAGAGGTGGTCCGCGAAGCGGTGCCGCATATCGGCTTTTTGCACCGCGCCCTCGAAAAGATCGCCGAGAACCGCACCTACCTGCAGTTCATCCCCATAACCGATCGCTTCGAATACCTCTCCTCCATGTCCAACAACCTGGCCTATTGCCTGGCGGTGGAGAAGCTGGCCCAAATCCCCGTGCCGCCCCGGGCGGAATACATCCGGGTGCTCATGGCCGAACTCAACCGCCTGGCCAGCCACCTCATGTGGTTCAGCTCGATGCTCCTCGACCTGGGGGCCACCACTCCCTTCATCTACGCCTTTCGCGAGCGGGAGCGCATTATGGACATCTTCGAGATGACCTGCGGCGCCCGCCTCACCTATAACTACATCAGATTCGGCGGAGTCTCCCAGGACCTGCCTCCCGGCTTTCTGGAAAAAATGAGGCTCTTTCTTTCAGCCATGAAAAAAGGCCTCCCCGAATACCACGCCCTGGTGACCGAAAACCCCATCTTCCTGGCCCGGACGCGCGGAATCGGAATCTTAAATCCCGACCTGGCCGTGGCCTGCGGCGTGAGCGGGCCCTCTCTTCGCGGCTCAGGCATCGCCTTCGATATACGGAAGGCCGAGCCCTACTCGGTTTACCCGGAGTTGTCATTTAACATTCCCACCGGGACGGACGGCGACGTGCACGACCGCTACCTGGTCCGCATGAAGGAGATGGAGGAGTCTGTCAAAATAATAGAGCAGGCGCTCGACAAAGTCCCGGAGGGCCGATATCGCACCACGCTTCCTCAGCGGATCAAGCCGCCCAAAGGGGAGGTTTTTTCCCGCATCGAGGCCCCCCGCGGCGATACCGGCGTCTTTATAGTTTCAGACGGCAGCGAAAAACCCTGGCGGCTAAAATTCAGGGCGCCCTCTTTTTCCAACCTGAGCGTCCTCCCGCACCTGGTGCGCGGCGGGAGAATCTCCGATATCATGGCCTGTATCGGCAGCCTGGACATCATCCTCCCCGAGGTAGACAGGTAGAGGCGATGGAGCAGTATTTAAAAGACATAATCTTTTACCGCCCCCTGACCGCCTGGCTGGCCGGGCGGGGATGGCAGGCATGGCAGCCTCTACTTGATTTTGCCTACATGATCCTTTCGGCCGTCATCGTGCTGGCCTTCATTCTCCTCACCGCGCTCTTCCTCATCTGGCTTGAGCGCAAGGTCTGCGGCCGCATCCAGCGGCGGCTGGGGCCCATGCTCACCGGGCCGCGCTTCCTGGGACGGCTCTGTATCTGGACGGGGGGGCTCCTTCAGACCACCGCCGACACCTTAAAACTCCTCCTTAAGGAGGACATCATTCCCACCAAAGCCGACCGCCGGGTCTTCATCATCGCCCCGGTTGTCGTATTCACAGCCTGCATGATGGCCTTCGTGGTACTCCCCTTCGGCCCGGGCCTCATCGTGAAAGACCTCAACATCGGCGTTCTCTACCTCATGGCGGTGGGCACATTCTCGGTGATCGCCATCGTGATGGGGGGCTACGCCTCCAACAACAAGTATTCACTCCTGGGCGCCATGCGCTCGGCGGCGCAGATAATCAGCTACGAAGTCCCCCTCTTCTTCGCCTTCCTGGGGCCGGTCCTGGCGGCCGGCACCCTCAGCATGACCGGCATAGTCGAGGCCCAGATCGGCCTGGGGTGGTTCCTCATTCCCCAATTCATAGGATTTCTGGTTTATCTCATCGCTTCCACCGCCGAGATAAACCGCCCGCCCTTCGACATCCCGGAGGCGGAACAGGAGCTGGTGCAGGGCTTCAACACCGAGTACAGCGGGATGAAGTTCGCCATGTTTTTCCTGGCGGAATTCACCAACATGTTCGTCGCCGCTTCCATCGCGGTGACGCTCTTTATGGGAGGCTGGACGCTTCCCTTCGGCCTGGACGAAAAGATCGTTTCATTTCTTAACTTCCCCTATGCCCCCCAGGCGCTCGGGATCGTGGTCTTCCTCCTTAAGGTCTATCTTCTCATCCTGCTTTTCATGTGGATCCGCTGGACCTTCCCGCGCCTCAGGCCCGATCAGCTCATGTCCTTCAGCTGGAAGGTCCTCCTGCCCTTCGCCTTTCTCAACATATTGATCGCCTGCTCGCAGGTTCTCTGGAGGTTGCCCGCCGTATGAAAACGATTGTTCGCTTTTCAAAGGGCATCTGGTATCTCCTGACGGGTCTCGGGGTGACCCTCCGCAACTTCTTCCGCCCCTCCATCACCCTTCAGTACCCATGGGAAAAAGATACGCTGGCCCCGCGTTTCCGCGGCCTGCCCATGGTGAAGGATTTCTTCAACGCCAAGACCGCCAGCGAAAAAAGCCTGTTTCTTAATAATATTCCGGCGGCCTCCTGCATGGAGACCTGCCCGGCCCTGACCGACGTGCGGGGCTACGTGACCCTGGCCGCCGACGGAAAATACCGCGAGGCCTACCGCCTGCTCAAAGGCCACTACCCCTTCCCGGCCTCCCTGGGGCGGGTCTGTCCGGCTCCCTGCGAGCATCTATGCAAGAGAGGGCGGTCGAAGGACCAGGCGGTGCCCATCCGCCTCATCAAGCGCTTCCTGGCCGATTGGGGCCGCACTAACGCCGAAAAGATTGAGCCGCCTCCCGTCAGGTACTCCGAGCGCGTGGCCGTGGTCGGAGGGGGGCCCTCAGGTTTGGCCGCCGCTCAGGACCTGGCCTGGCTGGGCTACAAGACGACGGTCTTCGAGCGCCTACCCGAGGCCGGGGGGATGATGCGCTACGGCATCCCCGCCTACCGCCTCCCCCGGGAAGTTCTGGCCGCCGAGATAGAGGACCTCAAAAACCTGGGCGTTGAAATTTTGACCGAAAAAGCTCTCGGGAGGGACTTCTCGCTGGAGAGCCTGAAGGACGAGGGCTTCAGTGCCATCTACCTGGCGACCGGCCTCTGGAAGGAGTCGGGGATGAAGGTCGAGGGCGCCTCCCTTCCGGGAGTACTTTCCGCCGTTGATTTTCTCCGGGATCTGGCAATGGGAAAGTCTCCCTCAATTGGTAAAAATGTATCCGTGGTCGGCGGGGGAAACTCGGCCCTCGACGCGGCCCGAAGCGCCCTGCGCCTGGGTTCGCAGGTGACGCTCATCTACCGCCGCTCGCGCGCCGAGATGCCGGCCCACCCCGAGGAGGTCGCCTGCGCGGAGGAAGAGGGGGTACGTTTCCTGTTCCAGGCCACCCCCGTCCGCTTTCTCGGCCAGGGGCGCCTGGAAAAAATAGAATGTCTCCGCATGGCCCTCGGCCTCCCTGATGCCTCCGGAAGGCGCCGCCCCGAGCCGCTGCCCGGCTCGGAATTTACGGTGGAATCCGACAGCGTCATCCTGGCCGTGGGACAGAAGCTGGATGGTGAGGGGATTCCGGATACCTTAAAAGACGGCAACAATAAAATTATTTTCAACGATGAGGACGCTTCGACCGCCCTCCCCGGGGTCTTTGCCGGGGGCGACGCCGCCAGCGGCGCCGGCACGGTGATTTCGGCTATCGCCCAGGGCAAGAAGGCGGCCCAGGCCATCCACCGCTTCTTAAGAAATACGAAGGAGCCCATCGAAAGCTTCAACTACCTCCGCGAGGAGGCGGCTATCATGGCCCGATTCGCGGATCCTTCGCGTATTCACCGCACGGGGGCCCTCCTTCCCCCGGAGGAACGCCGGGGCCACTTCGGGGAGGTGGAAGAGGAGCCCGGGGAGAATGAGATGCTGGCGGAGGCCCGAAGCTGTCTCACCTGCCAGGCGGGGCTCTGCGTGGGCTGCGGCATCTGCGAGGTGGTCTGTCCCGACCGGGTCATCACGGTTAGAACCGAGATCAGCCAGGACGGGCGCGAGATCGTCTCGGAGTACGATCTCGACATCAGAACCTGCATGTTCTGCGGCCTCTGCGCCGAGGAGTGCCCGACGGGGGCCCTTTACATGAGCGATCGGTATGAACTGGCCGAATACAAAAAGGAGAAAATGCTCTACGACAAAGACCGGCTGTGCCTCAAAACCCAGCCTCCAAAAACGCTGAAGGAGCGCGTCTGAGAATGAAGCAGACCATCCTGTTCTATATTTTCTCGGCACTCCTGCTTATCTCCGCTCTTCTGGCGGTGCGCCTGCGGAACATCTTTCATGCCGCCCTCTTCCTCATCGCGGCCTTCGTGGCCGTCTCCGGCATCTTCCTCACCCTGGACGCCGAGCTCCTGGCGGGCCTTCAGGTGCTTATCTCCGTGGGCGCCGTCTCGGTACTCATCCTTTTTGCCATCATGCTGACCCATCGCCTCTACGACACCTCCAGGGCCGCCTTTAACGGCCAGGAGGTGACCGCCGCCTTCCTTGGAGCCGTCATGCTGGTCCTGAGTATACTGGTTTTGACCTCGGCTCCCTGGCCGGCCTCCTGGGGCGCGAGGATCCCCCTTTTGGATCTGGCCGGGGCGCTTCTTCGGGACTTTGCCCTGCCCTTTGAGCTCACCTCGGTTCTGCTCCTCGCCGCCTGCGTGGGGGCCCTCTTCCTGGCCCGGAAGGAGGAACGCTGATGGTGGGTCTTACGCACTACCTGGTCCTGGCCTTTCTTCTTTTCTTAGTGGGGCTCTACGGAGTCCTCACCCGCCGGAACGCCATCGGAGTGCTAATGGGCCTGGAACTGATGTTCAACGCGGTCAATATAAACCTGGTGGCCTTCTCGCGTTCATCAAACTTTTCGCCCGCCTCCCAGGCCGCCGGGCAGGTCTTCGCCGTCTTCATCCTGGCGGTGGCGGCCGCCGAGGCGGCAGTGGGATTGGCCATCGTCGTCTGCCTGTACAGAAACTCGGGCTCCATCCAGGTGGATGAAGCCGATAAACTCAAGGGATAAGGAGGACAGGAGTGGTCTTCGGTTTCGACCTGGAATTTTTCCTGACGAACGCCTGGCTGATCCCGGCCTTGCCGGCGGCGGCCTTTGTCCTCATCTGTCTTTTCACCCTCAAGAGGAGGAACCTCAGTGTTTTTCTTTCCCTGCTGGGAATCTTTTTCGCCCTTGTTTTCTCTATGGGAGCCCTTATGGCCCGTCTATCTTCTCCCTACGCGCCGCCTTTAGAATCCGGATTCAACTGGCTTTACATCGGCGCCTTTGAAGTCAGCCTGGGTCTTCTGGTGGACAACCTGGCCGCCCTGATGCTGGTGCTGGTTTCACTGGTGGCCTTTCTCATCCAGATTTACTCGGCCGGCTACATGAAGGAGGAGGGGGCGGCCTCCTTCTCGCGCTACTATGCCTTCATGTCCCTCTTTGCCGCCTCCATGCTGACGCTGGTCATAAGCCCCAACCTGGTGCAGACCTACATGGCCTGGGAGCTGGTGGGCGTCTGCTCATATCTTCTTATAGGATTCTGGTATCAGAAGAAGGCGGCGGCCGACGCCGCCAAGAAGGCTTTTATCGTGACCCGCTTCGGCGACCTGGGACTCCTGGCCGGGATCATTCTCCTCGCCACCAATGCCGGCACCTTCAATCTCATAAAGATCGGCGGGATGATCTCCGGGTGGGCGCAGGATCCGGCCCTCGGGTCGTTCCTGATGCTCTGCGCCCTCCTGGTCTTCTGCGGTGCGGCGGGCAAGTCCGCCCAGTTCCCGCTCCACATCTGGCTTCCCGACGCCATGGAGGGCCCGACCCCGGTGAGCCCCCTTATCCATGCGGCCCCCATGGTGGCCGCGGGGGTTTTCCTG
>Ga0074199_1001317_pt1 | contig 23026 bp, 16 predicted proteins | sample EPASupsiteSAE347_FD_64528 | JGI IMG/M metagenome (GOLD analysis project Ga0074199, IMG submission 64528) | Bioremediated contaminated groundwater from EPA Superfund site, New Mexico - Sample SAE3-47 | ecosystem: Environmental > Aquatic > Deep subsurface > Groundwater > Contaminated ... | reverse complement strand
GGTGGGACCCGGCAGGGGTTCCGCCGCCGGAAGCCTGGTGGCCTACCTTCTAGAAATCACCCAGCTCGATCCCATCCGGCACAACCTCATCTTCGAACGCTTCCTCAACCCCGAACGAAAAAGCCTCCCCGATATCGACACCGATTTCTGCCAGGCGCGCCGGGAGGAAGTCATTGCATACATCACCCGCCGCTATGGCAAGGAGAGAGTCGCCCAGATCATAACCTTCGGCAGGATGAAGGCCCGGGCGGCCGTGCGGGACGTCGGGAGAGTCATGGGGATCGCCCTCAGCTTCGTGGACAAAGTCGCCAAGAACATCCCTCAGGGGATGAAAATCCGGGAAGCCATGGAGACGCCTGAATTGAAGGAGCTATACGAGCACAACGAGGAGGCAAAAAAACTTCTGGACATGGCCATGAAGGTGGAAGGCCTCGCCAGAAATGCCTCCATTCATGCCGCCGGTGTCGTCATCGGAAAAGACGCCCTGGACAACTATGTTCCCCTGGAAAGGATGAAGCGGCAGGAGATTGTGGCCCAGTTCGAAATGACCTCCATCGAGGAAATAGGGCTCCTAAAAATGGACATCCTGGGCCTTCGCAACCTCACGGTCATGGCCGATGCGGTGCGGCTGATAGAAAAAAATTACGGCGTCCATGTGGATCTGGATACCATCCCATTTGATGACCGCCGGACTTTCGATCTCCTCCGCGAGACCGATACTACCGGCGTCTTCCAGCTCGAAAGCCCCGGCATCCGGCGCTACCTGAAGGAACTCAAGCCCGAGAGGTTCGACGACCTGGTGGCCATCAACGCTCTCTATCGGCCCGGCCCCCTCGGAGGGGGCATTGTGGACACTTTCATCAAGCGGCGCCACGGGAAGGAGAAGGTTCGGTACGCCCACCCCGCCCTGGAATCAATCCTGAAGGAGACCTACGGAACCATCGTCTACCAGGAGCAGGTGATGCAGATCGCCAACAAGCTGGCCGGTTACACGATGGCGCAGGCGGATGAGTTGAGAAAGGCCATGGGAAAAAAGAAAGCCGAACTCATGAGCCTCCATCGGGAAATTTTTATCGAAGGGTGCCGCAAAAACAGCATAGACCAGAATGCGGCCAACAGGATCTTCGACCTCATGGAATTCTTCGCCGGGTATGGATTCAACAAGTCTCACGCGGCTGCCTATGCCGTCGTAGCCTATCAGACGGCTTACCTGAAAGCCCACTACCCGCTGGAGTACATGGCGGCCCTCATGACCAGCCTCATGGGAAACACCGATAAAATGAGCGATCTCCTCCGGGAGTGCCGCATGATGAACATCCATCTCTTCCCGCCGGACATCAACAAAAGCGAGACCTCTTTCACGGTCAACAAGGACGGGATCATTTTCGGCCTGGGAGCCATAAAAAACGTGGGGGAGGCCGCCCTGGGAAATATTCTTGAAGCGCGAACCGCCGGGGGAGATTTTGAAACCATTTTCGATTTCTGCCGCCGGGTAGATCTTCAGCAGGTCAATCGAAAAGCGCTCGAATTTTTAATCAGGAGCGGCGCGCTTGATTCTCTCGGGCTGAACAGAGCCACCCTCCTGGCCAGCATGGACAATGCCATGGCCCATGGACAACGGGCCAAAAAAGAGCGTCAGGGGGGGCAGATCTCCCTCTTTACGGCAGATGACGGCAGCAAAATCGACCTTCCCGACTCGGAGATCGTCCGGACGGAGGAACTTCCACGAAGGGATCTTCTGGCTATGGAAAAAGAGCTCCTGGGGTTTTACGTTTCAGGACATCCCCTGCAGGAAGTAGCCGAAGACTTGAAACAAACAGTGGACTGCCCGGTGGAGGAACTTGGAAATAATCCCTCGGGAAAAATCGTCATCACCGGGGGCATCATCCAATCCGTTAAAAATATCGTCACCCGGAACAAGCAGAATATGGCCTTCATCCAGCTTGAAGACATGACCGGCTCGGTGGAGATAATCGTCCTTCCAAAAGTATATGAAGAATGCTCCGCTCTCCTGGTCGAAGAAGGGCAAATCGTGGTACGGGGCAAGCTCGAAATCAAGGAAAAAGAGGCCAGGAATCACGGCAAAAATATGGATGAGACCTCAGAAGAAGAAGAGGCGGTGCCCGCTGAGGAAGTCAAGATTATCGCCGAGGAGATCTTCTCCCTGGCCGAGGCCCGCAGGAAAATCAGGAAAAACGGGAAAAACTCCCAGAAAGGTTTCCATATCAACATGGATCCTTCCCAGCGCGGAAGCCTCTCCCTGCTGAAGGACATGCTCCTAAAAAATCATGGTGAGACCCCGGTTTTTCTTCATCTTGACAACTATGATAAAGGAACGACCATCCGCCTTGCCGATGAATATCGGGTGCTGGAAAGCCCGGAGCTTAAAGGGGAGATCGAAAACCTTCTCGGAGAGAACAGAGCCTGGATTGATGTCTGAACTTACGGGGGAGGACTCCTGTTTCAGGAAGAGAACTTAATAATATCACATTTTGGAGGTGCGCGATGGAAGGGACAATCTCGATGGAAAAAATCATGAAAAGAATTGACTCCTATCGGGAGGAGTTGGTAGAACTTCAGAGGAAGCTGACGGCCATTCCTGCCCTGGGGCCGACCAACGGAGGACAGGGAGAATTCGAAAAGGCGCAATATCTCAAGTCCTACCTGTCCGGCATCGGTTTTGACGAAATCGTTGATTACGACGCCCCCGATCCGAGCGTCTCCTGCGGCTTCAGACCCAACTTCTCCGCCCGCATCAAGGGACATAACAAGGGTAAGACCATCTGGGTCATGTCCCACCTGGATATCGTACCGGAAGGGGAAGACAAGCTTTGGGACAGCAAGCCGTACGTCATCCGGGTGGACGGGGACAAGATCTACGGCCGGGGCGTGGAAGACAACCAGCAGGGAATCTGCTCCTCCCTGTTCGCCGTAAAGGCCCTCAAGGATGAAGGCCTGACTCCGGAATACGACGTGGCCCTACTGTTCGTCGCCGACGAGGAGACCGGCAGTAAACTGGGGATTCAGCACATCCTCAAGGTGGACAAGGATATTTTCAAAAAAGAAGATATAATTCTAATCCCCGACGGGGGCAACGAGGACGGAACGATGATCGAGGTGGCCGAGAAATCCATAGTGTGGACCAAATTCACCACCCTCGGCAAGCAGACCCACGGGAGCCGCCCGGAAAGCGGCATCAACGCCCACAAGGCGGCCGCCCATCTCATCGTGAAGCTTAACTCCCTCTATCAGCTCTTCCCGGAGAAAGATCCCGTATTTGAGCCGCCGATCTCCACTTTCGAACCCACCAAGAAAGAGGCCAATGTGCCCAATACCAACACCATTCCCGGCGAGGACGTCTTCTACCTGGACAGCCGGGTCCTCCCGCTTTACAAGCTTGAGGACGTGCTCAAGGAAATGGACCGGATGTGCCGGGAGACGGAGAAGGAATTCGGCGTTAAAATCAGCTATGAGTTTCCTCAGAAGGAGCAGGCGGCACCCGCCACTCCGGTTGATGCGCCGGTGGTGAAGATTCTTCAAAAGGCCCTTAAGGAAGTGTACAACGTCGAAGGAAAACCAATGGGAATCGGCGGCGGCACGGTCGCGGCCTACATCCGCCGGGTTGGGGTACCCGCCGTGGTCTGGTCGAGGACGGATGAGACGGCCCACCAGCCCAACGAATGCTGCAAAATTTCCAACATTCTGGGCGATGCCAAAGTCTTCGCCCATATCTTTCTGCAGAAATAAATAGAGAATACAGGAGACAGAATACAGAAGGCCGGTGCCGCCGGCGCCGGTGAATGGGTTCTGTCAAATTGGAACCATTGGAAAAACCTGAGAAAATAAACCTGCTCGAACTCAGGCCCCTCCGCCTCCTTCCCTGGGAGGAGGCGGAGGACGGCTTGCTTGTCGTCCTCAGGCCGAAATTCGAGAACCCATTTCTTAAGAAATGGCTCCTCCCGTTTTTCAAGAGCAAGAACTTCAGAATCCGCCTGGATGCCTTCGGGAGCCTCGTCTTCCGGATGTGCGACGGAAAGACCTCCTGCGACGCGATTGCCGCCGCGCTGAAAGAAAAATTCGGAGACCAGGTGGAGCCGGTACACGAGCGCCTGGGCCTCTTCATCCGCCAGCTCGAAAACAACCATTTCATCCGCCGGTAATTAAAAAAGCTTTCTTTTAATCAGGAAACCAATTCCTCCACCTTTTTCATTTTTTCGTTTTCCATGGCACCCCTTGAAGAGGAAGCTGTCCTAGAGGATTGTGCCGCTTTTAGACGAAATCCTGAGAGACTCACATAGCTTTTTCCGAGTCAAAAAGGAGGCTGTCATGAAGTACTTCGAAGATAATTCGCTCTCCATAGGACACACTCCGCTCGTCAGGCTCAATCGCGTGACTGATGGGGCGCCGGCCACCATCCTGGCCAAGATAGAAGGCCGGAACCCGGCCGGATCCGTCAAGTGCCGCCTCGGAGCCGCCATGGTGTGGGACGCCGAAAAACGCGGGATTCTAAAGCCCGGCAAGGAAATTATTGAACCCACCAGCGGCAACACCGGCATAGCCCTGGCCTTTGTCGCGGCGGCCCGCGGCTACCCTCTCTCCCTCACCATGCCGGAGACGATGAGCATCGAGCGGCGCAAACTCCTTTTAGCCTTCGGGGCCAGGCTTATCCTGACCGAGGGCGCCAAGGGGATGAACGGTGCCATCGCCAGGGCCGAGGCCATTGCAGCCGAAGATCCCGGGCGCTATGTTCTTCTTCAGCAATTCAAAAACCCGGCCAATCCGGCCATCCATGAGGCCACCACCGGGCCGGAAATCTGGGAGGACACGGACGGGACCGTGGATGTATTGGTCGCCGGGGTCGGGACGGGTGGAACCATTACCGGCATCTCCAGATTTATCAAACGGGAAAAGGGAAAAACTATTCTCTCCGTGGCCGTCGAACCCGCCGAAAGCCCCGTGCTTTCGCAGAAGCTGGCCGGAGCTGAACTAAAACCGGCGCCTCACAAGATCCAGGGAATCGGGGCCGGCTTCATACCGGAGGTACTGGATCTCTCGCTGGTGGACCGGGTGGAGCAGGTCTCAAGCGTCGAGGCCTTTGATTACGCCCGCCGCCTGACCCGCGAAGAGGGAATATTGAGCGGCATCTCCTGCGGTGCGGCGGTGGCGGCGGCGGTACGCCTGGCAAAAAAAGAGGAATTCAGAGGCAAAGTCTTCGTCGTCATTCTCCCTGATTCCGCTGAACGCTATCTCAGCTCCCCCCTATTCGAGGGAATGTTCGATCCGATGGGGAACCCTCTAGTATAAGAATGGCCGGGGGAGACAAAACCCGGGACCGACAAGGGGTGTAATCATGCGCGAATTTCGGGATCGCACCATGTATTTTATCCTGACCGACCGTTTCAACGACGGCGACCCGGATAACAACTTCGGGAAAAACGATGAACTGTTTGATCCGGATAAAAAAAACTGGTACAAGTACTGGGGAGGCGATCTCCAGGGAATAGTAAAAAAGCTCGACTATCTCAACGGTATGGGGATAAGCTCTGTCTGGATCACGCCGGTCTTCGACCAGATTGGCTACACCCTCTCCGATCAGGGGCACATCATGACCGGCTACCACGGCTACTGGGCCCAGGATTTCAAGCGCATCGACGAGCACCTGGTGGAAAAAGACGAGGATACACGGGTCTTCTCAAGCGCCAACACCGTCTTTGACCGCCTGGTGCGGGAAATGCACGCACTGGACATGGGAGTCGTCCTGGACGTGGTCTGCAACCACTCCAACCCGCACCTGGCCGGAGGAAGAGGCGAACTTTACGACGACGGAGTCCTTATAGCGGACTATCGTGATGACCACCAGAGCTGGTACCATCACTACGGCAACGTCCAGAACTGGAATGACATCGGCCAGGTCCAGCGGAGAGACCTGTGCGATCTTTCGGACTTCAACGAGGAGAGCATCGACTTCAGAAACTATATAAAATCCGCCATCAAAATGTGGCTTTCAAAAGGAGTGGACGCCCTGAGGGTGGATACCGTCAAGCACATGCCCCTCTGGTTCTGGCAGGAATTCACCGGCGATATCCTTTCTTTCAAACCGAATCTTTTTATCTTCGGGGAGTGGTTCATGGGGGGCGCCTATGACGACGCTTCGGTGGAATTCGCCAACAAGTCCGGAATGAGCATCCTGGATTTTTCCCTCCAGCAGGCCATAGACCGGGTCCTGGCCTTCGACGACTACGAGGGATTCAATCACATCGCAAACATCATAGGGCAGGACGGCAAGTTCAAGACCGCCACCGAGCTGGTGACATTCATCGACAACCACGATATGCCCCGCTTCCTCTCCAAGCGCAATGATCCAGGGCGCCTCCGCATGGCCGTGGATTTCATCATGACGGCCCGGGGAATCCCATGCATCTACTATGGTACGGAGCAGGGCCTGCACAACGATACCAACTGGGGCAACGATCCCTACAACCGCCCCATGATGGAGAGCTGGGATAAGAATACCCCGATATACCAGGACATCCGGAAGCTCTCCCGACTGCGCCGCATGAACCCGGCCGTGCAGAAGGGCTCCATGCTTACGAAGTACCTGACCCGCAATATCTATGTTTTCTCCAGGGATTATATGGGGAATGTCTGCCTGGTCGCCCTTAACAAGGGAGGAGCGGAAACCATCGAGGTCCTTAATCTATCCCTCCCGGACGGCACTTACCAGGATCTCCTGGGCGGGAAATCCATCACTGTTAAGGAGAGAAAAGCCCAGCTTTCCCTCCCCCCGAACAGCGTCAGCGTATTCAGCCACCTGGCCGCTCCGGTGACCGGCCAGACGGTTGTCACGCTTCAAGTCAACGGTTATCCCACTTCATACGGAGAGGACATATATGTAACCGGCGACTGCCCGGAACTCGGCGAATGGGACATCGCCAGGGCCCGGCGCCTGGATTATATAAACTCAAACACCTGGTGCGCCGATATCCCCTTTAACGAAAGTGCCGGAAAATTCATCCGGTACAAGTACTTCGTGAAAAAAGAAGAAACCCTGAAAAGGGAGAGCGGCACCGGGCACTACCGCCTCCTTCCCGGTGAAGGGAACCTTGTCTGGAAGGATGACTGGGCTTATTAAAGGCTCTTGAGTCTTCGTCCTTTACGTATTATAATATTCTGGAATCAAGAACGCATTGGGAGGACTTGCTGCAATGAATGACTTTCTGCGAATATCCGGAGACGCCCCTCCCCTGAACAGTCAGGGCCCCAAGAGGCCTCTCCCCTCTTCACGGAAGGAAGCAGGTGCAACCGCCCCGCCTTCTCCCGAAGACGCCGCCTCGCTCTCGTTTGAGAAAAGAAAGGCCGGCCGGGAAGAATCCATACCTGAGCCTCCCCGTCGCGGGGCCGCCTCCGTTAAGCAGCCGGCGACGGACAAGCCCGTGAGGACGGAGGCGCCGGCCGCCTGCATCTTCCAGGATGAATTTCCAGAAATAACCTTCGGCCTCTCAGGAGATACTTCCCGCCTTTCCCGTCCGGCAGCCGGCTCCATCTTTGACGGCCTCTGGGACCGCTGGTGCGACAGCCTGAACCTGGGGCACGCTCTCAAGCGCGTTCTCGGAAAAACTCTCAGGGACGTGGATCGTATTTCGGGGAATCACGTCTCGGAGGGAAAACAAAAAGTCAAGAGTTTTTCAGAGCGCATGGATGAATATCAGAAAACCTGCGACCGCTCTCTCTCGGACATCAGGTCGGCCGCAAAAAAACTCTCGAAATCATCCGACGCGGATCTTAAAGAGATCGGCATGTCAGCCCTCGTGACGGCAAAAAAAATTCAGAACCCCGTTGAACGACTGCGGGAACCGGTTAAAGAGCTGACCCACTCGGCGGATGACGGCTGTAAAACCATTCACCGGGGGACGCAACTCATCAAATCAGGAATTTCGCACATCCCGGCGGGGGGGGATAAACCGCTTTTTCAGCTTCACGAGGGGCGGGCCATTCTCAAGCAGGGCCTGGCCGCAAACCTTGAAAACGCAAAAAAGCATGCCCCCGGGATCCTTAAATCCCTGGAAGATGTCTCTTCTGCGGCGGATGAGTTCCTTGCCGCCTCCTCAAAAAAGCAACGGAGCCTGTCGAAGGAGGAAAAAAACTTTCTCCTTACCCTCTCGGACTCAACCAGGGAGATCGCCCGGGGAGCCGCCCGGCTGGATAAAATGACGGCCTCCATGCTGGATTTTTTTTCAAAGGAGCCGGCAGGAGTCGCCTCCTCAATTGACCAAAGCCTGAACGGCGCCTGGAACAGGATCGCCAGGGATCCGGACAATGTCCCCCTTGAATTCACCTGTGTGCACCGTTCCACCAAGGATTTCATAATCTCCACCAACGATTTTCGCGCCGAACTCGGCGCGGCAGAAAAAGGAGACGCCGGCGCGGCTGAGCGGCTCAGGGAAAAATGGGGCTATACGCCGAAGAGCGTGCCCCCCGAGGGAACCCTTTTTATTGACCCGTCCTATGTTCCGGAAGAAGTCGTCCGGGGCCGTCTTACGGCCTCGCAATTCCCTTCAGGAAAATCCGTGGACGCGCCGCCGGCCATGGAAACCCAGCTCTTCGGAGGCGGGAGCGCCTTCACTCTCAGGGATGACGCCGGGAGGGATTTTTCAATCGGCAGCCTTGAAGACTATCGCAATTTTCTTGCGGCCAGCCGGAAGACTGCCTTCGGCAAGGATGATGTCCCGGCCGATCCCCGCCAGGTTCACCTGGCTCTCAGGGGCGGCGGAGGACTGGGGAAGCGCTATCCTCCAGCCGTCATAGAGCTTTACCGCCTGGGAATCATCCCCTCCAGCCTCTCCGGCACCTCCGCCGGCTCCATCGCCGCCGCCGTCCTGGCGGCCGGGGCCGATCCGGCTTTCCTGGAGACGATCATGCGGGACGAGCGAATCGCTAAAATGTATGATGTAAAACTCGGCGGAGGAGGCCTGTTAAAAGGAGAAACCGCCTATAATTTTTTCGACGACGTTCTCCGGAACTTGACGGGAATCAAGGACCGGCCGGTAACCTTCGCGGATCTCAAAGTCCCCCTGCATATCGTGGCGGTCAAATACGCCGACAGCGCGCCTCCTCCGGGTCACGAGGACCTGGGCCAGTGGGAGAACCGCATGTTCGTCTTCGGGCCCGAGACTACTCCGAATACCCCGGTGGCCCTGGCCATCCGCGCCTCCATAGCCATCCCGGGAGTCTTTGAACCGGTCGAGATGGTGGATCCCACCACGGGACGCACCGTGCTTCTTGCAGACGGAGGCGTCCTCGACAATCTCCCGATCGGCTACAACCGGGACGACCTCCCCACGGTGGCCTTCAACCTGGGCATGCAGAACAGGAACCACCCGGATGATATTCTCAACAACCTGCCTACCCGCTCCATCCCCAAAGACCAGTTATACGCCGGGAATCCTCTTCTGAACGCCCTCTACAGCGGTCTGCTCTATGCATTCAGCGGCCGCAACGAGAGGGACTACGCGGAGCGTTTCAATCCGCCGCCGGATACTTTTGTTTTCAACATCCCAACCTGGAACACTGAAAAACCCTCCGAGGGGGATTCCCAGCTCAGTTTCGCCTACGACCGGAAGATAGATCCGATCCTGGATGTACAGACAAGCGATCTTACCAGGAAATTCTTCCGCACCCATTTTGACAGCCTGACGGTGCCAGGGGCCAGGGGAACTAACCTGAAACCGCTTCCTGAAAAGTCCCGCTTTAACAGGGACTTCGAATACAACGGGACGAAGTGGCAGGCCCGATACGACGGGGATGGTCATAATGTTCTTCTGACCGATGAGAGCGGAAAAGAGTACTTCCTTAAAATCGGCAAAAAGAACCTGGAGAGCTGGATTCTGGATGATTCCGCCTACGGCGACCTGAACGGCCGCCTCATGGAGTCCATGTCATCCAGGCGCCTCAAGAAGCCAAACAACTCCACGCCGCTGAAAGATGACCTGTGATGAGCGAAGATATCGTCAAAAGCATCCAGAAACTTAAGCGGGAGAAAAACGCAATTATTCTCTCCCACAACTACCAGTTGCCGGAAGTGCAGGATATCGCCGACTTCCTCGGTGACTCACTGGAGTTATCCCTGCGCGGCTCACGCGCAGAGGCCCGGCTGATTATCTTCTGCGGCGTTTACTTTATGGCCGAGACCGCCTCAATCCTCAACCCCGATAAAAAAGTCCTTCTTCCCGCTCCGGACGCGGGCTGTCCCATGGCGGAAATGATTACGGTTCCGGCCCTCATGGCCGAAAAGGAAAAGCACCCCGGGGCGCTGGTGGTCTCATATGTAAACACAACGGCCGCCGTGAAAGCCGAGTCCGACTACTGTGTCACCTCGGCCAACGCCCTCAGGATCGTCCAGAGCCTGCCCGATGATAAAGAAGTTATATTCATTCCTGATAAGTACCTCGGGAGCTACATCATGAAGATGACGGCCAGAAAACTTTATTTCATGGACGGCTATTGCCCCTCCCACGTCAAAATAACCTTGAGAGACTTACAAAAAGCCCGGGAGGCCCACCCGGAAGCACGCATCCTGGCTCATCCCGAGTGCATTCCCGAGGTGCTGGAAGCGGCCGATATCGTCGCCTCGACAAGCGGAATGTGCCGCGCGGCCCGGGAAAAAGACTGCATGGAATTCATCCTGGCCACCGAAGTCGGCCTTCTTCATCGCCTTCACCGGGAAAACCCGGACAAAAAGTTTTATCCAGCCTCGGATCTGGCCCTCTGCCCGAACATGAAGCGCATAACGCTCGACAAGGTCCTCCATGCTCTGGAGGAAGAGGACTGCGAGGTCCGCGTGCCTGAAGAAACCAGAAAGCGCGCCCTCCTGCCGCTTCAGAGGATGCTGGAAATAAACGAACGGAAGACGCCCGGAGAGCGACGATGAATCCGGCACCCCACCACGAAATGACGGCCATAGTCCTAATGCTGGTCTTCACCGTCATCGCCGTCGTCCCGGCCATTATCTTCTCCGCCTTATACAAAAGAAAAATGTCGGCGGCGCTGGAACGCTTGAAACCAGACTTAAATGGCACGGTAAAGACTTCTTTTTTCTTGACGCGCTTCATCGGCGAATTCCAGGGTTACTCCTTCACCATCACTCCCGTACCTGCCGGGAAAAACACCCCTCCCTTCCTGAACGTCAATCTTTCCTCGAAATTTCCCTTTACCGTCCAGGCGGTCGTCAGGTCTTCCCTGAGCGAATTCGGAAGAAAGCTGAGCTTCAAAAAAGAAATCAGCACCGGCGACTATGAGTTTGATCGCCGGTTGATCGCCACCGCGAACAATCCCCTGCTCGCCTCGGGATACCTCGAATCCGCCGATGTTCGACGCGCCGTCCTGGCGCTTTTCGACGCCGGGTTCACCTCCTTCCGCATCCAGGAACAAGGGATTTTCGTGCAGAAACCCAACTTCACCCTGGAGGCGGACGTGACGGCGGCCCGGCTTAAGGAAGTCCTTCAGAACCTGGCGCTCCTGTCCAGGAATTAGAAAGTAACGCGGTATGATTTCATGATATTCAAGTGCAAAAACTGCGGGGCGCCCCTGCCGAAGACCTCGGACCGCTGCGCTTACTGCGATACGCTCAACGACACCGATCTGGTGAGGCTGCCGGATGCCGCCATATCGGATGAATCTCTCTCGGAGCGAATCTGCCCCCGCTGTAATGAACCGCTGGATACCTTCCGCCTGAGCGCCGGCAAGGTTTTAGTTCTGGATCGCTGCCGGACCTGCCTGGGAATTTTCTTTGATCCTTCGGAACTGGAGGATCTGCTTAAGAGCGACCACCAGGAGCGGGGAAAGGTTGATTTCAGCCGCTTCGACGTCATGGCCGAGGACAATACCCAGAAGGACTGGCCCGTGGGTTATATCCGCTGCCCCGTCTGCCGGGAGATGATGAACCGGAGGTCCTACGGGCCGCGCTCGGGGGTCATCGTGGACATTTGCAAGAACCACGGGCTCTGGCTCGATGGCGGAGAACTGGGAAAACTTCTTAAGTGGGAGCGGGCCGGGGGCCTTCTAAAGAAGGAAGAGGAGGAAAAGGAACAAGCCGCAAAGGCCGATTCATTCAAGATTCAGATCGCTCCGGGGGACTATGCCTCTCCTTATTACGACGGGAACACGAGCTCATTCGACATCACCCAGGAACTGGTCGTATCCGGATTGGGCCTGCTCATGCGCCTTTTCCGCGGTTTTCACTGAGATGGATGGTATAGCAACCGTTCTCGTATAGATATGGAAGAAAACTATAGAAGATTCCTCTACTCCAAAAGTAATAGAGCCAGTTCTTTCCTCCAAAGAGTATCGCTCACGCTGGAGCCGATTGATAAGAAAGATTTACGAAGTTGACCCTGTTTCTCTCTCTCCCGGGTTTTATTTTCACCAAACTTTTTATCCTGGCAACCAAAAATTTCTCTTTTTTACTCCAAAACAACCAAAAATTCCTTGACAGATGCCTATCCAAGGTGATATCATTTTTGTTGTGAAGATCAAAATTCCTACCATCAAGACAGTAGGAACGGCCTTGGCAGTCGCAATGGCCCTAGTGTTGCTTGCTTGGGGTAGCACGGCGAGAGGCGGAGAAATTCACGAGGCCGCCAAAGCTGGCGATCACGAGAAGGTCAGGACATTGTTGAAAGCGAGTCCTGATTTGGTCAATGCTAAAGACGGAGAATGGCAGATGACGGTCTTGCACTGGGCGGCGGGTTTTGGCCGCAAGCCTGTGGTGGAATTGCTTCTGGCCAACAAGGCCGAGGTCAACGCCAAGGGTAAAGACGGTGAGACGCCTTTGCACTTAGCGGCGAATAGGGGCTTCATGGAAGTGGTTGAGGTTCTTCTGGCCAACAAGGCTAATGTAAATGCTAAGGATGACAAGTACGGCCAGACGCCTCTGCACTCGGCAGCGCAGGAGGGCAACAAGACAGTAGTGGAATTGCTTCTGGCCAACAAGGCCAATGTCAATGCCAAGGACAATAAAGGCCAGACAGCGTTGCACTTGGCGGCGAAGGAGGGCGACAAAACGACGCAGGTGGGCCGTAAGGAAGTAGTTGACGTGCTTTTAGCCAATAAAGCAGATGTCAATGCCAAGACCGACGAGGGCTGGACACCGTTGCACTGGGCGGTAGTCGTCGTGGGAAATAGTGACATCGCTGACCTTCTGCGCCAGCACGGCGGCAAAGAATAGCTGATGAGCGATTAACAAGGAGAACCACGAGCAAGACGGTCAGAACAGCGCTGCTTAAGGAAATACCGTTACCACCCATTGGAGAACAGAAACATGAGAATCATCCTTTGTCTCTCCCTTCTGTTGTTGCTGTTGACCGCTGCGTGGGCGGGCATCGTCCGTTTTCCTGATCCGCCGTCAGTTCCATCGGATGCACTCTATGAGAATGGTGCGAAGGCTCTCAAGGCGAGGCGAGCCGACCTCCTGAAGCAGAAGCAGGACTACCTCGATGACCTCGGGAATTTCAACGCGGCGGTTGCGAACCCAATCCCAAAGGAGCAGGTAGAGTACTACAAGATATGGCAGGCTCGTCTGGTTGCCAACAGCAAAGCTTACTGCGAGAGCGTGGCCCGGTTCGAGGCGGAATTGAAACAGCCCATCTTGCGGAACTTGCGAAGCGCTCTTCGTCAGACCCAAGAAACCATTCGTCGGCTCAACCGATCAATCCAGTCCGATGTGGGGCAGCTCGAAGAGTGGGGTAAGACGACAGAGGCCTCAGTTGCCCGTTCCAAACAAATGGGGATGGAGCTCGTCCTCGATGCGCTCATCACCGTTCCCCAAGAACACGTTGAGACGATCTACAGCACTGTGGCCAAGGAAGCGAATTCCGAGCTTCAGAGAGTCGTTACCCTCCTCACGCATGAAACCGACGCCGCCCGTCGAGCCCAACTCCACAGTGCCTTCAACCTCTTGACAGATCAACGTGACGCCATCCGTAACGTGCAAGCACTACTGCAAAACCTCCGCGAGGCCCAGAAAACGAAAAGGTTGAGCGATTTGTCAGACCTACCAGAGAAGGAGAAACTTATCCAAGGAATCCAGCAACTCCTTTCCACGCTCGAAAATCCAGCGCTTCAGGAATCCTTTAAGTCCCAGTTTGGCGTCAAGCTGCCAGCCCTCACGTTTCTGGGCAAGGCTGCAAGCCGTTACTGCTACGGTAAAAAGATCGTAGACGCGGCTTACGAGGTCACCATAGTATCTTTGGCATGGGCACGGATCAGCCAGTTCAACAGAAACACTGATGAGTATCTCAAGTCTATGAGTGTCTTGAGCGAGCGCATGGAAAAAATCGTTGAGGCGATCCAAGAAATGGAAGGGAAGTAGGCTGTGCAATGAGGTTCCTCACCAAACCTGTGCTTCTGGTTGTTGTTTGGGCTATGCTTTGGGCTTGCGTTGCAGTTGGAGGAACAGCAGACACCCCTTCGACCTTAAAGGACCAGATTGCGGCTACGGAGAAAGAGCTCAAAGCTGACCAGAAGGACCTTTTCGAATTGAAGGATGTTTTCACTAAGGCCGACGAGGGCGAGAAACCGGTGCCCGCTCCTGTGAAAGCGCAGGCACTACAAGAATGGAACTGGGCCAAGAAGAACTTGGAGTTTGCCCAGCAGCGCATTGAAAAGGCAAAGACGGCTCCCAATGACGCCGCCGCACAAGTGGAGCTCAATTCTGCGCTCGATATGGCCAAGAAGGAGCGTGACTGGAAGCGTCGTGCGCAGAGTTCCTTAAGCCCGCCGCCCGCGATCAGGACGGGGCAACCCCAACCGCGCGCGGGCTCAGTGCTGGGGTTTTCATCCCGCACCTATGATAAAGCGGTCGAAGTTATCCAGAAAGTCAGCGGCTTTGACACTAGTGACCGCCCTGACGTGCAGATGGCCGACCCAGTCAACTGGGACCCGCAGGCGCAGATCCTCACCACGTCGTCCGGGCGCACAATACCTATAAAGCCGTTCAACGATACTGTACAGAAGGTGCTTCCCGACAAGCTCAAGGGAAAAGATATTTTTGTGTCAGCCCCCCTGCCAGATAGCCGGCAGGTTGTCCTCCGCATGGATCCTGAAGTCGCCAAGTATCTTGCGTCCCCCAAGGCACAGGCGGAACTGAAGAAGATCGGCGGCGTGGCCCTCGATGTGACTCTCAATCTGCTGTCGTATGCTGGCGTGGCGGAGTTCCGCCGTCAGGGCCCCGCGACCGTTGTTGAATCGCCCGTGCTCGTTTCCTTGGGATGCCTTTACAAAAAGGTAAGTTCGTTTGCATCTTCACCGGAAGCGTGGCAGGAACTTCCCGACGACCTGCGATACCCGGCCGCGATTGAGCGGATTCACGGCTTCGTCTTGGATCACAAGAATCAAGATGTTTTCCTCGTGGCCTCTCCGGCGAAAGCCTCGGAGAACCGGATTGATATTGACGCTTTGATCGTGGGCCTCCAGTGCATCTGGCGCGATGGGGTCATACCCCGCGTTTCTCTAGATCCTGTGCCCGAGCGGCCAGCCGGCCCCCAGTACACCCGGGTGGAGGGCGTTCCGCTTCAGACCACTTTCGCGAAGACCATGCTAGACGCCGACTATGCAATGAAGCGGATTCTATTTGGGGACTTAGATGTTGGGATGCCGCACTTCCGGGAGATTGATGTGGACTCCCTCGCGCGGTATGAGGCAGAGTTCACAACCAGCCGTTATTGGCTCACTCCAATGCCGCTCAGCGATCGTGACGTGCAAATCTCCCCGACTTGCCGATCCGTTCTCTTCGAATCCAGCGTTCGCTGCCTGACGGAAGCGCAGAACTCCTTCTCGGAGTGGAGTGGCAAACCGGCCGAGTGGAGTGAACGGAAGGCAAAATTGTTTACGGAGTCGTATGAGCAGATGGAGCGGTCACTAGCACTAGAGCCACGAGGCGTCTTTGTTCGCCTGCACGGTTTGGTGGATCTTGTGACCGCCTGCAAGATGATGCACGACCTCGAAGTAGACTACCCTATTCTCAGGAGCATCAGTGAATTGCCGTTGCGTTGCCTGCGCGACACGGAGGCTGTTCCATCTTACTACCCTGGTCTAAGCGTTGCTTTCGCAAAGAAGCGGCTCTCCGACAGCGAGCAAATGATCTTTACTCATAACGGCGGCGCAGTGTTGCGGTCGCGCGTCAACCGCCGTTCCCTCGACCTATATCAGGATGTTGCCACCGCAACATTGGAGCACGAGGTGGACACGTTCCCGCGTGAAAAGACCTTCGCAAAGACGCTCCATCTGCCCCTCACGCTACGGAAATCCCAACTTGACGACCGGGGTGGCACCGAATACGCGCTGCTTGTCGGCCAAGCTACGCTCCGGGACGGCCGATATGACGACGCACGCGTCCAATTTGAAACGCTCACCACCTCTGATCCGCTCTTTACGGACGCGTGGGCGTGGCGCGCCGAGGCACTCTCACTGGCCGGACGCCATAAAGAAGCTGCAAGCACGCTCAACAAGGCATTGGAGCTTGAGCCGCAGTACCTCGTTCTAAAAGGTATGGAGTTCAGGATACTCTATCGTGCGGGGAAAACACCGGCAGACCTCAGATTGAACCGGGACGAATCCATGTACCTGAGTCGCGAATCTATTTGGCAGGCAGCCGCACTTGCGGCACAGGGCCGCAGTGCCGACGCCACGAAGGAAGCGACCTGCGCCCTGCGCCTGTGGCACGAAAACCCGGACGCCTACTTTGTCCGCGCCTTAGTGGCGAAGGATGAGACCTCCGACGTGGCGATGCGCGACCGGCAGGAGGCCATCCGCCTATACAAGCAGCAACTGAAAGAAAACAAGGTCCAGGCCGAGATGTGTCGGCGCAGCTTGGCCTTCGTGTTGCTCCAAGATGCTCTTGCACGCTCCAAGAAGCTTCAAAACACCGTCGGCACCGAATTCGGAGGCTTTGCCAGTTTCCAAGAGGCTTGGAAGGAGAAACCCAACGCGATGAACAAGCTTTTGCTCGATTTCTACAACGTGGTTTCGGAGGCGAAGGAAGTCCGGAATCTAGATGAGCTGGACGGCCTCGCTTCGGCGGTCTATGCGCGAGTTCTTGCTGGTATGATGACAATCATTTTTGCGGGAGGTAATCTGATTGACAAGGGCTTGGGAGAAGCCGCTGACCTCTCCAAGGACGTTGTCGAACGGTTCCCTAATCTACCGGATGGCCACTTCGCGCGCGCCTATGTTGCTTCAACTGAAATCACCGTAGTGTGGACCGAGATGAAAAGGCAGGGACTTTACAATGAGCAGGAACGTGTAGCCCTCACGCGCGCCTTAGCGGGTTTGCTGGCCGAGACTTTAGAGCAACTCGACACGGCCGTCCGACTGGACCCAACTTACGGAGAAGCATTCCTGTTTCGGGCACTGACTTATGCCAACATGCGTCAGGAGCAGAAGGCACTGGAAGATCTTGAGAAGGCTAAAGAGTTACTCACTTCCGTGGATCCCCGCTTGGAGCAACGAATACGTCACATGTGCGAAGCCGCCAGCCCTTAGCTATAATGGTGAAAAAAGTGAAGTTGCCGTTTCCCAAGGTGGTTGGGATATTAAATCACATCATTGGTCCGGAAGCTCGCCGCGATCTGTAAGAAATCAGACAACACCTTATAGAGCAGCGCCAACAACAAGTGCTCCCGCTTCCTCCAAAAGCGATCTCTTCCGTTAAGGAATGTGGTGGTCAGTTGGCATCGGTTTGGTCAGCAGCCAGCTTGTTTGAGTCATAGAATTGCGCGTCCTGAGCCTACTCCTGGGATCGTCTTTATCTTGGGTGCCCTCGACAATATGTTGAAACGACCGGAAGAAGTTATTGGAACTGGCGAAAAATGGGGGACAGTTGTACTATTGACAACTGCATAAGTAATGTCCTATGAGACCACCCGGAAGCCCACAAGACTTGGAACGACGTAGCGTTCGGCGATGGAATGCTTCCTTCCGGAACTGCGGCGACGGCGGCCTGAAGGCGCGCCCCACCCCTGGCCGTCCCTCGAAACTGGATGAGAAGACCCAGAGGAAATTGGAGAAAGCACTTTTCCGAGGCGCGAAAGCCGCTGGGTTCCCCACCGACTTGTGGACTTGCCCCCGCGTAGCTCAACTCATCCAGAACCGGTTTGGGATCTGTTATCATGTGGATCATATTGGCCGTCTCCTACACGCTCTGGGATGGAGCCCCCAAAAGCCCCAACGCCGCGCAGTGGAACGCGACGAAGAGGAGATCCGTCGTTGGGTCAAAGAGGAATGGCCCCGAGTAAAAAAAACGCCGCACGCCTGAAAGCCGCCTTGGTGTTCGTGGACGAGTAGGGATTCATGATGGCGCCATTGGTTAGGCGCACTTGGGCTCCTAAAGGGGAAACTCCGGTTTTGTATCAACGGAGGCGCTCCCACAAGAAGGTCACGGCGATCGCCGCCCTGTATGTTCCCCCTGAGCGCAACGAGGTTCGTTGCTATTTCCGATTGCACCCTGACGCCAATATTAACACCTCTTTGGTCCTCTCGTTCCTCCAGCAAATTTCCAGACAACTTAAAGGGAAACCATTCCTGGTGATTTGGGACCGACTGAACTGCCACCGGGCGAATCCGGTAACAACTTTCCTTTCTACCTTCCCGGCAGTTGGAGTTGAGTTTCTTCCCCCCTATGCCCCGGAACTCAATCCGGTGGAATCCGTCTGGTGCTACCTGAAGACCAACCCCTTGGCCAACAATCCGTATCTGGACGTGGAAAGCTTGGCAACTGCCGCGCGTCGTCATGGCCGGTCGCTCCAACGAAGGGGATGCTTGCTTCGTTCCTTCATCGAACACAGCCCCCTTTTTTATGCCTCCGATAGGACTTTATTTATACAGCTATCAATAACTCAATAATTCGGCAACTTGATCCTGTTTCACTCTCTCCTGGGTTTTATTTTCGCCAAACTATTTATCCTGGCAACCAAAAATTTCTCTTTTTGACTCCCAAATAACCAAAAATTCCTTGACAGATGCCTCTCCAAGGTGTTATTATTTTTGTCGTGAAGATCAAAATTCCTATCATCAAGTGTCTTTGAAGTAGCAGAAAAAAAGCGCTGGCAGAATAAGAATTAACCATACAGCAAAGGGATGAGCCAGGTATGACAACCATCAAACTCAATCGTTCATGGAAGCTTGGCAACCCGTTCGCCAGTGGAGGTTTCGGAAAAATCTTTGAGGCCTATGGCGAGGACGGGACGATCGCCGTAGTTAAACTTATTCCCAAGGAACCGGGTGCATCACGTGAACTCCTATTCGAGTCAATTTCAGGACTGCCTAACATAGTACCAATCTTCGACTCTGGCGAGTGGGAAGATTATTACATCTTGGTGATGCCACGCGCTGAGAAGTCGCTTCGCCAACACCTAACAGAAGTGGGCAGGAAACTCGCGGTCGCAGAGGTTTTTCCCTTATTGACCGATATGGCCGAGGCCCTCGCCTCTCTCCAAGTAGGGGTGATTCATCGCGATCTCAAGCCCGAAAATATCCTGTTTTACATGGGCCATTGGTGCCTAGCAGATTTCGGTATCGCTCGATATGCCGAGGCAACGACAGCGCCCGACACACGTAAATACGCAATGACACCGCCCTACACCGCGCCTGAGCAATGGCGAGCGGAGCGAGCAACAAGCGCAACGGATGTTTACGCTTTTGGTGTAATAGCTTTTGAGCTTTTACAAGGAAAACTTCCATTCCCTGGTCCAGACTTTCGCGAGTGGCATTTGAACCAACCATCTCCGGCAATTATTGACTGTCCATCATTTCTTGCTAGCCTAGTCAACGAATGTCTCTTTAAGGCTCCAGAAGCACGTCCCAAGCCGGCAAACATTCTGGCCCGCCTTCACGCATGCCAGAAACCAGCTACGCCAGCCGTAGCGAGACTCCAAGAGGTTAACAAATCCGTTGTTGAAAAGTTGGGTGAGCAGGCAGCGAAAATCTCTGCTCAGCAATCAAGAGATGAATCAAGACGTGAACTTTTCGAGGCTGCGCAGCAATCTTTCACCCGTATTCTTAAGTCGTTCCAGGAACATATCCTTGAAGCCGCGCCCGCCACAAATATTTACTCAAGTCGTGGCATAGTTCTCAACCTTGGAGAAGGTGCTCTCAGTGTTGATCCTGTTCAAAAGGCACCTGCGGACTGCCTTGTCGCATCCGACCACGAGGCACCATTTGATGTTATCGCCTACAGCACGATCGTAGTTCGAAAATCGAAAGACCAATACGGTTATGAAGGCCGTGAGCACTCGCTGTGGTTCTGCGATGCACACGACCAGAGTGTCTACCGATGGTACGAGTTGGCTTTCATGGTTCATCCACATGTTAAACAGCGATTTACACTTGATCCGTTTGCTCTACCACCAACAGACAAACTAGCTGGGCGTGCCCTTTCGCCGGTCATGGATGTTCGCCAGTTGGCATGGCAACCGCTCCCGTTTGACCAAGGTAACGAAGATCAGTTCATAGAACGCTGGGCTATGTGGTTTGCCGCAGCGACAGATGGTACCCTTAGTCACCCGTCTCACATGCCAGAGCAATCAGGTGGTAAATTTAGACAACCATAAATTTGGTGTCTTATTTTTTGCATGAAGGGCATATGTTTAAACATTTTCGCACATCTCCGAACAGAGATAACTGCTTAATCCTCCCAATTTGTCTCAGTGATTACGGAACAGCTCAAAGAGAAAGTGGGTTCTAGATCGCGTAAATTTGTGATATAATTTTCTTATGATATTAAAGTGCACTAACTGCGGGGCGCCCCTGCCGAAGACCTCGGACCGCTGCGCCTACTGTGATACTCTTAGGGGATACGGCCACCTTCGACATCACCCAGGAACTGGTCGTATCCGGATTGGGCCTGCTCATGCGCCTTTTCCGCGGTTTTCACTGAGCATGAGAAAAGTATTTTTAAGTGCAGCTCTAAGCCTGATTTTATCAGTCCTGCTCTCGGCATGTACGGGTGCCGCTCCGAAGGTCTTCCCCATCGTCAATGAAAAAAATGAATGGCTCCGGAACGTCAACATTAAAAACCATGTCGGGAACGATGGCCGAAAGTTTTCCGCGGAGGAGCGGGTGCGGCTCTATCCGGAGGGGCTCCACCTGGTAGCCCGGGAGACTCTCAAATACCTCAACATCCGGGAAATAGAAGACCCCGTGGCCGTGCGGGGGGGAATCCCCGGGCTTCTGGGGTACGACCTGGACTCTACCAGAGACACCCTGGCCTTTGTTCAGGAAGTACTGGCGGATGACCTGGCTGCCGGCAACCTCAAAAGCCGCCTGGCCAGCCCCTCTTTTCTGAACGAGAACTTCAGCCTGGTGCGTTTCTATGGAGAAAGGGAAGAGGCGCAAAAATACGGGGTCCGGGTCTCCCCGGGAAAAGTGCGGATCACCAAGTACGCCGTCTTCAAGGTCCCCGGCAGTACCATAAAAACCGCCAGGTTCTCCTGCGCCCTCTACGGGCTCCCGGAGGACGAAAAGGGCCTGAGCGCCGCCGAGTCCGAAAAGATCGGGGACTGCCTTACCCGCTTCCGCTACACCAAGCAGGAGGTGCTCTCCGGAGTCTATGAGGACGGGAGGAGTCCCGTGAAAGCCCGCCCTCTGGTCTGGCTCACCCGCGATGGCCTCGAGGAGGCCCTGATGGAGGGCACGGTCTATGTCCTGCTCCCCGGCCGGGCCATCCGAATATTCAACGTGGATCGCAACAACGGCATCCCCTATGCCCGCGAGATCAAAAATCCCCGCCTCCAGAGGCGCTACTGGTACTTCCGTGAAATCTCCGCCATCAAGGGATACGGTCGGGAGATGGAGACGAAGATAACCCTCCTTCCGAAAGCCGCCTTCGCGGGGGATGTATTCAACCTGGGCCTGGGCAAGTTCATCGCCGTGCGATTTTCCAATCCCCTGACCGGCCGGCGGGAAATCCTGCTCGGGATCCTGGCCGATACCGGCGGCGCCTTCGCCGGAAACCTTTACCAGCTCGACTTTCTGGCCGGAGTATTTCCGTCACATCCTGACTTCTCCCGCTATGCCTGCTCTCTCCCCGAAGAGGCCGAGGTCTATTTTCTCTTTAAGCGCCGCAGGTAAGCCTCTGAAATTCTTGCAGGACAACGGGATTCTCCTGAGAATTATGTATTCATGGAAGTCACCTGCACCCAGTGCGGCGCTGCCGTCAAAATCCCGGAAGGCGAACTTTTCGTCCAGTGTTCGTATTGCAATTCAGCCCTTTATCTCGACAAGAGCCGGATAGTCTTCCACTACCTCATTGAGCCGACCTTAAAGCCCGATGAGGCCCTGCAGAACCTCAAGCGCTGGATGGCTGGAAACCAGACCCCAAAAGGCCTGGATGAAGAGGCCGAGGTCACGAAAAACGAGCTCTTCTTCTTTCCTCTCTGGCGCTTCGTGACTCAGGCCGCAAAACCCGAATCCGAGAGTGTCCTGGTCCAGCCGGCAGCCCCAACCGTCGTCGCTGAAATCCGGGAGATCAGCCTCCCGGCCGGAAAACTCAAATTTTACACCGAAGAGGCCGCAAAGGGGCAGAACTTTATCGCCCCCACCATCCTTCTCTCATCGGCCATCGAATGGCTTAAGAGTTCGGAAATAAGTTCCGGTGACCTGAAAGAGACAAGCCTGGTCCATATCCCCGTCTATCACTTTTTTTACCTGTACAAAGGAGTACAATACAGCGCCGTCGCCGACGCTTCAACCGGGAAAGTGGTGGCGAACGTCTTCCCGGCCAAGTCCGAAACCCCCTTCCTGGCGACCGGAATTATCGCGGCCCTTCTGTTTTTCATTGAAGGGCTTCTGATCCCGGGCCTGCCGGTAAAATTGCTGGTCTACGCGCTTTCGTCCATTCCCCTTTTAGCCGTCGCCAGCCTCATCGCCAGAAATTACTGAACCAAAAGGTGAAAGATGCCTGAAATCACCCTGAAAGGCCTGAGCTGCCCGGCATGCGGAGGAAGCCTGGAGATTGAGGAGGGAAAACCCGTCCTCT
>Ga0074199_1001313_pt1 | contig 23122 bp, 22 predicted proteins | sample EPASupsiteSAE347_FD_64528 | JGI IMG/M metagenome (GOLD analysis project Ga0074199, IMG submission 64528) | Bioremediated contaminated groundwater from EPA Superfund site, New Mexico - Sample SAE3-47 | ecosystem: Environmental > Aquatic > Deep subsurface > Groundwater > Contaminated ... | reverse complement strand
GGTCGTAAAAGACATCTTCCGGGGCGGCCTGTACCATCTCGAGGAGTTTTTTCATCGTGAGCGGTGGGGTCTCTCCATAGATGAGGTCATCATCCGCTGCGGCCAAGGCCGCTTTTTCCCGCAGGATGACCCGGTGCGGCGGATCTTTCAGGTAAACAAAAAAAGCTGTCAGGCGCATCTTCCACCACCTGGGACGCGAGCCCAGTGAAAAGGCCTCCTTTGTCAGAAGTCCGGCGTTATAGAAGAAATTGCCCAGTCCGGTCAGGAGGAGAACGAAAAAGCTCTCCTCCATCAGCGGGTATTCATCTCATTCATTCTTCAGTAATTTTCTCCCAAGGAGGAATTTTCCTTTCCGCGTCGTATTTGTTAACAAATTGTTAAATTTAGTTCAGACCCGGGTAAAGGCGGCCGGTTTTATCCAGTGTTAATGAGCCTTCCGGCCGTTTGACAGGGGTGGGATTTGTGTTGACAAAGCGAATGTGACCCGCTATAATAGGCACAAGAGTAAAGGAATGAACCTAAGAGGGGGGGGAAAGAGATGTTCTGGAACGAGACCGAGACCGTGAAAGTCGAAGATATCCACGGGATGTATGTAATTCCTCCGGATGATGGAGGCGGCTGCTGAGATTTTCTCTCTGGAGCTTTTTTATGAGCCCCGCCTGCGGCGGGGCTCGTTTTTTGATGAGGGATGTGAGTTAAGCTTCCATGTGGCGACTCCTCAGGGAGCGGAATTTTTTCCTTTTCTGGTCGGGACAGGGTTTTTCCGAGGTGGGGACGTGGATCAACTTTGTAGGCCTGAACGCCTACCTTTACCACGTGCACAACTCCGGGAGGCTCCTGGCTCTCTTTCTGATTTTCCGCCTCCTTCCAGCGATTTTATTCGGGACAATCGGCGGGGTTCTCGCCGATCGGTATGATCGCAGGAAAATAATGATCCTCTGCGATCTTGTTCGCTGTGTCCTGGTCCTTTTTTTTCTCTTCGCCCATGATCTGGCGACATTTTTTGTGCTGGGTTTTCTTCTCTCCAGTCTGGACAAGATTTTCGGGGCGGCCCTGGGCGCGTATCTTCCGAATCTTGTCGAAAAAGAGCGCCTCATGGAGGCCAACGGACTCAGGCGCATGACGAGCTCGGTCGTCACCGTCATAGGCCCGGCCCTGGCCGGCTTGATCATCGGTTTTATGGGCTACGAAGCGGTGTTTATCGTGGACTCAGGCAGCTTTCTTGTTTCAGTCCTGACGCTGCTCCTTCTTCGTCCGGCCTCTCCCCAGGCTTCGCCGGCAGGAAAATCGCCCGGAATCTTGAAAGATTTGAGGGGCGCATATCTGTTTATGGCCGGAAAATCCGCCCTTCTCGTTTTATCACTGGTCAGGATGGTGGATGCCCTAGGGAGCGGAGCCTATAACACGATACTTCCGGTTTTCGCCAAGACCTTCTCTTTTTCGATGGGCAGCTTTTACGGGTTTCTCATCGCTGCCTGGGGACTGGGCTGTTTCGCCGGTTCCCTTATGGCGGGGCGAATTAAAGCGGATGAAATCAGGCGGCGGCGGATGTTTCTTTCGGCAGTCTCCCTGATGGCCATAGGGATGCTGGGCTGCTTTACCAGCTCGGGATGGTTGGCCGCACTTCTTTATATCGGCATAGGGGGAATAGGGGACGGGATTTCGTCGGTCATCTACCTGAGCGTGATTATGGAGGAGTCTCCCGAGGAGATGCGTGGCAGGATTTTCGGAACGATGAATGCCTTTCTTCACCTCGCCGTGGGCCTGGGGATGCTGCTTTCGTCTTTTGTCATCGGGAGCCTTCCGGTCGGGCGGATAGCCGCCGCCGGGAGCCTCCTCATCATTGTCGGGGGCCTCGCCGCATGGCAGAGGATGGCCAGGAAAGGAATGGTCTGATGGAAAGTTTTCCCTTTGTTCCAAAGGTGGCCGGATGGGAACTGACCCGGCTGTGCAACATGAAATGCATCCATTGCGGCTCCTCGGCCGGCTCTCCGCACCGGGATGAACTCTCGCTTGAAGAGGGGCTGAATCTTTGCGATCAACTGGCGGAACTGGGCTGTGAGATTCTTACTCTCTCAGGGGGGGAGCCCCTGCTCCACCCGGCCTGGGATCACTATGCCGAAAGACTCTTAAAAAGAGGTGTCAAAACCTATCTAATCACTAATGGGTTCTACCTGGAAGAAAATCTGAAGAAACTTCTTTCCGCCGGCGTCCGCCGGATCGGGGTCAGCCTGGATGGGACACAGGAGACGCACAACTTCATCCGCCGGAACCCGGACTCTTTTCAGAGGGCGATGGCCGGGGCCCAAGCCGCTCTTAAGGCGGGTATTTCCGTGGGCACGGTGACCCATGTCTCGAAAAAAAACATCGAAGAGCTGGAGGAAATGTACCGGGTTTTCGTGGACGCCGGACTCAGGTTCTGGCAGATCCAGATTACCTTCCTTTCCGGGCGGATGCTGGAAAACCGGGCTCTGGCCTGCGAGCCTGAGGAGATGCTCAGGATTGCAAAGTTTATTGAGGAAAAAAGAAGAGAGCAGAAGATGAAGGTCGTCGCCGGCGACAATTTCGGCTATTTTTCGAAATTCGACATTTCCGACGGCGAGTGGAAGGGATGCTTCGCCGGTCGCTGGCTCGTCGGGATTGACGCGGATGGCGGCGTGAAGGGCTGCCTATCCCTGCCCAGGGATTTTGTGGAGGACAATATCCGCCGCCGCTCCCTCCGGGAGATCTGGGAGGATCGCAGCCTCTTTAAGTTCAACAGGTATTTTAATCCGGATGAGCTTGGGGGATTCTGCGCGAATTGCGACAAAAAACTGGCGTGCCGGGGAGGGTGCTCGGTGACGGCTTACTCGGCCACCGGCTCGGTGCTAAACAATCCATATTGTCTCTACCGGCTGGAACATGAAATTTCCTGACCGGGAAGTCCTCAGGGGGGCAGTGCGGTATGCCTTTTATGTCTTCGGGCTTAACGCGCTTCTGGTCTATGCCGTCGTCCGCCTGTTCCGGATGGAGCCCTCGGCTTTTGCCGTAGGATTGGGTCTGGGAATTCCCTTCCTGGTGCAGGGGATAGTCTTTTTCATGCCAGCCCTGGCTCCCATGCGCCCCTGGCCCGTCCTCATGGCCAGCCTGGTTCTTCTCGTTCTGTTTTTTTTCAGCTGCAATTTCTGGGTGGCGGCCCTGCTTTACGCCGCGGTTCGTCTGCTTCTGGTGGGCCTGGTGGGCAGAATTCTTCCCCGGGAGGCCACGGAGAAAAAAATCCGGCACTTCATGAACCTCTGGGGAGGCGTGTTCGCACTGGCAGGCTCTTCTCTGCTTCTCTTGTCCGCCCCTCCCGTTCTCCCGGGAACCTGCTTTTTTTGCTTTCTCTTGGTTTTTATTCTCTCGCTCGGGGTGCGTCTTAAACCCAGGGAGAATCCCGTCAGGAGAAGTGCCAGTGGAGGCGCGCGGCATCCCTGGTCCTCCCTCTGGAGGATCGGCGCTCTCCTCTTTCTGGTCCTCCAGACGGCGGGCGTGGCCCTTTTAAATCTTGAGAGTTTTACGGGCGGCGGCCTGGAGAGAATTCAGGCGGGCGGACTTTGCCTGGGGTTTTTCCTCCTGGGCGTCAACCTGGGGAAGGTCTCCTGGCATCCTCTTTCGCTGAGGCTAAAAGGGGGACTTCCCTATAAAATCTCTCTTTTTGTCCCCGGTTTCCTGTTGTTGCTTCTCGGAGAGATTTCCTCCCTTGAACTTTTCGTTCCCTTTCTCGTAATTACCGGCGCTTTCCTGGGGCTTCAGGAGACGGCATTCTTTGCCGTTCTGAAGGTATTGGAGAAGGAAAAATTTTCTTCCGTTTATTTCGCCTGCCAGATGGTGGTCGCCTGGGTGCTCTTCTTTTCGCTGGTAACCTTCGGACTCCTTCAGGCCTGCTATCCGGAACTGAGGGTATTCCTGTATCCGGCGGTCGCCGGAATAATGATTCTTTCTGCAACGGGGGAATTTACAAGATGCCGGATGCTCGAAAAAAGCTATCAGACTTAAAATTCCTGAAGCGGAAACCTGTCCGGAAAGGGAGCCGTTGTGTGGCTCTCCATCTGCCGGCGGCCGCTTCCGTCTCGCTCATTTTGAGCCTCCGGGATGGAGTGGCCTACGAGAGCGAAGAGGAATGGGGAATGTCTCATTTTCTCGAACCCGTCCACCTTCAGGGATGCCCGCAGCTTCCCTCAATGGGCGCGGTCAGCCGCGCCGTGGAGGCTTTGGGCGCTCAACTCTCCGCTTTTTCCACCCGCGATTCCGTCTCCTACTGGGTCAAGGCCCCTGCATGGCATCGCCGGGAAGTCTTTGAGGTGCTTTGCCTCCTCCTTAAGAACAGCGAGTTTTCGGAGGAGTTCGTCGAGAAGGAAAAGTCCATTGTCGCCAGGGAGATGGCCCGTGAGCGTTCCGACCCCCGCCTCATGAGCCTCCTGGTGCTGGAGGAGAGCCTGCTCTTTCCCTCGGCGCTTTCGCGGAATGTTCTTGGTTCTGAAGGGCGCCTCTTAAGCTTTACCCCGGCGGGCCTTAAGGCGCACAAGAAGAAATATTACTGCGCGAACAACCTCTTCCTGGCGGCGGCCGGAAATTTCGGCGATGAAAAAGAGGCCGCCTTTCTTGCGGATTTTTCCGGTATCTTCCCAAAGGGGAAGATACCTCTTGGAGCCCCTGATTGTTCCGGCGGAACTTTAAGAAGAGGGGAGCGGCGGGCGCTGGTTCTTAATTTCCCGGGGATGAGGCAGGTCAACCTGGCGCTGGGCTGGAAAATTGCGGCGGGCTCCCGGAGGGAAAAAACGGCCTGGAAGATTTTGAATACCTTTCTGGGAGTCGGATTCAGCAGCCTTCTTTATCGCCGGCTGCGGGAGGAGCGGGGTTTGACCTACATGGTGAGCACCAGACTTCGCTTCTACGGGAAGAGCGGGATTTTTCAAATTCTACTCGATGTGCGCGAGGAGGACATCGCCGCGGCGGTGGAGGCCGTTTATCAGGCGCTGGGGGAAGCGGCCGCCGGCTCCTTCGGGGAGGAGGATCTTGTGCGGGCCCGTGGTATGTTCCTGGGGAATATGGCCCTGCGCCTAGAGGATACTATGGAATGGGCCAGGTGGCTGAGCCAATCCCTTTTAAGCGGGGTCAGGGAGCCCGATCCGGCCTTTCTTGAGGAGGAAACAGGCGCCCTTCAGAAGAAACAACTCAGCCGCCTGGCGCAGAAGTTCCTGGCGCCTGCGGATTCCCGCCTGTGCCTGGCGGGGGACGCCTCCGGTATTTTGCGGTATCTTCCCCGCTCTTTGGAGGCGGAAGTTTTTTGATGGAGGGAGCGGACATGAAAATCATAGGGCTCGATCACATCGGGATTCAGGTCAAAGATATGGAAGAGAGCATCCGGGTGTATTCCGACGTCCTGGGGATGGGACTCATGCACCGGGAGGAATATCCCGAGGTGCATATGCGCCTGGCCTACCTGAGGGGGAAGGGAATGACCATCGAATTGCTTCAGCAGACAGAGGGAAATTCCGATACGGGATTCAAGCATCTATGCCTGCTCTGTGAGGAAATTGACGAGCTCTTCGAGAAAGTCAAGGAGGCGAATATTCCTCTTCTCCACCGCCGGATTCAGGAGCTGGGAGACACCCGTTTTTTCTTTGCCCGTTTTCCGGCGGGTGAGTGGATCGAATTTCTGGAGAGAAAGAAGGTATAAGACTTGCAGCTTGAAGGAAAGACGGCTTTCATCACCGGGGCCAGCCGGGGGCTGGGACGGGCCGTGGCGGAAGTTTTTTCAAAAGAAGGCGCCCGCTGCGCCCTGGCGGCCCGCGACGCAGGCCGGCTTGAAAAGGTAGCACAAAGCCTGGGGCCGCCCGGGAGGCACCTCGTTCTTCCGGCCGACATATCGGACGAGAGCGCAGTGGAGGCGGCTGTTAAGGCGGCAGACGATGAGTTTGGAAAAATAGACATCCTGGTCAATTGCGCGGCGGCGGCTTTGATACGGCCTCTTTCGGAGATGAGCGCGGAGGAGTGGGATCGGCTCATGAATATCAATGTCCGGGGGTGCTTTCTGGTGTGCCGGGCCGTGGTTCGGCAGATGCTGGCGCGGCAGACGCCCGGCCGCCTCATCCTTGTCTCCTCCATCTCTGGGAAGAGCGGAGCGGCCGGCATCAGCGCCTATGCCGCTTCCAAATTTGCGGTCATCGGATTTGTGCAGAGCCTCTCGAAGGAACTGGCTTCAAGGGACATCACCGTCAATGCCGTCTGTCCCGGGGCCATGGATACCGATATGCTCCACCGGGAAACGGTGGAGGTACTGGCCCGACAGGTGGGAGTCACCCCTGAGGAGATGCTGAAGCGTTACCTAAGGGCTCTCCCCATGAAGCGCCTCCTGGACCCGGTGGAAGTCGCGAAAATAATGCTGGTTCTTGCCTCCGAAGAGGGACGGTGCCTGAACGGGCAGGCCCTGAATATTGATGGCGGGATGGAAATGCACTGATGGAAGTGAAAATCAATAAAAATGTTCTCCTGGTAATCCTGGCGGTCCTGCTATCAGCGCTTCTTTTTATTGCCTTCCTGCTCGGAAGAGAGAGCAAAAAGGAGACCCTCCCGCTTCAGGAGCAGAATTTCACGGCGACGGCGCCCCCGGCGGAGGTCCGGGAAGTGTTTCCTCCCTCGGTTCAGCCCTTCTCAGCGCCGTCATCCTCCCCCGCTTTTTTTCCTCAGAGCCGGCAGACACCGCAGATGCCGCAGGCCCTGCAGAGCTCTCCTCCACCTCCGGCCGGCCCCACCCCTTTTAATGCCCCTGCAATTGCGGAAAAGGAGACGGTCAGAAATTATTTTCAGCAGATGGACGATATAGGCTCTTCGGAGGAGATGTCCGGGAACCTTAATGAAATGGCCTCGATAATGGTACAAGGGGCATTCAAGGGGGATTTTTCCAGCATTGACGACCTCATAGCCAGGTGCCGGCGCCTGCAGGGGCAGGTCCAGGCACTCGTTGTGCCGCCGCCCTGTACCGAATTTCACCGAAGGACGCTCGAAGTTATGGACGGCAGCATCCGGCTCTATGAAGATTTGAAAAAACTCATACAGAAGGGCGACCTGTCCGGCTTAAGCCGCCTGACCGCGCAGGCAAACAGTCTAAAGGGCGCCGCAAAAGAGCTTGAAAATATGCAGAAGGAAATACTTTCCCGATACAAGTAGCAAGGAGCGGCGGTACCGCCGGAAGTGACATGGCTTGTTTTTCTTTTGAAGTCATAAAAGGATGCAGAAATTCGCGCGCCAGGCGCGGCCGGATACATACGCCCCACGGCACGGCGGAGACGCCCGCCTTCATGCCGGTCGGGACGCAGGCGACGGTGAAAACCCTTACTCCTAAGGAAGTCCGGGAAATCGGTGCCGGAATCATCCTGGCCAACACCTATCACCTCTACCTGAGGCCGGGCATGGAGGTCATCCGGGAGGCGGGAGGTCTTCACCTTTTCATGGGGTGGGACGGCCCCATTCTTACCGACAGCGGCGGATTCCAGATTTTCAGCCTCCAGAAACTGCGGGACATCAGGGAGGAAGGAGCTTTTTTCAAAAGCCATATTGACGGCTCCTCTCACGTCTTTACCCCGGAGAGCGTGGTGGATATCCAGCATACTCTGGGTTCGGATATCATGATGCCGCTGGACGAATGCCTCCCTTATCCCAGCGAACAGGAATACGCCAGGTCCGCTCTTGAGCGGACGCATCGCTGGGCCGCCCGGGCGCTGGAACACCACCGGAACTTTCCATCTTCTGAATCCCAGGCTCTCTTCGGGATTGTCCAGGGCGGAATGTTCCGGGAACTAAGGGAGGAAAGCGCCCGAACTCTGGTGGCGATGGACTTCCCCGGCTACTCCATCGGTGGACTTAGCGTGGGCGAGAGCAAGGAAATCATGCACGAGGTTCTGGAGTGGACGGTTCCCCTTCTTCCCGCTGAAAAGCCCCGCTATCTCATGGGAGTCGGCACTCCGGAGGATTTTTTCGAGTGCATCCGCCGCGGAGTTGACATATTCGACTGCGTTCTGCCGACCCGCATCGCCAGAAACGGCACCGTGATGACCTCACAGGGAAAGCTGGTTCTCAAGAACGCCAGATACAGAATGGATTTCTCCCCCCTGGATCCCGGGTGCTCCTGCTTTGTCTGCGCCAGGTTCTCCCGGGCTTACCTCCGTCACCTCTTCATCGCGGACGAGATCCTGGGGCCGCGCCTGGCCACTTTTCACAATCTTCATTTTCTTGAGAATCTCATGAGGAATATCCGGCTTTCCCTTGAGGAGGATCGCTTCACCGAGTTTGAGGCCGATTTCATGAAAAGCTACACCCGGGAAGAAATTCCGTGAATAAATATTTATCAAGGAGGCGATCTTCTCCGGGCGGCACGGCGGCTTTCAAGGCCCGGAAACGCAGGAGGATTTTAAAGACGGTATAGCGAAGTGAACTGTGACTTCTGGCGCTTGGTAGCCAATCTGCTATTGACAGAGCCAGGGGTTTTATGTTGGAATGTGGGAGCGTTTTAGGTCGTCTCAATCCCGGCCTTAAGAGATAAGCGGAACCCGAGGGACGAGAGAAAGGAAGTAATTACATGGAGTGGCAGAAGTGGAAAAACACGGTCTTGACTTTCTTCATCGTGGCGGTCTGTGTCGGCTGTGTCTTCGTCATCTACGATTTCAAGAGTAAAAAGTTCAACATCAAGCTGGGACTGGATCTTCGCTCCGGCTCGCACATAGCGGTGCAATTGATCCCGGTCAAGGATCCGACCAGCGGCAAGATGCGCGAAATTGACGACCGCATTATCAACAATACCATGCAGATCATTGAAAAGAGAATAAACCCCGATGGAACCAAGGAAGTTATCATCCAGCGCGAGGGCACGGATAGAATCATCGTGGAGATCCCCGAGGAGACGAACCTGGTGAGAGCCGAGAAGATGATCCGCCAGAGCGCCTACCTGGAATTCAAGGAGCAGTATTATAACCCGTCCAAAAAAACCATGGACTGGCGGACGGTTCTGGACGGGAAGGCCCTGGCTTCCGCCGATGAGGGTTTCGGCTCGGGGGGCGGGCCTCTGGTTTCTTTCTCTCTGACCAAGGAGGGGGCCAAGGAGTTCGCCCGGATCACCGAGAGAAACGTTGGAAAGCCTCTCGGGATATTTGTGGACGGCAAGTTGATTGACGCCCCGAACGTTCGCGAGCCCATCACCGGCGGCGCCGGCGAGATAAGCGGAGGCAGTCTGGACATTGACAAGTGCAAGGAACTGGCGGATATGCTGAACTCGGGCGCCCTGCCGGTCAAGACGGAGATCCTGGAATCAACGACGGTCAGCCCGGTTCTCGGAGAGGAATCCCTGCGCTACAGCCTTATCGCCGGGATGATAGGCCTGGGGCTTGTAATTATCTACATGATCATCTATTACCTGGTCCCGGGCGCCCTGGCCAATATAGCGCTCATTATCTACACATTGTTGCTCCTGGCCAGCATGGTGCTGGGCAAGTTCGTGCTGACGCTCCCCGGCATCGCCGGTTTCATTCTATCCATAGGGATGGCGGTCGACGCCAACGTCCTTATTTTTGAACGGCTCAAGGAAGAGCTATGGGGCGAAAAGAGTATTCGCTCCTCGGTGGAGGCCGCCTTCAAGCGGGCCTTCAGTTCCATCCTGGATTCCCACGTGACCACCTTCCTCGGAGCCATGATTCTCTATATCTACGGTTCCCAGTCCATTAAGGGCTTCGGGCTGACCCTGATGCTCGGGACCGCCTGGAGCCTGATCACCGCGGTTTTTGTGACCAGGGTACTCATGGACGACGTGGTGGACAACAATCTTGTTCTTAACAGAAAATTTTACGGCGCATAAGGAGGCACGGCATTGTTCTGGCAGCATTTCACATCGCATGACATCGTGATGATGGTCATCGCCCTGATCATCATGGGCTGTTTTTCCTTCTGGGCGCACTCCCTCAGGAAAAAGCCTTACAACTTCATCGGCAAAAGGAACTATTTTTTCATTTTCTCGGCCATAATGATTGTAATATGCATTGGCACCCTGGCGACAAAGGGGCTCAACCGCGGACTGGACTTCACCGGCGGCACGGTCATGGAGGTCGGTTTTGTCGGAAATCCCGACGCCGAGGCAATCCGAGTCTCCCTTGGGGAGTTCCGGCAGGATCTTCTTGATTCGAAAATTCAACTCCAGGGGACTCCCACGGAGAATACCTTCGGGAATGAGAAAAAGACCGTTCAAAAAGTCCAGCTCCAGCTCAAGACTCTTAACAACGACGAGGTTGAGGCTCTGACAGCTAAGCTCAAGGAAAAATTCGGGGGCATCGAAATTTTCAAGGTGGAGAGTGTCGGCCCCGTGATCGGCAAGGAACTCCAGGACAAGGCCCTGATGTCTCTACTCATCATGCTTGGCCTCCAACTCGTCTATATCACCTTCCGTTTCGGCACCCAGATGCGCTACGGGCTGGCGGCCGACCTGGGCATGTTGCACGACGTCATCATCATGGTCGGCATCTATTCTCTGGCCGGGCGCCAGGCGGATTCGCCTTTCCTGGCGGCTATCCTCACGGTAATAGGCTATTCCGTGATGGATGCCATCGTCATTTTTGACCGGATCCGCGAAAATCTGAAAGTCATAAAGAAAGCCACCTTTGAAGAGATCGTGAATACCTCCGTCAACCAGACGATGACCCGATCAGTTAATACTCTCATAACGGTGCTCATCACCTTGTTCGCACTCTATTTCTTCGGTGGGTCCACCCTGAAGAATTTTGCCTTTGCCCTCCTGGTCGGCGTCACCTCCGGAGCCTATTCCTCCATCTTCATCTCAAGCCCACTCCTGGTCATGCTTGACAAATGGGTCAAGGGTCGGGAAACCGCGGTGGCTGCGACGCGGCGGAACGCCCTGCTGGCAGAGGAAACCGCCCGCAAGGCCGCCAAGGTTGTAAGAACCGGAAAGAAAGATTCTTCCGTCCTCGATGAGGACTACCTGGACGTGAGCGAAATTCAGGATGACGCCTCTTCGGTTTCCAAGGCGCCTGCCAGGAAGAAACCCGCCTTCAGACGCCGGAAAAAGTAGTTTACGCCTGAAACGGGGATGAGAGGAAAGGGGCCCCTGATGGTTGATGATTTCGTGCAGTCCAAGATTGATGTGCGGCTCCGGGAGGAGCTCTTAGAGAAAAAGTCATCCCCCGTCGCAGTGATCATCCAGATGAAGGACGTCCCCGGCGAAGAGGACCGCCTGGAAATCGAGAAGATGGGCGGCCGGATCCGAAAGGACCTGGCGATTATAAATGCATTCTCAGTGGTGATTCCGTCCGACGGAATCCACTCCCTGGCCTTCAGCCCGCGGGTGAAAAAAATCTACCTTGACGGCAAGATGGGAGTCGTCTTTAACTAAGAGGCAGGCTCCTGTATCTGCGTGCGGAGCATTTCCAGTTTTGACCGCGTGAGCTGGTCGTCGGGATTGATACTTAATGCTTTGTTGTAGGCCAGCATGGCATCCCGGGGCTGGCCTTTCCGTTCGCAAACGCTTCCGAGACAGACGAGAGCCTCCATGTCCTCCAGATTGGTGCGGAGGGCAGACCTGAATTCCCCCTCCGCCTCGTCGAGCAGGCCCATTTCCAGGTATAGCTTTCCGAGAGGGAAAAGAATTTCCCGGTCATCCGGGCGGATTCGGCGAATCCGGCGCAGGGCCTCCATGGCCTTCTCCTTGTCCTCGTTGCGCATGAAGATTCCATATAGCTCCTGGTAGCGACCGATGCCTTCATCAATCATTCCGTGGCTGATATAGGTTTCGGCCAGTTCCATCTTGAGCTCGAGGTTGTCCGGGTATTGTTCGCAGGCCTGGTTGAGGACCATGATGGACTTTTCGGACTCCTCCAGCTCGGAGAAAAGGCGGGCCAGTTTGATTTTGTACCGGATGGCTTCCTCGCTATTGCCCTGATGCTCGATAATCTTGAGCATCCGGAGGCGGGCATCGGTATTTTCCGGAAAAAGGCCGATGATTTTCTGGGTGTAGGTTCTGGCTGAATCCAGGTCTCCTTTTTCCATCAGGATATCGGCCAGGCGCTCATAGCGCTCCGCGACAAACTTGGGAAGTCCTCTGATCGCCAGCACTCTGGCGGATTGCTCAAGAGCGTTAAGGTCGAAGGGGTCAATATTGGAAATTTTTCCATAGACTTCCAGCGCCTGCTCCCACTCCATCTGCTCTACATGCTGTTCAGCCTGCTGTCTTAAGGAATCGAGTGTTTCGGTCATCCGCTTTGCTCCTTCAGTTATATAAATCGAAGTTTGGATGTATTAAACTTTCCGGGTTCGATTTCCTTCTGTCAATCATTTAACAATTTATTAACAAACGACACTTTCAAAGAAGGAGGAGGAATGTTATAATCATCCTGTAGTTATTCGGATGAGGAGGTACATGTATGAGCGATATGAAGATCGGCGAAAGCAGCAGCTACGTTTCTTCTGCGCATACCGACGGAAAGCAGGCGCACAAGCCCAAAGAGAAAGAGACCGCCCATCCCCAGCCGCGTGATTCGGCCGAAATAAAAGTCTCCATCCTGCCGCAGGACCCTCTGGTTTCCAAGCCGGAAGTAATCAGCATTCCCAAGAGTGACGTCGGGAAAAATCTGAATGGAAAACGTGTCGTCACGGATGACGCCGGTTTTCCCAAGGCCATCGCCGACACAGACGGGAATTACTTCTATGATGTCGGGACCCCGCAGTTTGACCAGGTCAACGCCCATACCACGACGAGCCGCACTCTCGGCTTCTACCAATCCCTTCTGGGCCGGGAGATTCCCTGGGCCTTCGGGGACAAGATAATCAGCGTCTTCCCCCATAAGGAAGAGGGGGCCAACGCCTATTACTCCCGCGAGGAGGGGTCTCTTAATTTCTTCTATTTCGATGCCAAGGGCCTCGGTAAGATGGTACAGACTTCCGAGTCCGAGGACGTTGTCTCCCACGAATCGGGACACGCCATACTGGACGGTCTGCGTCCCGACTATATTGAGTCCTATGACACGGAGACTATGTCTTTTCATGAGGCGTTCGGCGATGTCACCGCCATGCTTATGACCATGCGCGATGAGGAAAATCTCAAGCAAGTCGTAGTGCAGACCGGGGGCGATTTGAAAAAGCCCAACTTGCTCAGCAGCCTGAAGAACCGAATCTTGAGAAAACAGGACAGTAAAGTCGATCTGACAAAGCCCAACCTGATAAGCAACTTAGCCGAGGAGTTCGGACGGGCGATACACCTGGATGACAGCAATCCGGCCAATGATCAACAGGACTACCTCAGGACCGCGATTAACAATTACACTTACACAGATCCCTCCCAGCTTCCGGACAGCCCCTCGGGGGATGGTCTGTCCAATGAGGTTCACAGCTTTTCGAAGCTTTTTACAGGCGCCTTTTACGACGTTCTGACGGCGGCCTGTGACAAGCAGAATGACAAGCAGAATGCGTATAGTAAGGACAATCTGGCTGCTCTTAAGACGGCCGGAGACGATCTCTCGAAAATATGGGGCAAGACGCTGGAATTTCTGCCAGTCTCCTCAGTTCGGTACCGGGATGCGGCGCGAGCCATGCTCAAGGCCGATGCGGCCCTGGGCGGCAAGTACCAGGATGAGATCAAGAGCGTTTTCGTAAACAGGAAAATTCTCGCCAAGGGGGAGCCTTTCAAGATGGAACTTCTTAAACCCGGCGTCACTCTTAACAAGACGATTGAAACCAAGGAAGATGCCATGGAATTTCTGAAGGGCAGCCTGGCGAAGTTTCGCCTGCCCGGAGGTTTTGAGCCGAGTGACGTGGAGTTCCACAAGAATGACGAGAAGGAGCAGTACCTCAATTACGAATATGCCGCCAAGGTTCCCGTCACCTCAGAGAAGGGCGGAAAGTTCGAAGGCTACAACTTTGAGGTCAAGGGAGGACTGGCGCTCGGCTTCAACAAGGACGGGAAAATGCTGAATTATCACTTTGACCCGATCAATGATGAGAAGACTGAATCCAGCCAGGCCTGGCTGGAAAACGCCATCCGCAAGGGCCAGGTCTATGAATTAAAGGGTGAAGGGGAGCCGAATTTCAAGGAAATCCCGGACATCTCCCGCTACCGGGCGGTGGCCTACACGGATGCCCAGGGTAACAAGCTGATCCGGAGAATACCGGTGATTGATCTATAGCGGATTTTCGGCTCGCAGGGCGGTTAGTGAACCGCCTCATAAGGCGGCACTTTTCGATGATGAATCCGTAGGGGCGGTTCGCGAACCGCCCCTACAAATATTTAAAGGGAAATTAGGTCCGAAGAGCGAATGAGGTGGTATGCAGGCAGCTATTGGTTTGGTAGAGACCATGAGCATCGCCAAGGGGATTGAGGCTTGTGACGGGATGCTCAAAATGGCCGAGGTGGACCTGGTTGAGGCCCACCCGATCTGTGCCGGAAAATACATCGTGCTCATCACCGGCGATGTTGACGCCGTGCGAAGTTCCGTTGGTCGCGGGGTCGAGATCGCCGGCGGTACGCTCGTCGATCAGCTCCTCATCCCCAATGTTCATCCTCAGGTAATCCTGGCCCTTTCGGCCAGTGTTCCCAGGGAAGTTCTGGAGGCGCTCGGTGTCCTGGAGACCTTCACGGCGGCCTCCAGCATCCTGGCGGCTGATTTGGCCGTCAAGGCGGCCGGGGTGGACCTGCTGGAGATTCGCCTGGCCCGGGGTATGGGAGGGAAATCCTTCGTGACCCTGACGGGAGAGGTCGGAGCGGTGCAGGCGGCGGTGCGGGCGGGAGCGGAGGCCATTACAGACGATGGCTGGCTGGTGAACAGTGTTGTTATACCCAGGCCCCATGAATCCATGGGGCGGGTGATTCTCTAGCGAGGAGGACTTAAGAATGTCCGAAAGATACCTGGAGCAGGCTCTGGGGATGATAGAGACCCACGGGCTGATCGGTTCTATTGAGGCGGCGGACGCCATGGTCAAGACCGCCAACGTGCATCTCCTGGGGGAGGAACGGATCGGCGGAGCCTATGTCACGGTAATGGTGAGAGGCGACGTGGGCGCCGTCAAGGCGGCGGTCGAGGCCGGGGCCGAGCGTTGCCGCAGAATAGGGGAGCTGGTCTCGGTTCATGTGATTCCGCGTCTCCATTCGGATGTGGAGTTTATTCTCCCGACTCAGGAGAGGGCGGCGGATATGTCTGAAGGGAGGGTCAAAGGTGGCACTGAAGGTGTTTCTCGGAAGCGACCACGGCGGGTTTGAACTTAAGGAAGATTTGAAGAAATTCCTGGATGAGTCCGGATATAATGTCGTGGACTACGGGTGCTACAGTGCCGATCCGGTTGACTATCCGGATATCGCCCTCCTGGTAGCCGAGACGGTCTCTCAGAATCCGGGCGCACTGGGCATCATTATTGACGGCGCCGGTATCGGGAGCGCCATCACCGCCAATAAAGTGCCGGGCATCCGGGCCGCTCACTGTCACGAGGCTTTTACGGCCAGAAACAGCAGAGAGCACAATGACGCCAATATTCTGACACTGGGGGGGCGGGTCATAGGGGCCGGCCTGGCCAGGGAAATAGTGAAAGTCTGGCTGTCCTCGTGCTTTTTGGGAGATCGCCATGCCCGGCGGGTGGAGAAGATGATGGCGGTCGAGAGAAAATATATCCGCGAAAACTTTTCGAGGTGAGTGTATGGATATTCAAAAGATGGTGGATACGATTACCCGTGAAGTCATGCAGAGCCTGAATAAAGGGGACTCTGTTTCCCCGTCCGGGCAGGTGCTGGTCGTCTGCGGGTCGGAAAAGGCCGAAGAGGTTTCCCTCGCCGGCTTTTTGGGAGCGATGGAGAATCTGCCCGGCGCGACCTGGCTGGTTCCGAGAGACTTGAGATCGACCCTCTCCTCCACGGTTCTGAGGGGCGGGGCGCCGGTGCTGACTTTTGAAGAGACTCCGGATGTTTCGGATCTCGTCGAGAAGTGCAGCTGCGTAGCAGTCGGAATCCTGAGCCTGGGAACGCTGGCCGGCCTGGCTCTTCTTCTCGATCGGGATCCCGCCGTGCGCCTGGTCGAGAAGGCGCTGATCAGGGGCAGAGAGGTCCAGGTTTACTGTTTTCTTCCGGCTTTAACTCCTGCTCTTAAGAAGCGGGCTGACTCCTATATGAAAGATTTGGCCGCCTCGGGCATGATCGTAAAAGGCGTTTCCGAGGAGGTGGCGGCGGGTTCTGTTCCCCAGGCCCCACCGCGCAAGGACGGGAAATCCGCCTGTGCGGCGGTGTCCCAGGGGGAGTGCAGCGCCTGCGGACACTGCGCCAACCTGGTGGCGGAGAAGGTGGGAGCGGTGGTGGAGGCCGGCGCCTCCAGGGTTTCATCGGCCATGGGCATGACCCCGGCCTCCTCGGACGTCGGGAAGATGATAGACCACACGCTCCTTAAGGCGGATGCCACCAGAGACGAGGTCATCAAGCTCTGCGATGAGGCTAAAAAATATACCTTTGCCTCGGTCTGCATCAATCCATCCAATGTCAAGCTTTCCTCTGAATGCCTGCGGGGCACCCCCGTCAAGGTCTGCACGGTCATCGGCTTCCCGCTCGGGGCGACCACCAGCATGACCAAGGCCATGGAGACCCGTGACGCCATCGCGAACGGGGCCTCCGAAATCGACATGGTCATCAACGTGGGGGCCCTCAAGGCCGGAAACTACGAACTGGTTCAGAAGGACATCGAGGCGGTCATCGAAGCCGCCCAGGGGGCCCTGGTCAAGGTGATTATAGAGACGGCCCTGCTGACCGACGAGGAGAAGGTCACGGCCTGCCTCATGGCGCGGGACGCGGGCGCCGATTTCGTCAAGACATCCACCGGTTTTGGTCCCGGAGGGGCCACCGCCCACGATGTGGCCCTCATGCGGCAGACGGTCGGCCAGTACATGGGCGTGAAGGCCTCCGGGGGCATTCGCGATTTCAAGACCGCCCAGGAGATGATTCAGGCCGGCGCCACCAGAATCGGCGCCAGCGCCAGCGTGGCGATCGTCAAAGGCGGCGGCACGAAGCAGGAGAAGGGGTACTGAGTTTTGCCACTGTACAAGGCTGAGGGCATTGTCCTCAGGCGCAGGGCGCTTGGTGAGTCGGACCTGGTCGTCACTCTTCTCTCCCGCGACGGGGGCAAGCTTGACGCGGTGGCCCGGAGCGCCAGGAAGCCAGGCAGCCGTATGGGCGGGAGACTTGAGATTTTCAGCGAAGTCAGGCTTCTTGTAGCTCAGGGCCGGACTTTGGACGTCATCAGCGACGTGGAGTTGACGAATCCGCATATCAGGGTGCGGGGGGAGCTTGGCCTTTTCAGCCACGGCGTCTACCTTCTGGACCTCTTTGACGCTTTTGTGGAAGCCGGAGGGGAGCCGAACAACCGGTATTATTTTTCGCTTAAACACGCTCTGGAGGCTCTTGATTGCGGCTATTCCTCAGAACTCGTCCTTCGCAAGGTACAGATGGCTCTCTCCTCTTCGCTGGGCTATACCCCCCAATTGGAGCACTGCGTGGAGTGCCGGGGACGCTTGTCCCTTACTTACTTCAGCCCGTCTCTCGGTGGCGTGATCTGCGGTGAGTGCGGACCGCTTTCGGCCGATTCTCTCAAAATTCTCCCGGCGACGCTTCAGCTCTGGAAAAACATGGGAAATTTGCCGTTATCGGCCTTAAGAGAGTCGGCCATTCATCCCGATCGGATGGCAGAGCTGGCCTCTTTCCTGGAAAAACATCTTGAGTACCGTGCGCCGAGAAGGATCAAGAGCCACTATTTCCTGAGTATCTTGAACGGAGTTGGAAAGATGAGAATCATGGGCCTGGATGTGGGGGACAGGAGGATCGGAATAGCCTTAAGCGATCCTCTGGGAATGACGGCCCAGCCGCTGGCGACCCTTCGCCGGGACCGGAATACTTTCGTAGGACTGCTTCACCTGCTCAAACAGCATGAGGTGGATAGAGTGGTGGTAGGCCTGCCGAAGAATCTGGCCGGCGAGATCGGCCCCCAGGCGGAAAAGGTTCTGGCCTTTATCAGGGAGTTTCAGAATTCCACGGAGATTCCAATAGAGACCGTTGACGAGCGTTTTTCCACGGCTGAGGCCAGGAAAATGCTTATCGAGGCCGATGTCGGAAGGAGCGGTCGAAAATCGGTAATTGATAAGATTTCGGCGGCCCTGATCCTGGATGGATATTTGACTCGCCGCGGGCAATGCGGCCATGAGTAAATTTCAGAGGTTTCTCAAGGTTTTCAGGGTCCTCTTCTGGGTGTCTTTCGCCTGTCTTCTCATCTGCGGGGCGGGGGTCTTTTTTCTGCAGCAGGTCATAACTCCGGCCGGCGAAGGGCCCAGCAGGAAAGTTGTTATCGAGCAGGGTTACTCCCCGGCTCAAATCGCCGATAATCTGAAGAGGGAAGGTCTTATCAAAAGTCCCTTCGCCTTTCGGCTTCTGGTGAGACTGGCGAAAGTCAGTGATCGTCTGCAGGCCGGCAAGTATATCATCTCGCCGCGTCTCAGTACCTGGCAGATTATCCTGCAAATACGCAATGGAGAGGTGATTCCTCCTCAGAAGATCACCATCCCCGAGGGTCTGACATCAAGGGAGATCGTGGCCATACTGGAAAAGAGGGGGGTTTTTGCCGGGATACCCGACGCCGGGGACCGGTTTCTCCGCCTGGTGAAAGAAAAAAATTACGAAGGGTATCTATTTCCTGAGACCTATGAGTTTCCCGATACCGACACTCCGGAAGCAGTGACGGAGAGGATGAAGGCCCTCTTTGACCAGGTGGCCCTGCCGCTGTGGAAGACCAGGCAAAAGGGTCTTCCGGTGGACTTTGCGGGGGCGGTCATCCTGGCCTCCCTGGTCGAGAGGGAGGCCCGTCTGGATCGGGAACGACCACTAATCGCCGGGGTCTATTACAATCGCCTCAGGAAGAAGATGACCCTGGACTGCGATGCCACCATCCAGTTTGCCTTGGGAGACGTCAGGGAGAGCCTTACTTTAGAGGATCTGAAAGTTGATTCTCCCTACAATACCTACCTCCATCCGGGTCTTCCTCCGGGTCCCATAGCCAATCCCGGGAAAGAATCTCTCAAAGCTGCAATGCAACCGGCCTCCGTGCCGTATCTCTATTATGTCTTAAACGAGATTAAAGGCGATGGGAGCCACAGTTTCTCGGTTAATTACAAGGATCATCTCAAAGCGATCTCGAAGTATATGAAACGATGATAATGAGATTTCTCATTCCGGATATGCTGGTGGAAAAAGTCCTGGATATAGACCTTGAGGACTTGAAAGCCGGCGGCTTCGATACGCTCATCATGGATCTGGACAACACCCTGGTCGGGTGGAGGGCCCGGAGTGTCCCGGATGAGATCATATCCTGGATCAGGAATGCCGAGGGAATGGGTTTCAGGCTCTGTATAGTCTCTAATTGCGCGATCAGCGGCCGGGTGGCGAAATTCAGCCGCCTTATGGGAATTCCGGCGCTTTCAAAGGCCATTAAGCCCCGCCGCAAGACTCTTCTTCGCGCCGTGAATATGCTGGGCAGTTCCGTGGAGACTACAGTGGTGATAGGGGACCAGATTTTTACGGATATTCTCGGGGGCAACAGGATGGGCGCCTACACGATCCTGGTAAGGCCCGTGGACAGAAGAGAGTTCTGCACCACCCTGATTCAGAGGCTGGCCGAAAAGCTCATCCTCTTTAATTTCAGAAGAAAAGGGCTCCTGAATGTGAGGTCCGAAAAGAAGGGAATTGTTGAAGACGGTTGAGGGGGGGGATTATCTTGCAGAACCGCACCACTTGTGTTATAATTCTCAAAATACCTATTAAGGCTGAGGAGTCTGCTTTATGATTACTGGGGCGCTCAGAAGAGATCTCGGGGAAGTCCTCATCGAGGAGCAGCTCATAACCGAGAAACAGCTCAATAAGGCTTATGAGCAGCAATCCCGCACCAACGAAACCCTGCCGAAAATCCTTGTCGGGATGGGATTTGTCACCGAAAAGGACATCACCGAAGTCGTTGGGAAACAGATGGGAGTCAAGTATATCGATCTTGACTCGGTCGATCTGGACCCGGAGATGGCCCGCTCCATCCCGGAACATCTGGCCCAGCGCTACAAGGTGATCCCGGTTTCACAGAAGGAGAACAGGCTCACCCTGGCGATGGTCGATCCCTTGAATGTAATTGCGATTGACGATATCCGACTGATCACCGGTTTTGACATCGAACCGGTGATCGCGACCGAAGATGCAATTCTAAAGGCAATCAACAGGCAATTCGGGGTCACCGACCTGGCGGAAGTCCAGGAGACGGTGAAGGATATCGCTTCAACGGACTTCGGCGGTCTGGATGTCGAGGAAGCGGCGGAGGAAGAAATAGCTCTCGACAAGCTCAAGGAGATGGTTGACGAGGCGCCTATCGTCCGCGTGGTGAACCTGATTATCTCCCAGGCCATCAACGACAAGGCATCCGATATTCACATCGAACCCGAGGCCAAGGTCGTGCGGGTGCGCTACCGGATAGACGGCATTCTCCACGACGTCATGTCCCCTCCCAAGCACATACAGGCCCCGATGGTTTCGCGTATCAAGATCATGTCCAACATGGACATCGCCGAGCGCAGAATTCCTCAGGACGGAAAAATCCACCTGCGGCACGACAACAGGGAATTCGACCTCCGCGTTTCCAGCCTCCCCACCATTCACGGGGAGAAAATCGTGATGAGAATTCTGGACAAGTCCTCGATTCTGCTCGGCTTGAACAAGCTGGGATTTTTCCCGGAAATTCAGGCGATTTTCGAGTCAATCGTGGAAAAGCCCTACGGAATGATCCTGGTCACCGGGCCTACCGGTTCCGGGAAGTCCACGACGCTTTATTCGGTGCTCAATAAACTCAATACCGGCAATGAAAACATCATTACAGTTGAAGACCCGGTGGAATACCAGCTTCCCGGGGTCAACCAGGTGCAGGTCAATGAAAAGGCCGGTCTGAACTTCGCCAATGCCCTGCGCTGTTTTCTCCGGCAGGACCCCGATATCATCATGGTCGGTGAAATTCGAGACCTGGAAACCGCCAGGATTGCCATCGAAGCGGCCCTCACCGGACATCTGGTTCTCTCGACCCTCCATACCAATGATGCGGCCGGCGCCATGAGCCGTCTTTCCGAGATGGGTATCGAGCCGTTCCTGGTCGCTTCCTCGGTAATCGGAGTGCTGGCCCAGAGGCTGGTCCGCATGGTCTGCCCCAACTGCAAGGAACCATACAGCCCCCCGGCGGAATCGGTCAAGAGATTCGGCCTCATGGCCTTCACCGATTCCGACATAACATTTTACCGGGGCCGCGGATGCGATCATTGCAAGATGACAGGCTACAAGGGAAGAAGCGGAGTTTTTGAGCTTATGCCGATTACCGACAGGGTCCGCAGCCTGGTGTTGCAGCGATCCTCGTCCGCCGAAATACGCCAGGCCGCCATCGAAGAAGGCATGAAAACCATGCAGGATGACGGCTTGAGAAAGGTATTAGAGGGCATGACCACCATTGAGGAATGCCTGAGAGTGATTTACGTTGAAAGTGATTAATTTCGGAGGTGGGATGTGCCGGAAGCTGGCCCGCTGAAACATTCGATGGATGAACTCCTGAAGGTGACGGTCGAGCGCGGAGCCTCTGACCTGCACCTGACGGTGGGTCTTCCTCCCATGCTGAGAGTGAGCGGCAAATTGGTGCCGACGGAATTTCTCCGTCTGATGCCCGATGACACCAAGCGCCTGATATACAGCATTCTGAACGACAAGCAGAAAGAAAAATTCGAAAAGACCTGGGAACTTGACTGTTCCCACGGAGTCAGGGGGTTCGGGAGGTTCCGGGTCAATGTCTTCAAGCAGCGGGGGGTTGTCGGCGCTTCGCTTCGGGCCATCCCGAGCAACATTCCTTCCAGGGCGGAGCTTCACCTGCCGCCGATCATGGAAGAGATTGTAACCAGGCCGCACGGACTGATCCTGGTGACCGGGGCTACAGGGATGGGAAAATCCACCACCCTGGCCTGTATGATTGACATCATCAACGGCGAGCGCGGAAGCCACATCATCACCATTGAGGACCCTATCGAGTACATTCATCCGCACAAGAAGTCCATGGTCAATCAGCGGGAACTCGGCCAGGACACCCAGAGCTGGGGAAATTCACTGCGTGCGGTTCTCCGGGAGGATCCGGATGTAGTCCTGGTCGGCGAGATGAGAGATCTGGAGACGATCGCCGGGACGCTGACGGCGGCTGAAACGGGGCACCTGGTTTTTTCCACTCTTCACACGGCGGGAGCCGCGGAGACGATCGACCGCATAATCGATGTCTTCCCGCCCTACCAGCAGCAGCAGATCAGGATTCAGCTTTCCAGCGTGCTGGAGGCTGTCTTTTCCCAGCAGCTCATCCCTCATGCAAGCGGGGTGGGCCGGGTTCCGGCAGTGGAGGTTATGATCGCGACTTCGGCAATAAAGAATCTGATTCGGGAGGGAAAAACACACCAGGTGTATAATGCTCTGCAGACCGGTTCACGCCATGGGATGCAGTCGATGGAGCAATCTCTCTTCGATATATACATGAGCCGGCAGATTACGTACGAAGACGCTATTTTGCACACCATGCATCCGGACGATATGCGAAGAATGATCGAGAGCGGCGGGGCGACGAGGAAAGTGTAAAATTCGGGAGGTGAAGAGTATGTGGTGGTGGCTGGTTCCTCTGGCAATCATAATAGTTGGCAATCTTACCAAACAATAAAAGGGGGGCTTTTCTTTCATGGCTGTTTTTGTGTATGAAGCCCGTGATGCAACGGGACAGTTGCGAAAGGACTCCATAGAGGCTCAAAACGTCCGGGCGGCAACGCAGCGACTGCAGGAGCAGAAATTCACCGTCATCAGTATAAAGGAAAAGACAGCGACGGCTGCTCAAACGGATATGCTGGCCTGGTATCAGAAGTTCAAAAGAGTCAATGAACAGGCTCTTACCGTATTCAGCAGGCAGTTTGCGACGATGATTAACGCCGGTCTGGCCATGGTCAGGTGCCTTGACATCCTCTCGGAGCAGACGGAAGACAAGAAGCTTCAGCA
>Ga0074199_1001312_pt1 | contig 23146 bp, 16 predicted proteins | sample EPASupsiteSAE347_FD_64528 | JGI IMG/M metagenome (GOLD analysis project Ga0074199, IMG submission 64528) | Bioremediated contaminated groundwater from EPA Superfund site, New Mexico - Sample SAE3-47 | ecosystem: Environmental > Aquatic > Deep subsurface > Groundwater > Contaminated ... | reverse complement strand
GTAAACAACAGTAGGGAAAATACTGTGACGGAAAGGCAAAACATTATGGAAGTTGTAATTCTACAGCATTCATTTAATAAGAATGAGAGAGGTTCTAAATGAGCAAAAATGGCGCAATGATGCAGTATTTTGAATGGTATTTAGCAGATGACGGGAACCATTGGCAAAGACTGAAAGAGGATGCAACACACTTAAAAGAAATCGGAATTACTTTAGTGTGGATGCCTCCAGCAACAAAAGCAACGGGAACCAATGACGTTGGTTATGGTGTTTATGACCTATACGATTTGGGAGAATTTGATCAAAAGGGGGCGGTGCGGACAAAATACGGGACGAAAGAAGAATATCTGACAGCGATTAAGGCGCTGCATGATCAGGGCATCCTGGCAATTGCCGATATTGTCTTAAATCATAAAGCCGGAGCAGATGAATCTGAACGGTTTCCGGCCTACGAAGTCGACCCAAATAATCGTCAGAAAAAAGTTTCCGATGAGTATGAGATTGAAGGCTGGACAAAATTTACCTTTCCCGGGAGACAGGGCAAGTACTCTGAATTTCAATGGAACTGGACACATTTTTCAGGAACCGATTTTAATCAGGAAAATGGCAAAAAGGCGATTTATATGATTAAAGGAATTGCTAAAGGTTGGGCGGAAAATACGGAGGTCGACTCTGAATATGGCAACTATGATTACCTGATGTATGCTGACGTGGATTATGAGCATCCTGATGTGAGAGATGAGGTAAAACGTTGGAGTGAATGGTATGTTAACGAAACCGGCGTTGATGGTTTTCGTCTCGATGCGGTTAAACATATTGAAGACCAATTTATTGATGAGTTTATTAAAAACATCCGCGAAAAAAAAGGTGATGGCTTTTATGTAGCGGGGGAATACTGGAAGCAGAATTATGCAACATTGGAAAATTATATTGAGGAGACTGCATGTAATGTGGATTTATTCGATGTTTCTTTACATATGAAATTTTCACAGGCAAGTCACGCCGGAAATAGTTTTGACATGAGTAAAATATTTCAGAATACTTTGATGGAGAAAAATCCCACCAAAGCGGTAACCTTTGTGGATAATCATGATTCACAACCATCACAAGCCCTGGAATCATGGGTTGATGACTGGTTCAAGCCCCTGGCTTATGGCATGATCCTATTACGCGAAAGTGGCTTGCCATGCATTTTTTATGGCGACTACTATGGTATTTCCGGAGAAAATCCGATTCCCGGAAAACAGGATTTAATCGATAAATTGTTATCGTTGCGGTTGAGATATGCCTATGGACAACAAAACGATTATTTGGATCATCCCAACTGCATCGGTTGGACCCGGGAAGGTGACGACGAACATCCTGGGGGCATCGCCGTGGTGTTAACCAATAGTGATGAAGGTTATAAAGATATGTATATTGGCAAGCAACATACGGGAAAAGCTTATCGGGACTTTTTAGGTAATCGTGAAGAAACAGTAACCATCAATGACGAGGGGATCGGCACCTTCTTATCGGCACCGGGATCGATTTCGGTCTGGGCAGAACTGATGACAGAGCTAGAGAACGATGAATGACCGGGAGCGGCAAAAAAGGGCCGGGCTGTATCTGGAAAGATTCCCAAAATAACAAAGAGCCGGGATTACCCCGGCTCTGGCTGGACGCCTAACGTCCCAGAGGATTGCTAATTAAATGCGGCGGCATAAAATACTATCTTATAAAGTTACTTTACCACAGCCCCAACCGTCATCATGATCGCTTCAAAAAGATCCGGTTCCCAGGCGCTGCGGCCAATAAATAAGCCGTCGACGTTTGTTAACTTGGCATAGTCGCTGGCGTTGTTGATATTGACACTGCCGCCAAATAGCAGCGGGACAGCCTGGCCGCTGGTGCCGTAACGGTCAACCAGGACGCTGCGCAGAAAGTCGTGGATTTCCTCGACGTAGGAGGTTTCGGCTGGCGTACCACCAACGCCAATCGCCCAGACCGGTTCGTAGGCGATCCAGAAATTGCCGATGGCATCGGCGGGGACATCGGTTAAGGCAATCTTCAACTGTTTGGCCAGCATTTCTTTGGAAACACCATAATTTTTATCGGCCAGCTTTTCGCCGATGCAAATCAGCGGGGTAAAGCCATGTTTCAAGGCGGCCAAAGCTTTCAGATTGACGGCTTCGTCAGTTTCATTAAAATATTGGCGGCGTTCGCTGTGGCCCAACTCAATAATGTCCAGACCAATTTCCGCTAGCATCACGGGGGAAATTTCGCCGGTAAACTGGCCAAAGTCTTGATGATGCATATTTTGAGCACCAAGCCTCAGGGGGCTTTTTTGAGCATCGATGGCTTCTTTAGTTTTCCACAGGTGGGTATAGGGAGGGATGATGAAAAACTCAAATTGGGAATACTTCCCAATGATCGCCATCAGGGCGTCGGTGTAGGCCAGACCTTGGGCCAGGGTTTTATTCATCTTCCAATTGGTTCCCAGTAAAAACTTTTTCATCAGCGGCCTATTTCAGATAGGTTTTCTCAAGGCTACGCATTTTTTCAACTTTTTTGGTTGATCCGCCACCCTGAAAATCACTTTTTAGCCATGCCTCGGCAATCATTTTGGCCAGTTCGGTGCCAATCACCCGGGCACCCATGGTCAGGACATTGGCATCGTTGCTTTTGGCCAGGCGTTCGGCCGAATAGACATCATGGCAGGTACCGGCAAAAACTCCGGGCACCTTGTTGGCCATCATCGCCACTCCCAGACCAGTTCCGCAAAAGATAAAGCCCCGGTCATATTCGTTATTCTTAATGGACTCGGCCAGGTTAAAGGCAATTTCGGGATAGTCGCAATCGTGGTTGGCGGAATACTTCAAATCGGTAATGTCGTAACCGGCGTTCTTTAAATAATTATAAATCTCGTCTTTAAAATCAACGGCGGCATCGTCACAATCAACAGCAATTTTCATCATGATCCTCCTGGTATCTAAATTTGAACAGGCATTTTAAATTGTGTAAAAATAGCCCATTCCTTAAGGTATTTAACTTTGGTATACGCTATCATTATGGCATAGATACAGGGATTTGTAAAGAATCGAATCATTTGAAGCGATTTGAAATAAAGCAAAAATAAAAGATCAGCGGGCTGGTCAGGACAGGGAGACAGGATGGAAAAGACGCAACGGGTGGTGATAAAAAATAAAAATGGGGTCCATACCCGGGTAGCGGCGATGGTAGCCCGACAGGCGCAAAAAATTGAAAAAATATGGGATTGCCAATTATACCTGCGACGGGTTAATTCCCTGGATGGGGTGGCCTGTAATTCGGTACTACCGTTGGTTTCCTTAAAAATAAAGCATGGTGAGATGGTGGAGGTGTACAGTCCCAATCAGGGCTGCGAGGAAGCTGTTTTTAAGTTGACTTCTTTTTTAAGCCAGACGGCCGAGCTGGAGGTGCCTGATACGGAAGCGATAGACAGCATCCTCCAGGAGAATACCCTGGCCAGCGAAAAGATTTTTGAAAGCATCAACAATGGGCTGATTGCCATGGACAGTCACGGAATTATTAATATTTTCAACCGGGCGGCGGAAGAAATCACCGGCATTAAAGCCGCGGATATCATTGGCAAAAAGGCTGATGAATGGGTACCCAACTTTAACTTAAACGATTTACTCGCATCAAAAAGTGAAAATCTTGGTTTAAAGCATAAAATTGGTAAAAAATGGGTAATAACAAATAAGAGTCCGATTATGGTCGATGAAGAGGTTATCGGCGGAGTGGTGGTTTTTCAGGATATTTCCCAGATTGAAGAATTATCATGGGAACTGCATTCGGTTAAGGAGTTGAAAGAAAAGCTCAATAACATTCTCGAAACCGTGGATGACGGGATCTGTATGATCAATCATGTTCGGGAAGTGACCTATGTCAATCATCCCTTTGTCAAGATGTTTAAAAAAGATGGAACCCAGGTGTTATCCCGGAAAATTCAGGATCTTTTTCCCAAAGAAAAATTTGGTGAGGCTTTTTTTTCGGGTAAGGGTGAGATTATTATCACCAACAGGGACAACCGGGAATTTATTATGACGGCCCGACCGATTATTATTGAAGAGAAGTTTCGCGGCAATGTGATTGTGGCCCGGGAACTGACAGAGATCGCCAAGCTGGCTGACCGGATTGAACTGCTTTCTGAGAAAACACGGTTTCTTCAGGATGAATTGGCCAAAAAAGAAGAACTGAATCCATCCTTTAATAATATTATTGGCAAAAGCGGAGCCTTGATTGAAAGTCTGACGGTGGCCTCAAAGGCAGCCCGAACCGATGCGGCGGTGCTGATCAGAGGCGAAAGCGGTACCGGCAAAGAACTGGTGGCCCGGGCCATTCACCGGGCCGGGGCTCGCAACAAAAAGCCATTTGTCGGCATGAATTGCGCCGCGATCCCCTCCAATCTGCTGGAAAGCGAACTGTTTGGTTATGAAAAAGGGGCCTTTACCGGGGCTTACAAGGAAAAACGGGGGAAATTTGAAATCGCCAGCGGCGGGACTATTTTTCTCGATGAAATCGGCGACATGGACAAAGCGATGCAGGCCAAACTGTTGCGGGTACTCCAGGAACAGGAAATTGAACGAATTGGCGGCGCTCACCCGATAAAAATTGATGTCCGGGTGATTGCTGCTACCAATAGTCCCCTGGAAGAGATGATGAAAGAGGGCAGCTTCCGGCGGGATCTTTATTATCGGCTGAATGTTATTACGGTGATGCTGCCGCCGTTGCGTCAACGCAAAGGGGATATTCCACTGCTGGTTGAATGCTTCACTGAGAAAATCAGTAAAAAATATGATCTGCCTAAGTGTGCCATTACCAAAACGGCTTTAAGTGCTTTGGAGCAGTATCATTTTCCGGGCAATGTCAGGGAACTGGAAAATATGATTGAAGGTGGCATGACCCTGTCCAATACAGACTGGATAACCCTGACTGATTTGCCGGGTTACCTATGCGATGAAATTGGCTCAGCAAAACAAGAAAATAGTCCCCGATCATCGAATGGGGATAATCTCCCCACCTTTGCGGAGATGGAGCGGGAGTTGATTGCCAGAGCGCTGGCCAAACACGGTAGCTTTCGTCAGGCTGGTTTGGCTTTAGGACTGGATCACAAGACCATTTCTGCCAAAGCCCGGAAATATCAGATTGATTGACAAAGTGGTTGGCACGAAAATTGCGGTTATATTAGTCCGGGTAACAGATAAAGATTTGGAGGAAGAGTATGACAGGTGTAATTATAGTATCGCATAGTGAGAAGTTGGCCGAAGGGCTGAGAGACATAGTGATGGAAATGAACGACGGCAGTGTGGAGGTGATCGCCGCTGGCGGTGCCGCTGACGGCCGGATTGGGACCAATACCACCAAAATAAAAAATGCCATTGAGGCATTGGCCGATCGGGAGCATATTCTGATCTTTGTGGATTTGGGCTCGGCGGTGATCTGCAGTGAAACTGCCATCGAGATGTTGGAAGACGAAACTCTCCAGACCAAGGTCCATATTGTTGATGCACCGCTGGTTGAAGGGGTTATCGGTGGGGTGATTCAGGCTACCATCTGCAATGATCTGGACAAAATCATTGAAACCGCTAAAGAAGGGGCGAGCTTGAGAAAGGTTCACTAACAGTTCTATTGATTGGGAAAATTTCCCCGATCGGGGAAATAGCACCCATTATATAGAAGACGCAATCTGGTCATTGGCTTTATGAGTGGGTTTCACTCTGGCATGGTTCTTGCGTTTAGAAAACGTATACAAAACCAATTCAAACAAATAATTTTAGGAGGAAGAAATGAAACGATTAATCAACGATCCCTATGATGTAGTAGAAGAGATGCTGGAAGGCTATGTAACTGCCCACAAAGATTATGTGGCATTGGATCAGGCATCCGAAGCCCAGGGCCGGGTTGTAGTCAGCAAAACAGCCAAACAAAAAGACAAGGTTGGGGTTATCATCGGCGGTGGATCCGGACATGAACCTTTATTCCTGGGATATGTGGGAAAAGGGTTTGCTGACGCGGCAGTTATTGGGAACATTAATACCTCACCATCCCCAGATCCCTGTTATGCTTCGGTTAAAGCGATTGATACCGGCAAAGGTTGTATCTATCTTTATGGGAACTATGCTGGCGATGTGATGAATTTTGACATGGGTGCCGAAAAAGCCGATGAAGAAGATGGGATCCGGGTTGAAACTGTACTGGTTACCGATGATGTTATTTCTTCTGAAAATATTGAAGATCGTCGGGGGATTGCCGGAGATTTCTTTGTCTTTAAAGCTGCCGGAGCCAAGGCTGAAATGGGCGGCGATCTGGACGCGGTGGTAGCGGCTGCGAAAAAATGCAATGATGTCACCCGCACCATGGGTGTAGCCATGTCTTCAGCAACTTTGCCTTCAAAAGGCGGTCCTATTTTTGAAATGGAAGATGGCGATATGGAAATCGGCATGGGCATCCATGGCGAACCAGGGGTCCGTCGTGGCAAAATCGAGCCAGCCGACAAGGTCATCGACCAGATTATGGAACCAATTCTGGCTGATCTGCCTTATCAAAGCGGCGACGAAGTTTATGTTCTGGTCAACAGTCTGGGAGCCACCCCAATAATGGATCTGCATATCTGCTTCCGACGGGTCGCTCAAATTCTGGCCGACAAAGGCATCACCATTTACAAATCATTGATTGGCTCGTTTGCGTCCTCCATGGATATGGCCGGGATGTCTGTCACCCTGGTAAAACTCGATGACGAAATGAAAGAATTATTAGATTATCCCTGCGACACCCCTTATTTTAAACAGTTCTAATCACTAAATTTATCATAAAATTAATTGGGTTGATGGGAAACCATCAGCCCGAAATCATTGTCAGGAGAAGAATTATGAGCGATTATATTTTAAATAAAGACTACTTTCTTGGGGTGATTGATGACCTCATTGTTTTGGCCGAAGAAAAAAAAGATTATTTTTCGGAACTTGATTCAGCCATTGGTGATGGTGATCATGGCATGAATATGAGTATCGGTTTTCGCGAAGTCAATAAAAACCTGGACGGCTGGAAAGACGAAGATATTAATACCCTGTTCAAAAATGTCGGTACCGCCCTGCTTGATAAGGTCGGCGGCGCTTCCGGTCCGCTTTATGGCGGCTTCTTCAGCAAATTTGGAGTGCCCGCCAAGGGCAAAGAGGCAGTGAATTTTGACGAATTCATCGAAATGATGGAAGCCGGCGTGGCGATCATCGAAAAACGGGGCAAGGCGGTAGTGGGCGATAAAACCATGGTGGATACCCTAAGACCGGCCGTTGACGCCTTAAGAATCGCCTATGTTGACGAACAGCTGGCACCCAAAGAAGCCATGAAAAAAGCTTTAGAGGTGGGTGAAGCTGGTTCCGATTCAACCATTCCGATCATCGCTAAAAAAGGCCGGGCGATGCGATTGGGCGAACGGGCTATCGGTCATCGGGATCCGGGATCCGCATCCAGTGCCGCTATTCTGGAAATTTTTTATAACCGCATGCCATAAAAATTTAAATCAGATTCTAATTGGTGTTGGTGGTCGGCTGATTGTTATTCCGGTTATATTTTTAAGTTTAGCTGTTTTTTTAGGATTTCGAAATGAAGCCCTGGGAGTGCTCGTCGCATTATTGGCAAGTCCAACAGCGGTATCAAGCTTTGTGATGGCACAGCATATGGAAGGAGATGGCGAACTGGCCGGACAATTGGTAGTGATTAGCTCGTTTGCATCGATTGCAACCATTTTTATTTGGATTGCGGTATTAAAACAAGGAAACTTTCTCTAAATATTTTAAATCTGCCTTGACAATACGAAGGAATAATAATAGAATAAAAAAAGTAAACCATTACAACAGAATAATAACAGGGCAAGAGTTTAAGAGATGTCCGTATGATACAGTGGTGCTCACACCGGAATTCCCGGGATTTGCCTCTGTATGATGCGGACTTTTTTGGTGTTTGAAAACAATATTATTATATCTGGGGATTGTGAAATGCCAAAGGTAGTAAAAATAGCTGCTTGGCAGCTATTTTGTGTGAACATCTGAAAGTTGGTGTCCCGGAAAGGAATTACTTTGGAAATAAAAAATGCTTGCGAGCCATTAAAATTCAAATCAGTTATTCCGTCAGTGCATCAGCGCAAAGAACTGCTTTATGCCATGGAAGAAACAGAGGCGGATTGGATCATGCTAAAATTGGGAGATGTGAATACCCTGCCGCAATTGGTGGGACATATTCATCGTTGCGGAAAGAAGGTGATGGTGCATCAGGATTCAATTAAAGGAATAGCCCGGGATAAAATGGGTATTCAGTATATGGCAAACTGCGGAGTCGATTGCGTGATTACGATGAAACCGATGTGTGTGAGATATATCAAAGATGCGGGGATGATTTCGGCATTTGGATTCTTTGTCATCGATTCAGATGCCTGCCGAACCGGTTTGTGCAATGTAAAAGAACATCAACCGGATGTGGTTATTCTTATGCCGGGCACGATTCCCCAACAGATCATCAGGGATATAAAAAGTGAAGCTGGGACGCCGATTATCTTAGGGGGATTAATGACAACCAGAGAGCAGATAACCGCTGCAATTGCGATTGGTGTGGCTTCAGTTGCCACCAGCAATCAGGAGTTGTGGAAGCTGTGATCTGAAATAATTTTTATTGATATCAAAATAATTAGATAAATGGAGGAAAATTCATGAAAAACGTAATGATTTTTGGTGATTCTAACACCTGGGGATGGGATCCGTCCAATGATTTGGTTGAAGTGATTAAGCGCTGGCCTGACGAGGTTCGCTGGGCCGGGGTGCTCCAGAAAGAGTTGGGAAATGGCTATAAGGTGATTCCAGAAGGCTTAAACGGCCGGACCACCGTATGGGATGACCCCATTGAAGAATACCGCTGCGGCAAACAGCATATTATTCCCTTATTAGACAGTCATGCCCCGTTGGATCTGGTGATTATCATGATCGGTACCAATGATCTGAAATGTCGTTATACGGTGACGGCTCAGGATATTGCCAATGGTGCCGGTTTGATTCTCGATAAAACCCTGGCCCAGATCGGCGCTTTTGGTCCCAATGGCCCCAAGGTTCTCTTTATTGCCCCGCCGCCGCTTGGTCCCATCGAAGATGGTCTCTTCAACGTGATGTTTGCGGGCAATCGGGAAAAATCAATCCAGATGGCAAAATTCTATCAAGGGGTGGCCGAAAGTCGGGGTGTTTCCTTTTTTAATGCCGCCACGGTGGCCAAGGTAAGCGAGTTGGATGGACTTCATTTGGGGGTAGACGGACACGCGGCCCTGGGTAAAGCGGTTGCGGCCGAGGTTAAAAAGATCTTAGCATAAAGAAAACTCGGCGGCAGCGATGCCGCCTTTCTAAATTAAATCATTGAGTTAAAATGAGGAAGGAGGCAGTAATGGAAAACAAACTGGCCCTCATTAATGGAATTGGCGTGACAATGGATGCCAATCATCCGTCATGCCAGGGGATTTTTATTAAAAATGGCATCATTCAAAAAATGGGAGATTCCCCGGAAATAAAAAAAATGGCGGAATACGAACAAGCTGAGATCATTGATCTGGATGGCAAAGCTTTTTTGCCGGGTTTTCATGATTGCCATGTGCATATAATGAGCACCGGGATGTCTGCCATCGGGATTAATCTATATCCTTGCCGATCGATTAAAGAAGTGTTGGAAACCCTGGAAAAGGAAAAAACAGACAATGCAAAGGAATGGATTTTTGGATATGGACTGGATGAATCCCGACTGGCCGAAAAAAGGCCGCCGACAGCCAGTGAACTGGATGCTTATTTCAAAGGCCGGCCGGTTTATCTGGTGGATCGGGGGCTACACTATACCCAGGTCAATACCATTGCCATGGAAATCATGGCCTTTGCTGAAGCAGAAGATGGGTTGGGCCGGGACGAAGCTGGAATCATTTCAGGTCGACTTCATAGTCATGCCAACAGTCATGCCAGGAAGTATTTCTTTGATCGGATGACCTGGGAACAGCGGGAAACGGCCATCCGTCATACAGTTCAAACAGCGGTGGAAATGGGCGTCACTACGATTCATGCCATGGAAGGTGGGGATCTGTCTTCGGATGAGGATATCCCAGTTTTCTTAAATATTATGGGAGATCTGCCAGTGCATGTGGTGCTGCATTGGTGCAGTACCAAGGTGGCGGATGCAGCTGAAAAAGGACTGAGAATCGTTGGCACCGACATTCTCCTGGATGGCTCCATCGGTTCGCGAACCGCCGCCTTTAAGGAAGCCTATGCCGATGATCCTGAATCGGTGGGGGAACTTTTTTATTCAGATGAGTGGATTACCCACTACATCGAAACTGCCCATAAAGCCGGGTTGCAGACCGGGTTTCATGCCATCGGCCAACGGGCCATCACCCAGGTGTTAAACTGTCTGGAACGAGCATTGAATAAATATCCGGTGAGCGATCATCGTTTTCGGATTGAACACTTCGGCTTTCCGGATGACCGTGATATCAAACGGGCGGCCGCGCTGGGAGCGGTGATTTCCACCCAACCGGCGTTTACCTATTTGCGGGGCGGGCCCGACAGTGTTTATGAAGAACGGGTGGGCGAGGAACGTAATCACCGGGCCTATCCCCTCCGCGAATTACTGGACGCGGGTTTGGTAGTGAATGGCGGATCAGATTCCAACGTCACCCCCATCAATCCCATCCTGGGAATCCATGCCGCGGTTAATCCGCCCTATCTTCAGAACGCCATTAGCCCCGCCGAGGCACTGCGGATGTTTACCATCGATGGCGCTTTTACGGCCAAGGAAGAAAAAATCCGAGGCAGTTTAAAACCAGGTAAAGCCGGGGATATTACAGTGCTCGATCTGAACCCGCTGGATGTAGCGCCGGACACTATCAAAGATATTACGATCGCAATGACCATATATCAGGGAAAAATTGTTTATCAAAAATAAAGAATGGAGAAGGACGATGAAATATATTTTAGGAATTGATGAAGGTACAACCGGTGTAAAGGTCATGATTTTCGACAAAGCTGTCAATATTATTGCTCAGGCCTATTCAGAATTTACCCAACACTTTCCCCAATCCGGCTGGGTTGAACATGATGCCAATGAAATTTGGGAAGTTACCCTGAAAATGGTGGCGGAAGCCTTAAAAAACGGCAACGTCAAACCTGAAGAGATTGAGGCCATCGGGATTACCAATCAGCGGGAAACCACGGTATTTTGGGATAAGGAAACCAGTCAGCCGGTTTGTCGGGCGATTGTCTGGCAGGATCGGCGCACCCTGGATATTTGTGAAGCGTTGGAAGCGAAAGATGGGGTCGGGATTGTGGACCGAACCGGGATGATTATTGTTCCCAATGACGCCGCCACGAAAATCCGCTGGCTGCTGGATAACGATCCCATAGTCAGAAAAGGTGTGGAGGATGGGAAACTACTTTATGGGACCATTGATACCTGGCTGGTCTGGAAGCTCACCAGCGGTCAGGCTCATGTGACTGATTATTCTAATGCTTCCGTGACGCTGTTGCAAAATGCCAGAACCCTGGATTATGATGACGGGATCTTAAATGAACTGAATATTCCCAGAGAAATTTTGCCAGCATTGCGAACCTCCAGTGAGGTCTATGCCTTGACTGATCCGGCTGTTTTCTTTGGTGCAGCGGTACCGGTTGCAGGCATTTTGGGAGATCAGCAGTCCGCCGCCTTTGGCCAGGGATGCTTAGAAAAGGGGATGGCTAAAAACACCTACGGCACCGGCTCTTTCATGGTTATGAATACGGGCGACAAATATGTGCCGCCATCAGACGGTATTTTTTCACCAGTGCTGTGGAGCGCCAAAGGTCGAACGGATTATGGTCTGGAAGGGATGGCTGATGTCTCGGGTGCGGTGATCCAATGGTTACGGGATGGGCTTGGTATTATCGATGATGCTAAAGAGGCTGAGGAATTGGCCTTGCAGGTTGAAGACAGTTTGGGAGTTTATTTCGTGCCCGCCTTTGTGGGTTTGGGTGCTCCCTATTATGATTCATATGCCAGAGGAACCATCATCGGGATTTCTCGCGGAACCACCAAACAGCACATTGCCCGGGCGGCGCTGGAGTCGATGGCCTTCCAGGTTAAAGATGCCTTTAATGTGATGGAAAAGAAGTCTGGATTTAAGCTGACCAAATTAAGAGCCGACGGCGGCGGAGCCAAAAGTGATTTCCTGCTGCAATTTCAGGCGGATATTTTAGGGATTCCAGTGGAGCGGCCGGTGATCACCGAAACAACCACATTGGGAGCCGTGTACGCAGCTGGTTTAGCAGTAGGATACTGGGACAGCTTTGAAGAGATTGGTAAATTCTGGAAAATCGAAAAACGCTTTGAGCCGCAGATCAGTGAAGCCAAACGCCAGGAATTATGCGGATTCTGGGATAAAGCGGTAAACCGATCAGCGGGTTGGCTGAAATAATAATTGTATATCAGTCGAAAAGAGTCTCTGAAAGGAGATTCTTTTTTGTGAAAAGTTTCGGATTCGACTAAGTTTCTGCTTTCTGCAAATATTTACCGGCTTTTTTGGTATAAAATAACTAAGACATATAATACATTTGAAAGAAGGGTGAGACATGAGAAATTTAGATCGCTTTTTAAAAGAAATCCGTCAGGGCACTTTGGCCGGAGAATCGCGAAAATGTATTGATGAAAACATGACGCCGGATGAAAAGCTTCGTGTACTCTTTAAAATAGCCAAGGAAAACAATTATGAGGTGACCTACAATGAATTGAAAGAAGACCTGGAAATGAGTGATGCAAAAGCATTTGAACAGGAAATTTTATTCGCAGCAGAAGCCGGGATAGCGGTTGAACACCGAACCCGTGATTATGGATGGCCCTTTTCAAAAATATAAAATAAGGAATTTGCATATAAAAATTAATGTAAAGGACTAGCAATGCACAGTGATAAAGTGTATAATAGCCTCAGATTATATTAGGAAAAGAGGACAAAAAGGAATGAAAAAAAGAAGTATACTTGGCTTGATGCTGATTGTCGTTCTGGTCGCTGGTTTATTTGCAGGTTGCAGCAGCAATACCACAAAAACCGAAGATAATGCCAATAATGACGATAAGACCTTTGTGGTCGGTTTGGATGACTCCTTCCCACCAATGGGTTTCAGAGATGACAAAAACGAAATCGTTGGTTTCGATGTGGATCTGGCCAAAGAAGTTGGCAAACGGATGGGCATGGAAGTGGTCCTGCAGCCAATCAACTGGGACACCAAAGAACTGGAACTGGATTCCGGCAATATTGATGTCATCTGGAACGGCTTGACCATTACCGATGAACGAAAAAATGCCATGGACTTTACCAATCCTTACCTGGAAAACGATCAGGTCATCGTGGTGAAAAAAGATTCTCCAATTAAAACAAAAGCGGATTTAACTGGAAAAAATGTTGGCGTTCAAAAAGGTTCTTCAGCTTATGATGCGTTCACCGCTGATCCCATCAGTAAAGATGCAACATTAACCGAGTATCCGGAAAATGTCTCAGCCCTCAGTGATCTGGGTATTGGCCGAATCGATGCTGTTGTTGTTGATTCCATCGTTGCCCGATACTATATAACCTCTGAAAGTGCTGAATTCGTTATTTTAAGTGAAAGCTTATCGCCAGAATTATATGGCGTGGGAATTAAAAAAGGAAATACTGAATTACTGACCCAGGTTCAGGATGCCATGGATGCCATGGTTGCCGACGGAACGGCTGCTACCATTTCTACCAAATGGTTTGGCGAAGACATCATTTACAAAGCTAACTAAAAAGAAAACAATCAGTTTTTAGAAATCGGATAGTTTCTATCCGATTTTTTTATGACGTTTACCATTAATATTATTTCATTCCTCAGGAGAATAAAATGTCAGATTTTTATATCTATTTATCAAATATCACCTTACCGATGCTGCAAGGGATGGTTATTACCCTCAGTGTTTTTGCGGTAACCATTGTTTGTTCCTTACCGTTAGGTTTCATGTTTACATTAATGGCCCGCAGCCGGCTCAAGCCCGTTAAATCATTGGCCAAGGGCTATATCTATGTGGTCCGGGGAACGCCCCTGCTGCTCCAGATTATGTTTGTCTATTTTGGGCTGCCGCTGTTGCCGGTAGTGGGAGATTACCTTATTTTTGGTCGCTTTACCGCCGCCTGTATTGCCTTTTGCATGAACTATGCGGCTTATTTTGCCGAAATATTCCGGGGCGGTTTGTTGGCTATTGACAAAGGGCAGTATGAAGCCGCAAAAGTTTTAGGGCTGACAAAATTTGAAACCATGAGCCGGGTGGTGGTTCCCCAGATGATTCGCGTCTGTCTACCGGCCATCAGCAATGAAACCATTACCCTGGTCAAAGACACGGCATTGGTTACAGTTATTGGTGTGGCAGAGATTCTGCATTATGCTAAGACGGCCGTTAATCGGGATGGGGATACCTTTGCATTTCTTGTTGCGGCGGCCTTATACCTGCTGATCAACTTTGTGATCACGATGGTATTTAAAAAGCTTGAAACCAAATACGAGTTCTAGGGGAAAATGATGGAAATTATAAAAGTCAATCAACTCAATAAAAGTTTTGGAGACAATCATGTCTTAAAGGATATCTCATTTGCCGTCAATAAGGGCGACGTGATGGCCATCATCGGGTCATCCGGATCGGGTAAATCGACGCTGCTGCGTTGCCTGATCGATCTGGAAAAGGCTGATAGCGGCGATATCATCATGGAAGGTAAACCGCTGCTGAAAGACGGTGTTTACCCCAGTCCTCCGGAAATTCGCACGATTATCATGAAAATGGGCATGGTGTTTCAGCACTTCAACCTGTTCCCCCATCTGACCGTCCGCCAGAATCTGGAATTGGCCCCCAAAGTCGTCAAAAAAGAAGAAACGGTTGCGATGAACCAGCGCTGCGAAGCCTATCTTAACAAGGTGGGACTGCTGGAACGGATTGATGCCATGCCCTCGACTCTGTCAGGAGGCGAAAAACAACGGGTGGCCATCGCCCGGGCATTGATGATGAATCCCGATATTCTGCTTTTTGATGAGCCCACATCGGCACTGGACCCGGAACTGACCGGTGAGGTGTTGAACGTCATGCAAAGCCTGGCCAATGAGCATATGACCATGGTGGTGGTGACCCACGAAATGAGTTTTGCCCGGGAAGTTGCCAACAAGGTTGTCTTTATGGATTCAGGGACGATCCTGGAAGAAGGATCCCCAGAAGACATTTTCATTTATCCTAAGGAAAAAAGAACCCAGGAGTTTTTAAGCAGTATTTTGAGAGAGCAGAGCAAGAAATCAAAAAAAACTAAGAAACTATATCGTCTGAAAAAGTATTGCTGATTTAAAAACGCTGAGTAAAAATGGTGATTTAATAAAAAAGATAAAGAAAGCCTTCCCGCATCGAGTGGGAAGGCTTTTAAAATACAAAATAGGCTTGACGATCTGATGATTTTATGATAGCATATAAAATTGCATTGGTATCTTTTAAAATAAGATTAGAATGCATCCTTGTCGTCAATTTTTGGGCGATCAATGAATCATTTGCGACTCGGTCATGAACAACTGATCAAAGGGGAAACATGTCGGAGCCAGTGAATATGAAATTGATTACGGTCTAATAATAACACAAGGCGAGACGAAACACAACAGGCAAATTTGGGATACCTACAGGCCGAACACGAGTCGGTGAGGGGTAATCCGTTGCTGAGTATTTTTGCGAGGGGTGATATTGGATGGTAATGTTGCATCCTGAAAAAGATGGTTTAAGAACACGCCAAAGCTTTTCTAAAATCAAAGAAGTTATTGAAATGCCGAACCTGATTGAGGTTCAAAAAGATTCATACAACTGGTTTATTGAAAAAGGACTCCAAGAAGTTTTCGACGATATTGATAAAATCGAAGACTACACTGGAAATCTGGTTTTGGAATTTGTGGATTATTCCATAGAAGGAAAACCGAAGTATTCAGTGGAGGAGTGTAAAGAGAGGGATCAAACCTACTTTATACCATTAAAAGTAACTGTTCGTTTAATAAATAAGGAAAAGAACGAAGTTAAAGAGCAAAAGGTCTATATGGCCGATTTGCATAAAATGACAGAAACCGGTACCTTCATTGTTAATGGAGCGGAACGGGTTATTGTCAGCCAGCTGGTAAGATCACCAGGGGCATATTTTTCCTTGAGCCGCGATAAACTGGGAAAGAAATTGTTCTCAGCCCAGGTTATTCCTAACCGTGGTGCCTGGTTGGAATATGAAACAGATTCCAATGACATCATGTACGTTAAAATTGACCGGACCCGTAAATTACCAATCACCGCGCTGATTCGTGCGCTGGGGATGGGAACTAATCAGGAAATTCTTGATTTTTATGGAGACGACTACCGACTCATCGAAACGATCAAAAAAGATGAAAACAACAATATGAAATCAACCCGGGACGGACTCATCGAGATTTATAAGCGCTTAAGACCCGGCGAGCCACCAACTGTGGAAAGTGCGCAATCCCTGCTTAATTCGATGTTCTTTGACGATCGTCGGTATGACCTGGCCAAGGTCGGCCGTCATAAATACAACAAGAAATTGTCTCTGGCAACCCGAATTGCCGGCCAACGTGCTGCCAATACTGTAGTCAATCCGGAAACCGGTGAAGTCTACGTCGAAGAAGGAGAAATCATCTCCATCGAGATAGCCACCGATATTCAGAACACCGGGATCAATGTCGTTGATGTCAAGGTCGAAGATAAAGTCGTCCGCGTCATCGGAAACGGTTTTGTCGATATTAATGCTCAGGATCTGTCCTTTGACATCAGTGATCTGGACATCAAAGAATTTGTCTGTTATGAAGTGCTGAAAGAGATTTTAGAATCAGACATGACTGATGAAGAAAAGAAAAAATCGATAAAAAAACGAATGGATGAGCTGGTCCCTAAGCACGTGCTGATTTCCGATCTGCACGCCTCCATATCTTATATTATCGGTCTTGACTATGACATCGGCGCCATCGATGATATTGACCATTTAGGCAATCGTCGTCTGCGTTCGGTGGGCGAGCTGTTACAAAATCAATTCCGGATCGGGTTATCCCGAATGGAACGGGTGGTCCGGGAACGAATGTCAGTCCAGGACGATGAAATTTTAACCCCTCAGGGATTAATCAATACCCGTCCGGTCAACGCCGCCTTAAAAGAATTCTTCGGCAGCTCCCAGTTGTCTCAGTTTATGGATCAGACCAACCCATTGGCTGAACTGACTCATAAGCGACGTTTATCAGCATTGGGACCAGGCGGGTTAAGCCGTGAACGAGCCGGGTTTGAGGTTCGAGATGTTCACCATAGTCATTATGGCCGGATGTGTCCAATTGAAACCCCTGAAGGTCCTAACATCGGCTTGATCGGTTCCCTCAGTACCTACGCCCGGGTTAATGAATATGGCTTTATTGAAGCCCCCTACCGTAAGGTTTATGATGGTGTCGTCACCGATGAAATTCATTATCTGGCCGCTGATGAAGAGGGCCGCTATACCATTGCCCAGGCCAATGAACCATTGGATGACAATAATCGCTTTGTCCGTAAACAGGTAACCGGTCGTGCCGGCAGCAAACGAGATTTCGTGCTGATTGCGCCAGACCGCGTTGATTACATGGATATTTCGCCAAAACAGATCGTTTCAGTTGCGACATCGCTGATTCCGTTCCTCGAAAATGATGATGCCAACCGGGCCCTGATGGGCGCCAACATGCAACGTCAGGCTGTGCCACTGTTGATTCCGAAAGCCCCAGTTATTGGGACCGGAATGGAACACAAGGCCGCCAAGGATTCCGGCGTCTGCGTGATTGCCAGAAATGCCGGCACCATCGAACGGGTGGAGGCGTCAGCCATTCACATCCGCACCGATAACGGCGAGCTGGATAAGTATACCTTACTTAAATTTAAACGCTCCAACCAGGGTACCTGTATGAACCATAAACCGTTGGTCAACAAAGGTCAATATGTTCAGGCGGGAGAAATCATTGCCGATGGTCCGTCCACCGAAATGGGCGAATTGGCGCTGGGCCGTAACATTCTCATGGGCTTTATGACCTGGGAAGGTTACAACTACGAGGATGCGATCCTGATCAATGAAAAACTGTTAAAAGAAGATGTCTTTACCTCGATTCATATCGAAGAATTTGAAGCCGAAGCAAGAGAAACCAAGCTGGGACCGGAAGAAATCACCCGGGATATCCCCAATGTCAGCGAAGATGCGCTGAAGAATCTGGATGAACGCGGGATTATCTTTGTCGGTGCCGAGGTTAAATCGGACGACATTCTGGTTGGGAAAGTCACACCGAAGGGTGAAACGGACCTGTCTGCTGAAGAAAAACTGCTCCGCGCCATCTTTGGCGAAAAAGCCCGGGAAATCCGGGATACCTCATTGAAAGTTCCGCATGGAGAATCCGGGATTGTTCTGGATGTTAAAGTCTTCTCGCGCGAAAATAAAGACGAAGATTTAAAACCGGGGGTTAATACCCTGGTACGCGTTCTGATCGCGGTTAAACGTAAAATTTCTGTCGGCGATAAGATGGCTGGTCGTCATGGTAACAAAGGGGTAATTTCCCGAATCTTGCCTGAAGAAGATATGCCGTTTATGCCAGACGGAACCGCTCTGGAGATTGTTCTTAACCCGCTGGGGGTTCCTTCGCGAATGAACATTGGACAGGTATTGGAAGTCCATCTGGGACTGGCAATGCGATCCATCGGCTGGCATATTGCCACTCCGGTTTTTGACCCGGCTGATGAACAGGACATCATGGATCTGTTAAAGCAGGCCGATCTGCCTGAAGATGGTAAGATCCAACTTTATGATGGCCGTAGCGGCGAGCCCTTTGATAATAAGGTAACCGTCGGTTACATGTATATTCTTAAACTTCACCATTTGGTTGATGATAAAATGCATGCCCGTTCAACCGGACCATACTCCTTAGTTACTCAGCAGCCATTGGGCGGTAAAGCTCAATTTGGTGGGCAGCGATTTGGAGAAATGGAAGTTTGGGCGCTGGAAGCCTATGGCGCCGCGCATACCCTGCAGGAAATTTTAACGATCAAGTCAGATGACGTGGTCGGCCGGGTTAAAGCCTATGAAGCCATTGTCAAAGGCGAAAATATTCCTAAGCCAGGGATACCAGAGTCATTTAAGGTACTGATGAAAGAATTCCAGAGTTTGGCTTTGGATGTAAACATCCTCAATGATCAGGAAATGATTAAGCTTCTTGATGATGAGATGGATGAACGTGATCCTTTGGAAGAACTGGCCATTGAAATTGGCAGCACGGAAATTTCCGAAGCCGGAGATGATGTGAAATTGGAAGACAGCTTCCAGATTAAGAGCATTGATGATGACGAAGACGACTTATTATTATAACAATAAATTTATTAAAGAAGGGAGCGAAGCCATTTGTTAAACGAGGAATTCACCTTCAAATCCTTACAAATCGGATTGGCCTCACCTGAAAAAATCAGAGAGTGGTCACGTGGAGAAGTAAAAAAACCGGAAACCATTAATTATAGAACCCTGAAACCAGAAAAAGAGGGGTTGTTTTGCGAGAAAATTTTTGGACCGCAGAAAGACTGGGAATGTAACTGTGGTAAGTACAAGCGTATTCGCCATAAGGGCATTGTCTGTGAAAACTGTGGGGTTGAAGTAACTAAGGCTAAGGTCAGACGTGAGCGGATGGGGCATATTGAATTGGCTTCTCCGGTTTCGCATATCTGGTATTTTAAAGGAATCCCCAGTCGAATGGGACTGATCCTGGAAATGTCGCCCAGAAATCTGGAAAAAATTATTTATTTTGCCGCCTATGTGGTCACCGATCCGGGCGAAAGTAATTTTGATTTCAAACAGATCCTCACCGAAGCGGAGTATAAAGAAGCCAAGAGTCAGTTTGGCAATAAGTTTACCGCCAGCATCGGCGCCGAAGCGATTCAGGAATTACTGAAACTGGTAGACCTGGATCAAGAATCAGCCGTGCTGAAGGAAGAACTAAAAGGCAGTTCCGGTCAGAAAAAGATCCGGGTTGCCCGACGCCTGGAAGCGGTTGAAGCTTTTAGAAATTCCAGTAACCGTCCGGAATGGATGATTCTGGAAACCATCCCGGTTATTCCGCCAGAATTGCGGCCGATGGTCCAGTTGGACGGGGGGCGTTTTGCGACCTCGGATCTGAATGACTTGTATCGACGGGTCATTAACCGAAACAACCGCTTATTAAAACTGCTGGAACTGGATGCTCCGGATATCATTGTTCAAAATGAAAAACGGATGCTTCAGGAAGCCGTTGATGCCCTGATTGATAATGGTCGTCGTGGCCGGGCCGTCACCGGACCGGGTAACCGTCCCTTTAAATCCCTCAGCGATATGCTCAAAGGGAAACAGGGTCGTTTTCGTCAAAACCTTTTGGGGAAACGGGTTGACTACTCCGGCCGTTCGGTTATCGTCGTTGGACCGGATCTGAAAATGTTCCAATGCGGTCTCCCAAAAGAGATGGCGATTGAATTATTCAAACCATTTGTAATGCGGGAACTGGTTGGCCGTAACTTGTCGCAAAACATTAAAAGTGCCAAAAAAATGGTTGAAAAACTGGACCCGATGGTCTGGGATGTACTGGAAGATGTTATTCAGGAACATCCTGTCCTGTTAAACCGGGCGCCAACCCTTCATCGCCTCGGTATTCAGGCCTTTGAACCGATCCTGGTTGAAGGTAAAGCGATTAAACTCCATCCCTTGGTATGTACCGCCTACAATGCTGACTTTGATGGCGATCAGATGGCTGTCCATGTGCCCTTATCAGTCGAAGCTCAAGCGGAAGCCCGCTTCCTGATGCTGGCATCCAATAATATTCTTAAACCACAAGACGGAACGCCGGTTGTGGCACCAACCCAGGATATGATCTTAGGTACCTATTACATGACCATCTATAAGAAAGATGGCAAAGGCACAAATAGTGTCTTCCGCGATCTGGATGAAATGGAAATGGCTTACTTCAATAAAGATGTGGAGCTTCATTCCCAGGTTAAGGTCCGAATTACCAAAGAAATTGATGGCGAAATGATGACCCGTTTAGTTGATGGAACCGTGGGCCGATTCATTTTTAACACCATTATTCCCCAGGAACTTGGTTTTGTGAAACGTGACACCATCGACGAGAAATTTGCCTTAGAAGTTGACCGCCAAGTTAATAAAAAAGTATTGTCGGAAATTGTCGAACGATGCTATAAAACATACGGACCCACCAAAACATCTGAAGTATTGGATGAAATTAAACGCTTAGGTTTTAAATTCTCAACCAGGGGTGCTATTACCGTTGGGGTCAGCGATATGGAAGTTCCCAAGAGTAAAGATGAAATCCTGGCTCGCGCTGATGACAAGATCACCGAAAACATGACCCTCTATCGTCAAGGTTTTATCAGTGATGAAGAACGTTATAACAACGTTGTTGAGATCTGGAACAAAGCCACCGACGAGGTTACTGATGCGCTGTTAGATCATCTTGAAGATCTGAATCCCATTAACATGATGGCGGATTCCGGTGCCCGAGGTAGTAAGAACCAGATTCGGCAGCTGGCCGGGATGCGTGGTCTGATGGCCAACCCAAGTGGTCGCATCATTGAGTTGCCAATCCGATCAAACTTCCGTGAAGGGTTAAATGTTCTTGAGTTCTTCTCCTCCACTCATGGGGCCCGAAAAGGACTTGCGGATACCGCTCTGCGAACCGCCGATTCCGGTTACTTGACCCGACGTTTGGTTGATGTCAGCCAGGATGTGATTGTCCGTGAGGATGATTGCGGCACCACCCGGGGCTATGAGGTTTCCACCATTAACGATCATGGCGAAATTATCGAAACCCTGCAGGAACGATTGGTAGGCCGATATGCTTTTGAAGATATCACAGATCCAAAAACAGGCGAAGTTTTAGCACCAGCCAATGAGATTATCTCGACGGAAATGGCGCAGAATATTGATAAAGCCGGCATTGAAAAAGTATTAATCCGGGCCGCCTTCAATTGTCAGTCCAAATATGGCGTCTGTAAAAAATGCTATGGTGTGGATTTAACCACCTGGCGACCAGTAGAAATCGGCGAAGCAGTTGGTATTATTGCTGCCCAGTCAATTGGTGAACCGGGTACCCAGCTGACCATGCGAACCTTCCATACCGGTGGGGTTGCCTCAGCAGACGATATCACCCAGGGTCTTCCCCGTATCGAAGAGCTTTTTGAAGCTCGAAAACCGAAAGGCCAGGCGATCATTTCAGAAATCGACGGTCGTGTGGAAATCCAGGATACCCAGAAGAAAACTGAAGCTGTTGTTACCGGTGCTGATGGGGATATGAAGGTATACCTCATTCCTTACGGCTCGCGACTGCGGGTTCATACCGGCGATCAGGTCATTGCCGGGGATGAAATCACTGAAGGTTCGATTAACCCAAGCGATATTTTAAGAATTCAGGGAATTGACCATGTTCAGCAATATTTACTGCAGGAAGTACAAAAAGTTTACCGGATGCAAGGGGTACACATTGGTGATAAGCATTTGGAAGTTATTATCCGCCAAATGCTTAGAAAAGTAAAAATTGAAAACCCTGGTGACACCGCCTTACTGGCCGGCAGTTTAGTGGATATCTTCAATTTCGAAGATGAAAACCGAGCCGCCCGGGAAGCCGGCGCAGAAGAAGCCACAGCCAGTCGGGAACTTTTGGGAATCACCAAAGCTTCTTTGGCTACTGACTCATTCTTATCAGCAGCATCTTTCCAGGAAACCACCCGCGTTCTTACCGACGCTGCCATTAAAGGCAAGGTTGACCCACTGATTGGACTTAAAGAAAATGTCATTATCGGACAATTAGTACCAGCTGGTACCGGCGTCAAGATGTATGGTGACATTGATCTGGTTTATGAACGGGAAGAGGAAGATGTTTATGAAGATATGATTGAAGAAGACACTATTTCAGAATCTTTGGACATTGTTTTTGATGATGATATTTTAAATGCCTATGTTGAAGAAGAACAGGAAGAAAATGATGATGCCATTATTACAGATCTGGACATCTTCGACCTG
>Ga0074199_1001309_pt1 | contig 23187 bp, 19 predicted proteins | sample EPASupsiteSAE347_FD_64528 | JGI IMG/M metagenome (GOLD analysis project Ga0074199, IMG submission 64528) | Bioremediated contaminated groundwater from EPA Superfund site, New Mexico - Sample SAE3-47 | ecosystem: Environmental > Aquatic > Deep subsurface > Groundwater > Contaminated ... | reverse complement strand
TATGCGCAAACGCGGGAAACCCGCAGGCGGCACAAGATCGCCGCCGCCTTTTTCGAACCAAATTCGCACCACATTGGGAAGGAAGCATTAATAACATTGGGTTGCGGGCATAGCCCGCTTTGGAATGTATACGAAATAAGTCATGGCAGGCGACGAACATTTATAACCAGCCGCGCGAAGAGCGCGGTAAACTTGGAAGCTTGCGGCGCGCAGCGCGCCGGCTGGAGCTCTGCCATTGAGCTACACCCGCTTGGAAAACAAACAGCAGCCGTATTGTGCATTGGGCGCTTGCCGAAATCAAGTCCTTTTCATCTCGGAAAGAAACCAACGGGGAGATAGGGATTTTTTCAAGGCGTATGAATCGTTTTCTGTGGCCTGGATGCACCAGAAATCGTCGGAAAGCTCCCGGCTTTCAAAATACGCATAAGGCAGGGCGCCGTAACCTTCCTGCCCCCAGTCGGCGCCCCATGAGTTTCGAAAGGAGAATATTTTTCTTTTATCATCATAGCCGACCGCCATGACGGCGTGTCCGCCGATCATTCTTTCGGTTTTGCCCGGCATGGGAATGACGCCGTTTCTGCGGACTTTTTCGGTCATGGCGCTTTCGTACACGGCAAAGCCGAAGACAAACGGCAATCCCATGGCCAGGCAGGCTTTCATTTCTGACAGAGAGGAAAGGCGTTGGTAGGCGGTTACCTGGTGGTTTGAAGCTTCGCTGTAGCAGGAGTTGGCGGGTTTTTCGGCAAAACGGGAAATAATGTAAGGCCAGCTGTCTTCCTTGCAAACGCCCAGTTTTTTCAGGACCTTGATGCCGGTTCTTAACATTGCGCCGGAATCTTCCTGGACGGTTCCCATGGCCGCGCGTTCGTTGTAATAGACGAACAGTCTGCTCAGGTCGCGAAACCGCGACATTTTAGATTTTGGATTTGCGATTTTGGATTTATCAGATGGAGACGGAAACGAACGCAGTTCAATGAATTCAAGGCAACCGACCAGTGCCTGTGCCGTGCATGAGCCCAGTTCCCCCTGCTGTTCCACCGGCGAACATTTTGCGCGCAGGTCGGTCTGCGGGGGCGTCCTGGCCGGCATGCGGAATACGGCGCTGAAAGAAATGTCGCGCTGGTCCGGAACATCAGGCAACCAGCCGAATTTGTTAGATAAGGGGGTAGGGGATTTTCGGCGTAACGGAGTAATTGGCTTTTTGTGGTGCATTGGCTTTTCAGAAAATATAGCGCAATACTATAAAAATTCAATCAATTCTTGAAATGCGGAACGAGGCTGGTAGAATAATTTGATAATGAATCTTTTCAGCAGCCCATTTTGGACCATTTCCGTAATTGTTGTTTGTTACATGGCTTTTGGTCTCCTGGTTTATTTATTTCAGGGCCGTCTTTTGTATTTTCCGGATGACACCGGCATTGATGCCGCGGGTTCTTTTGGTTTGCGGCCCTGGCCGTCGGAAAAAGGATATTTAGGTTTTACATCCGCCAAACCGCCGTCTGCTCCGAGGGGTACTTTTGTGGTATGGCATGGCAACGGCGGCTCGGCTTTGTATCGGACATATTTTGCCGAGGCGCTGGAGCGCCGCGGCTATCGCGTGATCCTTGCCGAATATCCCGGTTATGGCGGCCGGCCTGGCGATTTGTCGGAAAAGAGTTTCGTTTCCGATGCCGTCAGGACGGTCGACCGGGTGCGCCGGGAATTTTCCGGGCCGCTTTATCTTGTCGGCGAATCGTTGGGCTGCGGCGTGGCAGCGGCCGTTGCCAGGCAAAGAGATTGGGTTTCCGGGGTGGTGTTGATTACGCCATGGGCGGCTCTGCCGGATCTGGCCCAGGCAAAATACTGGTATTTTCCCGCGCGCTGGCTGGTGCGCGACCAATATGATAATATTCGCAATCTTTCCGGTTATCAGGGGCCGGTGGCCGTTCTGATCGCCGAAAACGATGAAATCGTTCCAAGAAAACACGGCCAACGGCTGTTTGACGGCCTCAAGACGCGCAAGCGTCTCTGGATGTTTAAAGCGGCGGGACATAATTCCTGGCCGGCCGATCCGGACGAAAAATGGTGGGATGAGGTCGTTGATTTTCTTTCTTTAAAGTCAGAATAAAATATGTTTTTCCATAAAAATAATCTTCGAAAGGATATTCCGCGCATGAAGCCGATCAAAGTTCAACGGTTTTGTAACAGTTTAGCCGATTGCAGATAGTGTGGGCTTGTTTCAAAAATCCCCCCGCTGCGCGCGTAAAAATCGTCATCCAGCCGGAAAAGGCCATTGACAGAGCGTGTCCAAGCCGCGCCGCAACAGGGATGATATTTCATCATTTCTTCCCAATCGCGGTAGTTTTGGTGCCCGTTTGATTCAAGCACGCCGATTTTCATTCCGGGCAAGGGCGCCAGACGCGCGGCAACATTCTTGTTCCAGTCAACCAGAATCGGGTTGACGGTCAAGTCCGCGCAGAAACAGGGAATGCCTTTTTCATGCGCCGCTTTTGCGATGCGCAGGCTCATGCTCATAGTTTTGGCGATCGGCTTTAAGGCAATTGCGCCGTAACCCAGATCAATCCGTTCCAAGGCGTCTTTTTCGGAATGCGCGCTTTCATCGGCCGCGAGCCGGGCTGGAATATCACGCACGTCAATTTTATATTCCTCCGGGAACGGCTCTTCAATGAGCATGATTCGTTCCAAGGCGCCGATTTTGCCGGCGTAATCGAGCAATTGCATCAGGCGTTCCTTGCTGTCATAGCGTCCGTTGGCGTCGAGATAATACGGAATGCGGCCATTGGCCGTGTGGGGAATTTCGCGATCCTTGACCACGGCATGGATCGAACCCAGGCGCTGCTTGTCCCAGGCGAGCATTTTGTTCTGGTCGCCGTCCTTGTCCGGATCAGCGCCGATTTTCACTTTCAGGAAGAAATAACCTTGATCCACGGCTGCAACGATTTTGTCCAGCGGCACGCCATAACTCATTAGGGGAATACTGGCCAGTTCCCTGTGTTTATATGCGAGCGCCGGCCTGAAATCGGACGGAACCATTTCGTCAAAATTGGCGATGTTTTTTTCGCGGCAATAAAGCTGCCAGGCGGCGTTGTCAATCGCGACCAAGGAATTGAGCGCAAAAGTCAATCGTAAGTCATTCCGTCCGGTGATTTTTTTGCCGTATTCATAGGTCATCGGCAGAAGATGATCGAGAAGGTCAAGCGGCGTTTCAAAACTCGTCTTGGCGGCTTCCGCAAGGGCAAATTGAGTCATCCGATACATCAGTTTGTTGCCCTCGGCTTCAGGATGGGCCGTGAACACCGCGGCATCGGACCAGAGCACACTCTGGGTGCCCAGCCCCAAACCACGATTGCCGGAATCGCTTTCCATCAATGCAATGGTTTGCCACAATTCCGTGACATACCCGCCCTTGAATCCAAACGGCGCGGAGAGCGGATTGCGCTCAAAATTACTTTTGGTTTTCATGCTATCTGATCAAGCCTATTCAAATCAACCGGATAGACAAGCGGTTTGCCTTCCACAAAATTGATGATCTCCCGGGCTGCGAACGCGCCGTTGCGCAAGAGGTTCCGGTTTATCGCTCCGGCCACATGCGGGGTAAAAATCACGTTCGGCAGATTCCGCAAAGGATAATCAGGAGCGGCCGGCTCGGGATCAGTTACGTCAATCATCGCAAGAAACCGGCCCGTCTTGAGCTCTTCAATAAGAGCGGATTCATCCACAATGGCGCTCCGGGCAGCATTGATGAAAACGGCATTGTCCCTGATCATGCCAATCAGCTTTTTTGTTATCATCCCTTTAGTCGTAGGCGTCGAAGGCGCACAAATACTGATGTAATCACAGTTTAAAAATATTTCCTCCAAGCTCTTTTCTTCAACGCCAAGTAGAGCGGCTTCATTCGGGGTAAGATAAGGATCATAGACCCAGATTCCTGCCAAGTCAAAATTCTTAAGCAATTCAACCAAATGCCTGCCGACGAACCCCGCACCGACAATTCCGACTCTGGCATGAAACATCTCGAGCGCCCTGCCAGCAGATTCCGGTCTCCAGCCTCCGGACTCTACGGAATGGATCATGTCCTTCAAGCGCTTGCCCATCATTAGGATGGCGCCGAGAATATATTCGGCCACACCGATACTGAGTGCCGGTGCAGCGGTGGTAATTTTTATCCCCCTCCGGATAAACTCGTCGCTGACAATCGGCTTGACCGAACCGGCGGCATGAGCCACCAACTTGAGATTCGGCGCAGAGTCCAAGATTTCCTTTTCCAGCCTGACGCTCCCCCAACAAGTAATAGCCGCATCAGCGCCGGCAAGAATTTCCATCGTATTTGCCAAAGTCATTGTTTCGGTCGGACGGGATATCAATTCCACTTTTTGGGAAAGAACATCAAGCGTTATAAAATCAAAAATTTTCTGTTGCAATTGACCATTCACCAGCATCGCGCATTTCATTTATGATTTCCTTTCCGCAAATTGTTTTAAACATTGTTCTGTACTAACCCAACATACGCGTGCGTTGTCCCTGCAATAAATAATTAGTCCATGTCACAGGGCGTAAAATATCTATATTGACCAATCCAATTTGAATCATATGTTTTTTTTCATTTACTGATGTTTCGGATAACGGGGTTATTTTTCACAGCCATTTTTTTAAAAAGGCCAACCCGTTTTCATATCGGATTTCATGACCACCTTCATGCATATCTAATTCTATATGGTCATTGATCCCCAGCCGCTGATAATGCTCCTTCCCCTCTTTAAATTCTTCAATCAAGTCCGGCCACCAAGACACTTCGTCAGCTTTTCCGGCCTGAACCTGCACTGCTCGCGGACATATGAGCGCAAGCAGATCACTATCACTGAACTCCCTGAGTAAACCGGGTATATACATGCTCTCGCCCTCTTGTAACGGCAAGAAACAACTGTACCGAACATCTTCTATCACCATTTTCCGGCGCCGATGATTAAAGAAAGCGCAAATTATACCCACCTTGATGCGTTCCTCAACTGGCAGACAAAACATGGTGTATTGTCCCCCCATACTAATGCCCCATATGCCAATGCGCCCGGCATCCACCTGCGGAATCTTTGTAACATAATCCAGAAGTCGTTTCAGGACGGATATCTCCAAACCGAAAATGGTTTTCCCCAACAACAGGGACAAACGCGCGCAACGATTCCGGGACGGCTCTTCAATCGTGGTAACACATAAGGGCGCCAGCACAATAAAACCATCCCGAACCAGACGATAACCAAATGAATGATATAAATTAGCGTCATCATGCAGCCCAAAGACCGTTTCCGGTGCCGACCCGGCGCCATGCTGACAAATCACCATTGGCAAACGTCCTTTCACTCGCCGCGGCACTCCCAGCAGAGCGCGTCCATAATAATTTTCCGCAAACCTGATTTTCAGCCAACGCACTTCCATATTCTCGTCTGCCAAAAAAGGTTCCCATTCCACTTCAGGCGTTCCTGCCATAGGGTCAAACACACCCAACGCCTCCTGCCACCGTTGCCGGTTCGACTGAACGGACTTTAAATACGCCGGGACCGAACTGTAATCTCTCCGCCAATACTTTTCGTTCCTCTCGGGATACATATCCACGCATTCATGCCGGAGGTAATGTTCAATCTCCCGGCGCAGTAGATGCTGGCGGTCATGAATCAAACGTTCCAGTTCTTTGCCTGGAACTTTCAGATAGTCATTATAACTCCTAATATCGGCCATATTGATCTCCCGTAATAATTAACTGTTTTATCTTTGAGTTAAATATAAAAGGGGCTACCTATTGTCCCTCAGGTAATCCATAAGAAAGACAAAGTTGCCAGGAGGCGTGTGGGATATAACTTGGTTTGATACTCCCACCACAATACGGCCATATTGTTTTGCCGCAGATAATGCAGCCTCAGCCTCACGACGGATATCATCTTTTGTTCCAAGATGCATGGTTTTCGATGCTATTCCTCCCAGCAGGACTAAGTCCGGATATTTTCTCCTTAGAGTCGGCAAATCCATTCCCGCCAATAAATCTATCTCGTAGTAACCATCCACGGCTTTTGTGCCAAATAAATCATCCGTAACGGGCCAGATTTTACCATCACTGGCAAAGAGATGGAACATGCCAAGTTTGTGAGCCTTCTCGGTTATCTTACGGTAACGATGAACGAAAAACTTTTTATAAAGTTCGGGAGAATAAAATGGACCGTGCTGACTGGCCATATCACCGCCTCCGAATATCAATTTGAGATCAATCGGAAGAGCGGCATATCCCTCCAGTACTTTCAAGGCAATATGCGTCTGCGCTTCCAATAAACGGTACACGAGTTCCGGTTGAGTCAGAATAGCCTCAAACCAGACCGCATCGTGCGGTAGTCCCAGACCACATCCTCCGTATAGCGCCCTGGTTTTATTGAATTGGGCATCGGCTTTAAGCAACGATTCGCGGTCAGTTGGCATTGATTTACACTCGGCGGCCGCTTGTTCAACACTCTCGACGTAGTCGCCTAAATTTTTGCTCGTCATCTCCATTTGCCCGCTAACAAAATAAAAAAGCTCATGCTCAGGGTCAAATCGCATAACTAGCTCTCGATTGTCATCTTCTTTAAACATATAAGTTATATCGTCAATCTTCGCATTCGGCTTGCGGTTCAGCCGCCAGTAGCTCGTCCTGACAATATCGCATTCAAACATTATGGCCAAATCAAGAGCATCCTTTGCTGAACGCTCAAGAAACTCGGCATGCGCTTCGGGACCATCCCAAAGCGCTTTGACTTCACGATATTGCTGTATTCCGCCGCCGACATAAGCTTCACGCCCTAGAATCGCGGATGCGACACTGGAACTGATACCGGAAAAATATATGGGCACCTTGTCCGGCATTTGGCCGTTGAACAAACCATGAACTCTTTCTTTTGGCGTCATCATTCTGGCTCCCTATTGTTTAAAGGGCAATTGTGATTTTAACAACACCTATTACATAGTGAGACTTTAGTCTGATCTTACTGAAATAATAGTTATAATATTGCGCGAGCACTTTGCTACCAAGCGGTTATAATTACACCACCGGACAGATATTCATAACAACCGATGTCCACAACCCCGCTAAATTTATCTATTCGACCATGCCCATCCAAATCAACCGCGCCATCCATCCAAGCCTGATTCATGCCCGCATTAACGCACGGTGAGTCTCTGGTTAAGTGCCAGTTGCCCGCGTCCTTGCCAACAAACTGCGGATTAGACTCAATGTTGTTAGTATAGTAATATCCTTCGATCCCGCTGGTTTTGAACGCGTTCGTCGGCGCAATGCAACTGTTGAGAATATAACACGAGCCAGTATAACCCGCCGTGGTAAATATATAAATATTACTACTAGATGCATTAGTATTAAAATAACTGACAACATTTTCAACATATGTTGTTTTTGTGGAAGCGGTAAGAATCCAGATTCCTCCTCCAGCACTGCTGCCAATATTACTTACGATTGTACAATTCTGTATTCTACCATAAGAATAATACACGCAAACTCCACCTCCCTTATCCGCCGGATTATTATAAACAAGTGAATTACGCAGAGTTGCACCATTTGCTAACGTTACACCGCCGCCAAAAAAAGTAGAGCCCCCAGCATTTACGCTGGTATTTCCATAAATCTTACAGTTGCTGACGAGCGAGGTGTCAGAAGCCGCTATTCCGCCGCCATGTGCTTCATAGTTGGGTAGTGGATGCAATATATTACTGGCAACAATGCAGTTCGCGACCACCCCTCCCGAAGCCACGTTAATTCCTCCGCCGTCAGTGTGGTAACCGATATTTCCAATGACTTCACAGTTGGTTATAACTCCCAAAACATACGCTCCACATCCATAAGAATAAGTAGTACCAGAACGATTGCTAGCTACGCATCCTATTATCCGGCAATTTTGAACAGCAGTACCAGCGTTAGCATGAACCCCGCCTCCATTGCCATAGTTTGCGATTCCGTACCCGTTAGTTAAGGTAAATCCATCCAACACCGCACCGCTAGCGGAGAGATAAAAACATCTGTTGGTAACCGGCTTCCCGGCATAATTATACCCGTCCGCAATCGTTACGTCGCGTCCGTTGACGCTCTGAAGGGTGAGTGCATTGGTTATCATCACTTGATTGGTCAGATAATATGTGCCGTTTGACACCCAGACCATCCGCGGCTCGGTATTGGTCATAGCGGCATTAACCACGTCAATGATATTTGTGCCGGCCGTTGCCCAGTTTGTGTATGGATCTTGCGCATTGTTAGAATTGCACATCACTACGTAATGCGTTGCGGCAAAACAATATCCTGATACACATGCAATAAGCACTCCGATAATTATGCGGTTCTTGTGCATTTTTTACCTCCCTCATATTTGCTTTGACCAGAATTCATGGCAGAATTTACTGTCATTCAAGATGAAAGAAATACCGAAGATAGTCAAGGTTCTTTTGGATGAATACGCACCCGTCTATCTCGCAAAATTCAATATCTTTTCCAATGCTTCACGTTTTCTTCGAATCACTTCATCATCCTGCCGCTCCACCGCCGTCTTTAGTTCCTCCAAAATCATTACTGCGTTAAATTTCTGTTCCCTTGTAACATCCAAGTCCTTCTTGTAGGCATCCAGACGTTCTTGATAGGCCTTGCATACGGCCAGATCCTCCTTAATTTTCTTGCCCAGCAAAATCACATTCTTACGAATGGTTAATATTTCCGCCGTGTCTGTCCCAATCCACGCCTCCAACTTATATTCCCCCTCGGCCAAGCCATCAAACCCGGCCTCAATCTCTTTTTCCAACCCTTTCTCATAACCCACATCCACTTTCCCGTCATAATACATTCGAACCTCTTTGCCAGCGCGTCGCAATGCCACCCGTACGCGCGCAGACCGCTTTTCCAAGTAGGCATTCCCGATTTCCAATATCAGTTTCATTTTCTTGTCTTGCGGCCATTTTCCAGCCGGCATAATCAGGTTGCCCACCCATCCCTGTCCGTAGCCACCCACGCCACTTACCCCTTTAACCATACATATTTCATGATCCACCCGAAGACTTTCACCTTTCTTCAGAACCGCCTTGGGACTCCATAGTTCCATATTATACCAGTTGTCCCCAAAATATAGATACACTGTTTTTACTTTGTCCAAATTAAATTTACTCACATACACCAGACGTTCCCGAACATCACAACAGGCCGTCCATCCTTCTGTCGGACACAAATACCGATCACCCGCAGAATATTGAATCGCCGTAATCCCGTCTTTCTCCGGCACGTAAAACACGTCGTTCTCATCTGCAATTCCGCCCACGTTTAATTCCGGATGCACATGAAACGATCCCGCCCAGTTTCTATCACCTTCATTCCGTAATTCAAGACTTATGCCCGTCCATGCCATTCCCTGCTTTAACCGTATCCCCTTCCGTTCCTTCAAGCCTTCGCCAGTTGCGTGCGCCATCCCCAGTACAACGCAACATTCTTCCGGCGTTACCGCTTCGCGCTCAACCATAAAACGCTGGTTCATCAGGTTCCCCGGATATTCCCCGTCGTGTTCCTTGATCCCACCCTTGGCAACATGATTGATTCCCTCCGGCCACGTCTTCAATTCAACAATCTTACCGCCTTCTTCCGGCAATACTTTCAAACTCACCATTCCGTTGGAAAGCCCGCGTTCCGCTCCGTTCGTCGTTATCCCGCATTCCGAAGTCCCGATCTTCGGACGTTTAACTGCCTCTATTGCCACGGTCGCCCCTTCCGGATAGACATAATGGTGATTTTCGCATTTTACCCGCAACGCTTTATCCCGAAACACAAACAACGCTTCCGCACCAAGCTTCAATTCCTGTATCCGTTCCTCTTCGCTGCGCCGAACCGTCAAAAAAACTCTCCCTTTCTCATTCCATTCCCCGCCGCTGTTGACAACCGCCACCTGAAATGTATATCCCCCCAGCACGACTTCGCCATCCTGTACCTGTAATTCTCCCTTATACGGCAGGGATCTGCTCATATCTGATTGATTTATTTTTTCTGTTTTTACCGGTTGTTTCATGTCTTTCAGAACCCCAGCCATTTTGTCCTGCCGTCCGACTACCGGTACTTCGACTGGTTCAACTACGCTCCCTTCGGCCTTGCTCAGGGCTGGCACCACAGGTTTGTCCAAGAGCCTTGATTTCAAACGATATGCACGACCGCCCGGCGACAGGATGACACCTTCAAACTTCGTGTACGCTCCGTCCTGTTCCACCGGGATTTTCACCCCAAGCATATAATCCTCCACGTTCCACTCCCCCCGAACTTTCAGCATATATCGGTTGGCCAATTCTTTCCCATCCGGATACGCGCAGATCAGATACAACTCGTTATCATATTCCCATTCCCGCACGATGAGCGCCTCGTCATCACATTGATATTTCAACATAAGTTCCGCTTCCTTGAACAACTCCTTCATGATCAACTCGGTCCCTTTAAGTTCCAAAGCGCTGAACGACAATCCGCTCATGATCACCTTTCCTTTCCCACACCCCATGCTTATTATCGCCGGCTCTCCGGACTCGTAATTTATGATTATTTTAGCATCTTTAACCGACGCCGGCGCATAAAATAGTTCCTGATATTTTTTATCTTGCGCCTCGTAGAACACACCCGCCATCAATTGAACCTTCTTTGTTCGCACCGTTCCCGGCACCACTCCCAACGCCCTGAACATATTATTGGAACTATTTCCATAGTTGTCATATTTCCCGCTCCAGCCTTCAATAACCAGACATCCGCCACTCCGCGCATAATCCAGTAATTTATCCTGAATTTCTCGCGACAGATATTGTGCCTGCGGCACAATCAACATCCGGCATTTGCTTAAATCCACTCCATCCCTTAACGCCCCCTCATCCAACACCCGTGCCGCAAACTTAAGTTTCAGAAAATGATCATACAGCCTGTCCACGGTCGCTAAATGCAAGGAAACCGCAACATATTTCCATGTTTGATCGTGACTTCTCGTCGTGTTTGAAAACAATATTCGAATCTCCGGTTCCACCCGTTTGCCATCCAGGAGGATATGCTCGATCTTCCGGAAATCCGACACTAGTTGCTTTAATTCCCACCCGTATTGCGTCGGCAGACCTGTCGTATCCACGTAATTACCAGGGAATCCAGGCCAACGCCAGATCCAGCAATTGATTCCAATATGACCCCCGCTGACCTCCTGCCATAATTGCTTAAGCAACCTCTTGCGTCCCTCCAGAATATCAGCGGGCGGATAGTAAAATGCGCCCCATTCCATCGTCCATACCTTCTTGCCATCAGCAATCAAATCCAGATAAGTCCACTCCCGGCTCACCTGCCTGCAGGCAGTCCCATCTATCCCGCTAATATCCTGAGCTTTTGTCAATTCATAATAATCCACACCATATGTTGGGTAATTTAGGCCCTCGCTTGCTGAAATACAGGACGAATAAAAAACATTTGGCGCATATTTTTTAAATAGTCTGTAGACTGTATCCTTAGCCTTGAACAACTGTAATTCGCGAAATTTTCTCCAATCCTCCCAATTGGCATGTTCGGAAACTGTTTCGGGTTGCCGAGTGATTAATTTGATGTCGTTAAAATTTGTATACGCCGTCAGCCATCGTTCATTCAGTCGTCTGACTTCCATATATTTTTCCTTCAAATGTTCAATATACTCCTCGCGCGCCTGCTCTCCCCAATAGTTGTTACCCAACCCCGATTCTGACCCGCCATAATACCGAATTATCGGATAAGGCCGCCCGCGCGCAACATACTCTCTGATCCTCTTTTCCAATTTTTCAGGTTGGCGCGCCTCCCGCGGCGTTTCCTCAACCTGACCGGTTAAAATATCCAGCTTTCCCTGACGTGAAAGCACCATCTCATAATCAACATAATCCCCCAGGCCGTTACTTCCGCCAACCAATATCCTCGCGTCCATGTTCCAAACGTCCAATCCATTAATACCTTCCATAAGTGGTTTTGATGAAGGATCATCCAAAAACCAATAGAAGGGGGGGTACTGAAAACACCAGACGTTACATCCCAATTCCTTCATGGTTTGCAGCATATCAGTACGTAATTCATATAATGAGGGATAAGCGAGCCCAGCTTCCACTGGAATGCCCCCCAAGGCATACCGGACTTTTACCTTCTCCGGTTCTTTAATAGAAACCGGCAGTCCGACTACGGCTGCCAATGCTTCACCGCATTTTTGTTCTTCAGCTTCTATCCTTTCCAGTAACGCCTTTCTACGCACTTCCTGCCCGTCATAGTCCGTCTCTGCTGCCAATAATTTATCCAGCGTCTGTTTTCCTTTCATCACCGCTTCAAGCCCGTCCATCAGTTCCCGCATCTTCCCTTTCATGCCGTAATATGCTTCTCTATCCTCGGTATATAATACCGCTATCATCCCATCCCGCGCCTTGTAATAGGCACCAATAAATATCTTCCCGTATTCACTTATTTTCCGCTGAACCTCAATCAAACGTTCATACCACGCCGCCGACTGTTCGCCTGGATACCGCTCCGCGCACAGCATTAAACAACTCCACAGAATATCTCCGGCCTTATCGCCCTTCATCAAGGACTCGCCTACCTGTCCCAAATGCACCAATGTACTGCCGTTGTAATAATTGTTGTGGTACCGATACGCTAGGAAATCGGCCGGTTCTCCTGTCGGTAGACAATAGATTGGCAACAAAATATTACCCGCTGTCTCAATATTCCTATAATCCCCGCCGGCATCAAAATCACGGGGCTCACGTTTCCCATCGACTTTACCATCCTGAATCATATTCCACTTGTCCGGCAATCCCACGCTAGCATTCAAAGGAGCGGCAATTGTCGGCAAGCGTGCGCTTACGGAGGCCATTAAATTTGTGTTGACCTTTAATTCGGTTTTCAGACTCCTTTGGGCAGATTTCCAAGACACAAATCGTATCTGGAGGGCCATTGGGTATCTTGACTGCCCTGAAATTTGCGCTTTGACCATCCATTTGGATGGTTTGGACGGATCGTTTTTGTAGCCGACCATCGGCAGACGCGTTGTGATAAGATGCCCGCCTTCCATGAGAAATTTTGGAATTAAATACGCCGCTTCATAGGGAATGCTATCTCCATTGGGCAATATTAACACGTCCAACACCTTGCGATTCAACCGCTCCACGTTGCTCATATCATCCGCGTTCAACACTACTGGCACGTATCCCAGCTTCTTTAATTCATCTTGGTACCATGTCGTCGGTCTCACACCGGCTCCGTCGGGAAAACCATCTTCGCTGAAAATACCGACCCGCAGGTTTGCCGGCTCGCCTTTGGACATGGCCACGCACATCACCACACATGATGCTACGAGCAATATGATTATCTTTACTTTCATCTATGTTTTCTCCTTACGGTTTATTTTTTAAAACTCACGCGCCCGTATTATAAATCATTTCTTTAAGACGCAGACAAAAGTCAAGATATTGACTCCAGGAAACATCCGGCGGAACCGTATGGTCAAATGTCGGGATATAGCGCCCATATTCCAGCATTTGACGAATAATCAGGAGCTGATCTTTAATAGCCTGAGGCCCTTGCGTAAATATGGTTTTATCAATGCCTCCGATAATCCCAAGTTCCGGATACTGTTCCCTGACTTTCAAAATGTCCATGCCGGCCCTTATTTCAAATGGCAGCATGCCTGTAACACCGCCTTCTACAAACAACGGTATTAATTTGTCGCAATTACCGTCAGTGTCGACAAAAAACCGGGTAATACCTTCCTTTTTAAGGCCGTTGATGAGTTCGCGATAACAGGGCAGTAAAAATTCTCTGAACAAAGCCGGCGAAATCAACGGTCCGTTCCGGTAACACATGTCTTCCCAGATAAACACAAAATCTATCCGCGTTTCTCCGGCAACTTTGCGCCATAAACCGAGCCAAAGCCGGGTTAATTGCCTTAAGATATCCTTCATCAAATCCGGATCATCGTAAAACATCATTAAAAGATTCTCCACGCCCATGAGTTCGCGGGGAGCGCCGAAAAAACCACACGGCAGGCCGCCGATAAAATTCGTGATGGAACTCGCCGCCAATGTTTTTTTTGCTTTTCCCAATCAGGAACTAATCTTTCCGGAGAATCCGGTTCCAGCCTGCCTTTAAGTTGTTCCCATGTATTGCGATCCGCAACCGGCCAATTCATAAACTGCGGAATGGATGACGATTTCTTCATAATCTTCTTTTTCACACCGAACGCATCGATCAGGACTTGTGCCTCGTCGTTTTCGTCGAGAATCGTCTCTTTAAAAGGCGGGCTGATATAGCCGTTGATCTCTATCCAGTTGCCGATCTGCTTGTCCGGCTTGCCTTCAAATCCAACACGCCAAAACCATTCGTCGTCTGATTTGAATGCTCCTTCCTTCCGCCAACGAATTAAAGTCTCCGGCAGTGGTCCGAAATTATGAATAAACGGCGGACGAATGCCTTTATCACCATCCATGCATCTGTTGAAACGTTCACAGAGATTCATCTATTACTTCCCTTCCTTAAAAAGGACTTGTTTTCATACAAAATATTTTGCTGACGCCAGCACGTGGTCCGGAAGGCGTTCATATCTTTGAAATATGTTTTGCCACGGCTCATACCGCGAACGATTCCAACTAGTTTCACATTTTTTGTAAAGAGTTGCTCCATCCGGCAAACGGCTTTTGTCCTGATTCGCCGCGCCAAAGCAGCCCAATCTATAAAGAAATTCAGCCGATAAATAAACATCCTCCAGGCGTTCGGCGTTTTTTTTCGCTTTGGACAAGAGCCTCTTCAATTCATCCGTGACAAGACGGGCTTCAACTATCAGCGTTGCACAACGTCGCCGATGTTCCCGGGTAAAAGCGTCCTTCCTGGACTGCACGCCAAGCATAACCTCATACCACCGGGACCATGGCGCTATATTATAAAGCGTTGTGAATGCATCCGTCGCGCGTTCTGCATCATCGTTTTTCAGTCCGTAAAAACTTCCGCAAAATTCCTTGCAATATCCGTTGTTCTCTTCCTCTGAATGGAAAAGATGCCCGGCAAAGGCAATCGGCCAGTCTATCGCGCCGGAAAGATATCGCCACGGAGCCCAGACCGTGTTAACCATACCGGTAACGCCACGTCTTCGTCGCATCAACGCATGCGCCGTAAATTCCCTGAGATTCGCCAGATTGGTCGCGTTTGTCACTACCCGCGAACGATAGCAGATACTTGACGGACACCCCCAAACCTCAAAACCGTGTTTACAGAAGAAATCCAGGGATTCCGGCGAAAATTCCGGATCATAATGCCAGTCAAAAATCAACACATCACGTTTGAACTTATCCGCCATCCGCTTGGCCGACAAAATGTGGTCGCCCCACATGGCCGGCCGCTTGTCATGTTTCCGGATAAGCTCATGCACCCATCCGGCATGGCGGGCAAATATTTTCCAATGTTCTTCCTTGGGAACACTGCGATAGGCCGGTAAAACGGAAAAATCAACCTCGTCCAATCCCGCATGAATAATCGGCGAGGTAAAAATATCCGCGGCATCCTTAAACAAATCTGCCAATACGTGCCGGGTATCCGGATGCGCCGGATCTATGGCATTCAGAGAATCTATTTTTCCATTGCCAGCGCCCAGATGCCGATATTTTCTGTCCCTGGTAATAAACTTGGTGTGCCCCAAACTTTCTATCTCCGGAATAATCTCCATACCATGTTTTTCACCGGCCTTGATCAAATCCCGCATCTCCTCGGCAGTGAAAGCGCCAATGCTGGCAAATTCAGGATGACTCGGAAAGACCAGCGCGCATCCCTCATCATCCGTAAGGTGCAAGTGAAGAGCGTTGTATCCCCATTCCTTCAGCCAAGGCAACAGAAAGAAATAATACGACTTCTTTTCCATGACCCGCCCCGGATCAAGCATAAGCGCGCGATGTTTGAATGCCGGTTGAACTGACACCTGATTTTCCCCCTTAATTGATTTTACACATTCTGATAAAAAAACTATTTATTCACCGCGTACAACCATAGAAACCGACGATTATAAATCGCTGTCAGCGGAACGGATAACGGCGTTATCCCGATCGTTTTCATGGCATAACTATATCCCATGTCGTCAATTCGGATCAGATCGGAAATGTTTTTTGCTTCGTCCCAATTGATTCTCCCGTCTTCCGGCGGCGGAAACGTCAAGTTTGAACGCCCAGCGCCATCCAATCCCCATGGCCAACCGCCGTCGGCATACGCAATCCAATCGCGATCTCCGCCGGGCGCCGTTATTATCGGACGATTCCGATGAAACGCCTGTTCAGGACGATTCTTTAAAAAGCAGAGAGGATTCGTATTTTCGTCAACATGTCGCGTTTCCGCGCGAAGGACACGTTGGCCTTGCATATTATAAACCACAATTGGTCCATCCGGAGCGTTATAGAAAGCCACTTGAATTTGATCCCCTCCCTGAAAACGGCCAACCGCCACGCCCTGCACATGGCCTTCCGTCATGCTGAACAGCATCTTCCCGCCGCTTTCAGCCACATAGCCGCGATCCGATCCGGCAAGGGCAAACAATTGGCGTCCGCTATCATGCCATGCCACGGAATAATCCACGTGCTGTTTTTCCGCCTCAATCCGGCCCCCGTCAATGGAATCAACGGCCCATTCAATCCGCCCATTGGGATTGACGGCGCAATATCCTATCAAATATCCGGTTGAACTGTCCGCACGTATCGGCACGGTCAACACATGATGTCCGGCGCCGGGAATCACATCAGGCCCCCAGACAATTTTCAATTCAGCGTTCAAACCGATTACCGGCTGTGCGTATGGACCGCCTTTATAATCTTCCTCCCCATTCTTTACGACCAAAGCCGCCTCATGTCCGGCCGTGGGCCGCCACAAAACATGCACGATATAGAAATAATCCTCCGGCAACGAAACCGAACGCTTTTCCCTGCCGGTCAGGCCGTCTAATAAAATGACCGCATTTCCCAGCGCCACGACGACCTCTGCCTTGCCGTCATTATCGGCGTCTCCAATTGACACGCAGGCTTCATAAGCATGCGAAATATACGGCCGGTCCGGCGGATTTATTTCGCCCCACGTCCACAAACGGCGGCCATCCATGTCAAAAGCGGTCACGCACTGGGAACGCGGCAAATGGGGCTTGATTTGGTTTAAACCGGCATACATTCGGGCGCCCAGCACGCCGGGCCCCTGATAGGCGATAATCTCCGGTTTACCATCATGATTAATATCGCCGAAAAACAATTCAGCGCCGCCATAAGCGCCTAAATCAATCGTTTGGATCAAACTAGCGTAATGTTGACCAGCCATAAAATTTCTCTTAAATAACATTCTCGCGCCAAGACGTTTGGATTACTCTTCCTTTATACGTTTGTATGATTCATATGTTTTATCCAATTCATGTTGCTTGTCGGATTCAATTGTAAAATGATGTTCTGCCAATATTTTACGGGCAATATCGCCGGCATTATCAATGATACTCCTCATGCCTTCATTGCGCCATTGACCCAAATTTGAATGAGTAAAGAGTGAAGGCATCCAGAAAAAGTCCCGATAATTCAAGGTGGATTGATGGTCAAGATAGGAACCTTTGTTCTGAATGCCTTCGCCGATAAGATCGCCGGTTATATATTCATTTTCTATTTGCATTCCTTTTGTAACTCTTTCAACATAACCCAATATTTCCTTGTCTATAACCAGTTGCTCAAAGCTGAAAACCTCGTCCAAGGACAAAGACCCGGCCGCAGAAAAGAGATTAGCCCCCTGTAATGCATCCATAAGAATGTTCGCCATTTTTTCCGCAGCGGTTTGAGCATCAGGCATTTTACCCATACAGGAGAAACTCCCGCCATGAATGTATCCCAGGGCAAATTCTTGTACCTGGCGCGCCATTAATCTCAATAACAAGTCTTCCGGAGAACCGCCCACCGACGACATATATTTCATGTCAAACGGGAACATGCCGAAAGAACAATAGACACTTACGTCATCATCAATAAGTTTTGGAATTATGGCCGCCGACAACGCTTCCGCAAGCCCTTGTGTCAAGGCCGGCAATACGACAATGGGGGCGGTTGCTCCGGGCATCGGGATGGCACCCCCTCCCACCGCAATTCCCTTTAACCATTTCTTATTGTGCTTTTGCATGCGAAGCATGATGTTCAAAGCCGCAACGTCAATTTTCATCGGGCTTACCGGTATTTCCAACGCAATATAGGGCGGCTTCCGGCCCATAATTGAATTCATTTCAAAGATGCATGCTATTTCTTTTTCATTGTATGAATCGGTGCTAGTCGGCATCCATCCGCCGATACCGGCGCTGTTTTCCAGCGCAACTTTCAGAGACGCCGCCTGCCGCAAATCAGCCGCTACATCATGGGGATGAACCGGAATTACCCCTTCCATTTTATAATAATCACACAATTTTACCGCATTTTTCAAATCAGCAAGCGTCGCCCGCCGGATATCTTTTTTATCCATATCCAAAACATTCAGGCATAAAAAAGACGGAACCATGCTGAAAGAACCGGCCCCCGGCTTGTTTTGCTGATATTCCCTGTTTTCCTTTTGAATTATAAGCCGGTATTTTTCGACAAGGGCCGGCTCCAGGCACACCCTTTTGCCGTTGATTTTGACACCCGGTTTTTCCGAAAGCAATGCCTGCAAGTCGCGATGATTAACCTCCACGCCGACTGTTTCGAGCAAATCCAAAGCATCCTGATAAATTTTATTGAGATCATCAGAAGTTAATCCGCCCGCAAGACTATATTTTCTATTATTCATCATTTTATCCTCATTATTCCGTTCATTATTTCATTTTGTTTACAGCAGTATTCTTCCCAGGATAACTTCATCCACGCCTTTGATGTAATGGTCGCGGAGAACACCTTCGGGGATAAAGCCGTTTTTGATGTAATATATGAGCGCGCGGGTGTTATGCGCTGAAACGCACGTGCTGGCCTTGCGCATCTTCTTCCGCTCCCAGAACTTTCCCAAAGTTTTCATCAGAAGCGTCCCCACCCCGTGATGGAGACAATTAGGATCAATCCCAACCACATCCAGCGTGCCGAGGCCGCATAAACTCGTCGAACCGCGAATGTAGCCGGCCACTTTTCCGTTGTCCTCCGCCACATAGGAAATCACCTGCCGGTCATGATCCCTGGTATGGCTGATTCGCCTCAGAGTTTCAGGTAAAAAGCACCTTTCCGTGGCCCGGTCCATTTTATCGCCAAGGAAGGAGCGAAAGGCCTGAATCATGATGCGGGAAACTTCTTTACTGTCCGATGGTCTGAATTTTCTGATTTTCATAAAATACCTTTAAACTATCCATCTCTCATCTGACGATTTCTCTTGCCCTCTCGTCTGTTGTGGCGGACTCACTAGAGCACCCAGAGCTCACCAAGAGAATTGTCCGGCAAATTTCGTTGCACAGCCTCATAGCACAATTGCATATAATTTTCCGATTCAGCAGTATCCATGTGAACATTCCTCCTTCAGCGCCTTGAGATACAACAAGGCCTTTTCCAATGACATCGGCGGTATGCCGCTTTCGGTCCTTGGAAAAAACCGTCCCCCAACCCTACCGATTGCGATGACTTCCGCAACATGCCGTCTGATTTCATCTTCGCTCATCAAGCCGATTGTCGTGCTGATTCCGCCATGAAGCGTGATTTTGTCTCCCCAACGCCGCTTGAATAACGCCAAATCATTGTGGTCGGATGGCCCAATGGGATTTATGATGTCAACGCCAGCTTCCACAATGCCATCCATAATATCCTGAATATGACCGTGGCTATGCAGATGCAGGTAGGCCTTGTGCTCATGGCAGAGATCGGCAAGTTCCTTTAGCCACGGGAAAACGTATTCCCGGAACATGGCCGGAGAAAACAGCAGGCTCTGTCCAGAACCCAGATCCGATGCCGGAAAGATGCAGTCAACCCCGCAGGCAAGCAGACGTTTGGCGGACTCAATGGAAAAGTGGCTTGTTTTCCGGAAAAGCTCGCGGGCCGCCTCCGGTTCCGTTGCCATCCAAGTCAGGATGTTTTCAAAACTTGTCAGGTAATAGTAAATACCCATCCATGCGCCCATCACGCAGCCCTGAACGAAATAGCCGGCCTGATGAAACGCGTCAACCATGCGGCGGGTCTTATCCTCGTCAAATCTGGCAGGAAGATTGACGTCCGGCATGCGGAAATTCATGGCTTGTTCCGGTGTTTTGACGGGAAATGAAAGCAGTTCCCTGCAGAACGTCGGCTTATAGTTTTCATGCCACACGGCTCCTGTCTCAAAACGATAAATCCGCTGGGTTTCATCATTGCGAATATCTTCCTCCAAAAGCCCGATACTGACGTTAATTGCGGAATTGTCGAAAAATCGAGCGTTCTCAATTGCGTCGCGGACCGGATCCCCTGTCGAAGGAAACATGTTCCTAAAAACTGTAACGTCCATGGAGCACTCGCCATGCAAAGGGATAATTGGCGGCTTTTCACCGTTGAGCACAGCTATTACCCGTTCCCGATGATTTATCGTGTTCATTGTAGCAACCACCCGTTTTCGCTTATCTTCGTCGACTTCATAGGCATTTTTATAACTGGGCATATGTTTCCTTTTCAGTTCATTGTTCACGGTTAACAGTTCAGGGTTGAATATGTAGAAAGAGTAAAGAAAATATCTTTTGGAAGCGATCGCGCAAGGAAATTTTTCCTTTCTTGCCGTGGCACTTTGAAGGCGCCGTCAATGCGGGCATGGCACCATGCAAGCACCATCTGCGCCCCAAAATACTTCCGCTCTTCATCGGATAATACTCCGGCGTTTTTTCCGTAGACGTTCATGAAACTTTCCATGGCTTCCGCGTTGAATTCCGGCGTCTGCGTCAACGCCCAGATGTCGCCATTGCCAAGCGGATGTTCATGGAAAGAACAGCAGAAGAGAACCGCAAAGGCAAGATCATAAATTCGGGGACGCCACGCGCACCAGTCAAAATCGACAAATGCATTCACACCGTCATCGCCCATGATAATATTGGCGGGCTGGATATCGCCGTGCACAAGCGTTTGCGGCAGTGCGGAGCAGGCCGCCCCCGTAAAATCGCGCGCGGCCTGGGCAATGAGTCGTTCGTAGGGCGCCAAAACATGATCAAGGTCGGAGGTATCATTCTCCAGCCCGATCATGAGGTGGCCGTCGCGCTCCGTCGCGGCGGATTCACCACTGAGGCTCCCCGCCCGCGGAGCGGCCGGGCCACCACCTTCTGATCGCAAGGACACCTTCAATTTTTCAGCGTTCGACATGAGCTGTTCCGGATCCGTTTCGCCGCGCGCACCCAGCTTTTCATAACGAAGCTTAAAACCGGCGCCGGCCCGATGAAAATCCCCAAGAGCCGTTCCAAGGAAAGCCGCATCCTGCTTGTTTCCATCGCGCAACGGTCGCCCTTCAACAAATTCAAATGCTTCCCAGACGTTTTTTCCGTCATGCCACCAAGCGTTTTCACCAGAACATGGCAACGGCGGCTTAACCGGAAGTCCAGCATTCATGAGATAAAACATGGCCTCATGGTCGAACTTTATGCGTTTTTCGTCGCAATAGCCTTCATGCCGCCGGCGCACAAACCATTGACCTGTACTGGTATGGCAAACAAAACTCAGGTTACGTGTTCCATCCATTCTGTCTGCCGAAGTCAGAGTTCCCAAGCCAAAAGTGGCACATATCTTTCTGCCTGGCAAGCCGGCCGGCATATCCGCAAAAATATGTTCCCGGGAATCCACTTGTTTTTCCTCTTTTCTTAAACATTACCGCGACAAAAAATAAAGAAAGATTTACCACGGAGACACGGAAGCACGGAGCAGAGATTGCTTGAAATCCGGTTTTGCTGGACACAAAACCCGATTTTAAGCAATGGCTTGTTATTGGAGAATGAGGGGAGATGGTTGCGCTAATTAAATCTCCCGTTTTTCTCCAAAATACAACCAAGTTTGTCAAATTTATGAGGAGCGGAACGCAAATCTCAAATTTGACAAGCCCTCTTCTTGTTTTTCCTCCGTGCCTCGATGCCTCCGTGGTTGTTTTTTTTATTTGGGTTGCGCGGGTATAAGCCCGCTTTGGTTTAAACATATATCTTTTTCGCGGCGGCGGCGTAGGCGCGCTCAAAGGCATTGCCGTCGTAACCGGGGTCGTTCTCCGGAATATTTTCCAATTTAACCTCTTGGCCGTCCTGGGCGCGTGAAATGCGGCCGGCCAGCATGATTTTGATTGACTCGGTCAGGGTTTTTGTCGGCGCCAGGTCGTTTTTGCCGGTTTCCATAAAATCGCAGATGCGATCCAGCAAGGCGGCATATATTTTTGACGTGTCTATCCTGAATTGATAAGTTGATTTTGTCGTCATGATGACGAGTTCAAACGGCTGCCATACGCCTTGAAAGGTGTTATAGACAACCGTTAAACCATTGGCGTATTTCACAAAGAATGTTTCACAGATTTTTTCTTCTACTTCACCTCGCCCGGCAAATTTGCAGGAAACAGCGCCTGTTCCGGCCAGGCCTCCGATGGCTTCAACGATATGAATGCCATAGTTGAATTCATCCACTCCGGCTGTGCCGAATATATTAACGATCTTGCCGCGTTCCGCCTCGGGCAGGGCGGCGAATTTCATGACTTCCTCCGCGTAGCGCGCCGATGAACTGCCCAGGATAACGGCGCCCTTGTCTGCCAGTTCCTCCAGTTTGCGGCAGTGGACCAGTGAGCCGACAATAGGTTTGTCTATGAAAACCGGCTTGCCCTTTTTAATGAACGGCATGGCCTGATCGAGATGATTGGCCCAATTGCAGCTTTGCACAAAACCGATATCCACCATCTCCGCCAGCTCTTCAATGCTTTGGCAGCGTTTTTCCAATCCCTGTTTGGAAATGAAAGAATTTACTTCGTCGTCCCCGCGGAAGCCATCGTTATATATGGCCACGTAACGCGCCCGATTGCCTTTGTGCAGATGTTGTGTAAACGACAGCGGATGCGACACGTCAATATTTACCACGCCGATTCTGATCATGATTTTATCCTTTCTTGAGCAACTGCTCAGGTATTATGCATGGCGATTCGAGACCGCCAATTCCTATCGTCTTCCCTAAAGCGGGCTATACCCGCAACCCAAG
>Ga0074199_1001307_pt1 | contig 23226 bp, 24 predicted proteins | sample EPASupsiteSAE347_FD_64528 | JGI IMG/M metagenome (GOLD analysis project Ga0074199, IMG submission 64528) | Bioremediated contaminated groundwater from EPA Superfund site, New Mexico - Sample SAE3-47 | ecosystem: Environmental > Aquatic > Deep subsurface > Groundwater > Contaminated ... | reverse complement strand
TCAATTCTGCCAGTACAGAATTGAGTAAGGTTGTCGATAAACTACCGTACCGACCAATTGTTAATCTGTTGTTCGCCGCGCCATGCGAAATCCGCTTTGCTCCTTTCGCATTGGTCGCGGGCAGTCGCCAACTACAAGCAAGCTTGTGATTGGCTCGTTGCCTTCGCGCAGAATCGGACAGGCGACGCCGTGTCCGCTCCGATGCGTACAACATGATGTAACAATTGTCGGTACTCACTGTATCTTTTTTTCTTTTATTTTTACTATTATCCCTGAATTAAAACTTCACAATCTCCGAGAAAGTCGGTTTTAGGGAGGCGCCGCCGACCAGGGCACCGTCGATGTTGTCCATGGCCATCAGGTCTTTGATGTTTTCGGGGTTGACAGAACCGCCGTATTGAACCCGGACTTTTTGGGCAGCGTCTTCGCCGAACATTTTAGCGATGGTTTGGCGGACCCAGCCGCAGGCTTCGTTGGCTTCTTCTTTGCTGGCTGTTTTGCCAGTACCAATGGCCCAGATCGGTTCGTAGGCAACGACCACCTTGGTGATATCTTCAATCCCTTTGAGGCCGGCTTCCATCTGACCGACAACCTTGGCTTCGGCTTTGCCGCTTTCCCGTTCTTCCAAAGTTTCGCCGCAACAAACGATCGGGGTAATCCCCAGGGTCAGGGCTTTGATGGCTTTTTTATTGACCGTTTCGTCCGTTTCATTAAAATATTCCCGTCTTTCCGAGTGGCCAATCAAGACATACTTTACGCCAATGGCTTGCAGCATTTCTCCTGATATTTCGCCAGTAAAGGCACCGTTTTTTTCAAAATGCATATTTTGAGCGCCAATGCCAACATTGGAATCTTTGGCCATTTCCACCGCTTTTTGCAGACCCAGATAAGTGGGACAAAAAACTACTTCGGCTTCTGCGCCTGCGACCAAAGGCAACAGGGTATTCATCAGTTTTTCTGTTTCAAAAATATCATTATTCATTTTCCAGTTTCCGGCAATAATTGGTTTTCGCATCGTATTCTCCTTCTATTTGTCCTGTAAGATTTCAATACCGGGCAGTTTTTTTCCTTCGAGGAATTCCAGTGAAGCACCGCCGCCGGTTGAAATATGGCTCATGCCTTCTTCGTAGCCGAGGATTTTAACTGCTGCTGCCGAATCGCCGCCGCCAATGATGGTAATGGCATCAGAATCCGACATGGCTTTTGCCACTGCTTCTGTGCCTTTGGCAAAGGCGGCCATTTCAAATACTCCCATAGGGCCATTCCAGATCACTGTTTTAGCACCCATGATGGCTTTAGCAAAGGTGGACGCGGTAACTGGACCAATATCCAGTCCTAATGAGTTGGCGGGGATGGCATTGATATCAACAACTACAAATGGGGCGTCGGCAGCAAAGGTTTCGGCGGCAACCACATCCACTGGCAATAACAGGCTAACCCCTTTTGCCTTGGCTTTGGCCACTAACTCATTAGCCAGTTCCATTTTATCTTCTTCCAGCAGCGACTTGCCAATTTCATAGCCCTGCGCTTTCAGGAAGGTAAAGGCCATACCGCCGCCGATGATCAGGGTATCGACCTTTTCGAGTAGATTGTTAATCACACCAATCTTGTCTGAAACCTTTGATCCCCCCAGGATAGCTACAAAGGGTCGTTCGGGATTTTCCAGGGCTTTGCCCATAAAATCCAGTTCTTTCTGAATCAGGAAGCCAGAAACGCCGGGTAAAAACTCGGCGATCCCGACGGTTGATGCATGAGCACGGTGAGCGGTTCCAAAAGCGTCATTGACAAAAACGTCGCCCAGATCAGCCAGTTCTTTTGAAAAACCATGGTCATTTTTCTCTTCTTCGCCCCGAAAACGGGTGTTTTGAAGCAACATCACTTCGCCTGGTTTTAGTCCTGCTGCTGCCGCAACAGTGACCGATCCGGTGACCGCTCCGTCATCATTGAAAATAACTTCTTTTTTCAGCAATTCGGACAGTTTTTTCGCTACTGGTTCAAGGGAATATTTGGGGTTAGGTTGATTTTTGGGTCGACCCATATGGGACATTAAAATCAATGACCCCCCTTGCTCCAGAATGTAATTAATTGTCGGCAATGCTGCGGTGATCCGGGTTTCATCAGTGATGACGCCGTTTTCATCCAATGGCACATTAAAGTCAGCCCGCATTAAAACTTTTTTTCCTTTTAAATCAATATCAGATACTGTTTTTTTACTCATCTTCTTATCCTCTCGGTTCTTAATTTTCTTATAAACAATTTCAGAAGCTTTTGCAATGGTTTTGCATAAGCTTCTGAAAAGTTTTGTCTAATTATTGAATTATTCTTTTAGCTGTTTGGTTGATTAAAATTTAGTGGCGACATATTCTGCTAAACGAACTAATTGAGCAGTGTAAGACATTTCATTGTCGTACCAGGCAATGACCTTAACCTGTTGTTTTCCGCCTTCGACATTCATAACCCGGGTTAATGTTGCGTCAAATAACGATCCGAATGACATCCCGATGATGTCGGTGGAAACAATCTGTTCTTCATTATAACCCAGTGATTCATTGGCAGCTGCTTTTACTGCGGCATTGATTTCATCTGCGGTAACGTCTTTTTCCAGCACGCAAGTTAAGTCAACCAAAGAACCGGTAATGACAGGCACACGCAGGGCAAATCCGTCCAGTTTGCCATTCAGGGCTGGCAATACCTTACCAACTGCGGCAGCCGCACCGGTGGAAGTAGGAACGATATTTTGAGCGGCAGTACGGCCTCTTCGCAAATCTTTATGAGGCGCATCCAGGGTTGCCTGGTCATTGGTGTAGGCATGAACAGTGGTCATTAAACCGCTGACTAAACCAAAGCTGTCGTTTAATACTTTGGCAACCGGGGCTAAACAGTTAGTTGTGCAGGAAGCACCGCTGATTACTGTTTCAGTACCATCCAGAATATTTTCGTTTACATTAAATACGATCGTTTTAACATCACCTTTGGCTGGAGCAGAAACAATAACTTTTTTTGCGCCGGCTTTAATATGTTTGCCCGCACCGTCTTTATCAGTGAAGAAACCAGTAGATTCGATCACGACATCTACGCCAATACTTCCCCATGGCAGGTTTTCAGGATCTCTTTCAGCAAATATTTTGATTGCTTTCCCATCAACTACAATGGTATCGTCTTTTACTTCAATGGCATCTTGTTTAAATTTCCCTTGGGCGCTATCATATTTTAATAGGTACGCTAAGGTTTTTGCATCGGTTAAATCATTGATAGCCACAACATCAAATGCCGGGTTATCTGCCATTAATCTGAATGCTAAACGACCAATTCTTCCAAAACCATTAATTGCTACTTTTACAGACATATTATCTGCCTCCTTAAAATAATGTTTACTAAAATTTATACTCAGTCAGCCACGCGCTATTTTGTGTCTGACATGGTTTGCAATTTTCTTAATATTTCTCTGGCGGCGCTTTCATCGGTGATCAGGACAATATTTTCCCGAATCCGACTAACCGCAATAATCGATTCAGCTTTAGTGACTCCGCCGGCCACGGCAATAACATGGGGTATTTTCTTGAAATTGTCGATCCCAATCCCAATGGTACTGGATGGTGAAATCACCTGGCCATTAATATCAAAATAATGTCCAAAGGCTTCCGCCACAGCCCCCTGTTCCAAAATCTTCCGTTTCTCGGCGGTTGCCAGATTCCGCCAGTCGGCCAACACATCAGCCCGACCCAGTCCGAAAATAAAAATATCGATGTTGTCCATTTTATTAAATACCCTTTTTATTTCAGGATAATCTTTTAATGCTTCCAATAATCGCTGATCGATATTATCTGGTAGATGAAGGAGCTCATAATTGGAATGAAGCTTAAGACCCATTTCGGCCACCACGTTGTTGGCCTGAGTGGAATGGCTTTTTCCGATCCCGCCCCGGGCTGGTATAACATAAACATCAGGATAAAAAGCTTCCCGCATTTCATCGGCAACGGCTGCGGTACAGCTTCCGCCGGTTAATGCCAGGGTATCCTTATATTTCATCACCGACAAAACATATTTTGCGCCGGAACGTCCCATGAATCGCAAAACTTCATAGTTCATGTCCATATCCCCGGGACAAATAATTACCCGTTTGAGATGGAGACGATCCATCAGTTCTTTTTCCAATTGTTCAAGACCGTTGTAGGTATAAAGCAGACTCTTTAGCTGGATCAATGCTTCCTTACCGGCGTCGGTGATCACAACCCCCTGTCGTTCCACTGAAACCAGCTTTTGGGTTTGAAAAAAATCGATCTCATTGCGTACCTGACGCTCACTCATATCCAGAACAAATGCAAGATTTCTCCGTCCGATGGGCTGCTCACTGCTGATGGTTGACAAAATATTGTAACGCATTTCAATGAGACGATTCACTTCCGGAGCGACAAGCTGTTGAAGTTCAATGACTTCCTTACTGATTTTTAATTGATTTGACACAGAATCACCCTTCTTTCGGATACATGCTCACTTTTGTCCCGGTGGGACAAAATCATTATACCCCAGTTTAAATTTAAAAACAAGTTAAAAAAGACCAAAAACAAAAGAAAATCCCAGACCCAATTTTCCGGGATCTGCTGGCATTTGACTATGATTAGTCTCTGATCGATGGTCTACCGGTATTCTTTTCGTTTGGATGATGGCTGGATCAAAAGTGCTTCCCGATATTTGGCTACCGTACGCCTGGCCACATCCAGATTTTTTTCTTGTAATAATTCTGATAGTTTCTGATCACTCAGCGGCTTTTTCTTATCTTCTTTTTCAATTAATTCCTTAATATAACGTTTGATGGCATCGGAAGACCGATCTTCTTCACCCTGGGCATATCCCCGTTTAAAGAAAAACTTCAGGGCAAAGGTGCCCTTGGGAGTTTGGATGTACTTTCCCCGAATAGCCCGGCTGACTGTGGACTCATGAACGTCAATCGTCTCTGCGATTGCTTTAAGCGTTAACGGCCGCAGATCTCCCACCCCTTCAAAGAAAAATCCCCGCTGGGACTCGGCAATGGCGGTGATAACCTTTTTAATGGTATCGCGCCGTTGTTCGATGCTTTTGATCAGAAAAGCGGCGCTGTCCAGTTTTTTCTCCAGATAAAGCTTGGTTTCATCGTTTTTATCGGGGTTTTTCAACAGTCCCTTATAATAATTATTGATCCGCAACCGGGGGGCTGATACGTCATTGACCTTCACTACCAGTTCATCGTTGACAATTTCGATGCTTCCATCCGGGATCACGAAGGACACCCGTTCCGAACAGGAAAATTCCCGGCCGGGTTTTGGTTCCAGGGTTTTAATCACCTCTTTGAATTCATAGACATCCTCAATTGATAAGCCGGTATCCTGGGCGATCCGCTTAAACTGATTCTCGGCCAGATCGATGAGATGATTTCTGACAATATCCATAAACACTTCATCATCATCATACCCCATCTGACGCAATTGAATCAGTAAACACTCTTCAATCGTTCGGCATCCCACCCCACTGGGATCAAAACCCTGGATGATCACAATCATTTTCTGAATACTTTCTTCCTCAGCTTCCAGAATATTCTTGATATAATCCATATCGACGATCAGGTAACCGTTATCATCGATACAATCAATCAAATATTCACCGATCAGTTTTTCCGTATCACTAAGGTTTTTTGCCAGCATGTTAAACTGAAAATGCAGGTATTCGTTCAGCGTTTTCTCCTGAGAAGTAAACTTTTCAAAACCATATTCGTCATCGGTGTCGCCACTTGACTGAATCTGACCCCGATAATCGGAATTTTCCATGCTATGAAAATATTCGTCCCACTGGATTTCCTCCTTGGGCTGCTGTTCCGGGACCGGTTCATCTTTAACCAGTTCCCCCTTCAGTGGTCCACCATCCTCGTTAATCGGCACCACCTCTTTGATCGACACCTCATTGAATTCCAACACCGGATTTTCCATAATTTCAGTTTCGATCAAACCACTAAGTTCCATCGCTGTCAGCTGAAGAATCTCAATGGATTGCCGCATCTCCTGAGTCATTATCAATTTTTGGGTTTGGGTCATATTTAAATCAAATTTGATATTCATTTCTACACCTGATTGTTTTATTTCTGAATCAAAAAAAGACTAACTTTCGTTAGTCCTAATCATATCACAATCTACTTGAGTTCTTCAATGTATTTGATCACATTTACTGCGGCAATGGCACCATCGGCGGTGGCGGTAACCACCTGCCGCAAGGATTTACGGCGGATATCGCCAGCGGCAAAGATTCCGGGGATATTGGTGTGCATTTCATCATCGGTGATCAGATAATCTCGGGCATCTCGTTCCAGCAGACCGACAAAGGCTTCTGAATTAGGTTTTTGACCGACAAAAACAAAAACGCCGTCGATCGGCACTTCGGTAACATCGCCCGATACCACATGTTTTACGATGATACTTTCTACCAGCCCGTTACCCTTGATTTCATCAACAACACAGCTGAGCATCATCGATATTTTGTCATTTTCCTGAATGCGCTGCTGGAGAATTTTAGCTCCCCGGAGTTCATCGCGACGATGGATAATGATAATTTCGCTGGCGAATTTGGTCAGGTACAAGGCTTCTTCCAAAGCCGTATCGCCGCCGCCAATGACTGCGACCTTCAAGCCTTTGAAAAAATTGGCATCGCAGGTGGCACAATAGGAGACACCCATACCGCGGAGTTCCCGTTCCCCTTTACAGCCAATCAGTTTTGGTTCAGCGCCGGTCGCCATGATGATGGTTTGAGTTTCCAGATTTCCGGAATCAGTTTCGATGCTAAATCCGGTTTCCGTTTTTTGGGAACTCAGATAATTTCGAGTAGCAAATTCCACACCGAATTCTTCGCACTGCTGTCGCATCCGCTCGGTTAAACCGGGTCCGGTACTGTCGGGCGGGGACCCTGGATAGTTTTCGATCTCCCAACTGGTGGCAATCTGTCCGCCGATGCCGGCTTTTTCAATAATCAGCACCTTAAGTGCGCCCCGGGCAGCGTAGATTCCGGCAGCTAAACCGGCAGGTCCAGCTCCGACTATAATTGTATCGTACATCATCTCAACACCTCTTTCGCTTATTTGACTTCACCTGATCATCAGGATCCATCCTTCATAATTTTACTGGTGGTAATAAATTCTTCCATCTCTTTTTCGTTTTCTTTAACAATTTCCTTTTTATATTCATCGTATCTATTTTCTTTGACGATTTCCAGAGATCGGGTTTCCAGTTTTAAATTCTTTACTACTTCAATCTGAATATCGATTTTTTCGGTAATTTCATCAATCCTTTTTTCAACAATTTTGATCTGTTCTTTTAAGAAAGACATGTAGTGAATATAGACCTGGCAGGCTGTGGGTGTAATGGTTGCCGCCATATCCCGTTCGTAGTTTTTCTGGCATTTTTCCTGTTGATCTTCAAGATCCAACTGTTTATCCATTTCATCGCTTAACTGTCTGGTTAGCCCGCCCAGAATCATCATTTCATTTTCCAGATTTTGATCTTTATAGGAAAGCAGCTTTCCTAAATGGAATTGGAATTTTTTCATAAGACGGCCTTCTTCATGGCATCAACGCTATTATCATAGAAACACTTTTCGTCAACCTTTTGTTGCAAAAATTTATTGATGCCGCCAATTTTCTTGATCGCTATATCCAACGATGGGTTGGTTCCGCTTTTGTAAGCGCCAATACTGACCAGATCGTAGTTGGTATCATACACCGACATCATATTACGCATCGAAGAAGCCGCTTCCATCTGGTCTTTACTGACAATATTGGACATCAGCCGACTGACGCTGTTGAGCACGTCAATTGCCGGATAATGGTTTCGGGCGGCGATCTTACGGGATAGGACGATATGCCCATCAATGATCCCACGAACCGTATCGGCAACCGGCTCATTCATATCGTCCCCTTCAACCAGGACCGTATAAATACCAGTAATGGAGCCAGTTTCGAAATTTCCGCTACGTTCCAGCAATTTTGGCATCATCGCATAGATGGAAGGGGTGTAACCCCGGGCTACCGGCGGTTCACCAGTGGCCAGACCAATTTCCCGCTGCGCCATGGCAAATCGGGTCAGGGAATCCATCATCAGTAAGACATCATTGCCCTGATCCTTAAAGTATTCGGCAATGGTGGTCGCTGTTAAGGCACATTTCATCCTCTGCATCGGCGGTTGATCGGAGGTGGCCACCACAATTACTGACCGTTCCAGGCCTTCCTGGCCTAAATCGTTTTCCAGAAACTGGCGAACTTCCCGACCTCGCTCGCCAACCAGAGCAATTACGTTAACCTGGGCTTTAACATTCCTGGCGATCATCCCCATCAGGGTACTTTTACCAACCCCACTGCCGGCAAAGATCCCCATTCTCTGGCCCTTGCCAATCGTTAATAGACCATCTATTGCCTTTACCCCAAATTCCAGGATATCGTCAATACATGGTCTAGAAAAGGGATTTGCTCCGGCGCTCTGGATCTCATATGGGGTGGTATTTTCGATCGGTCCGCCACCATCAATGGGTTCGCCCATGGCATTAACAACCCGGCCAATCATATCATCTGATACACCGATTTTCAGGGATGAGCCGGTAGGTTCCACAATATTGCCAAAGCTGATGCCATCAGGTTCTTCATAGGGCATTAATAACACCTTATTACCCCGAAAGCCAACCACTTCAGCCAAAATAAAACGGTCTGCATTCTGATCAAAGATCTTACACAAATCGCCAATACTGCATTCCGGGCCCACTGATTCAATCATCATGCCCACGACTTTTTCAATCTTCCCAAAATAATGATAGGTTTCAGCCCGTTGAATGGCTTTGCAAATCTCAGATGTATTCATTTTCGCCTCCAGTTACGAACTTTGCTCGATGGCTTTCTCCAATTGATCTAATTGTACCGGTAGACTCATATCAATGACAGAATCGTTGGTCTCTACCAGAATCTTATCCTCGTCTTTAAGGATTATTACCTTGGATTTTTTGGCCAGTTTTTTCAGCTTTTCTGTCATTTCCTTGTTAATATGGAGATCCAGAGTTTTTTGATTTTCGGATAAATAGATTTTCAGATCTTCTTCATCCCCGTGAATCACCTCATCAAAGAACTTCAAAAACAGGTCCCGGTCTTCATGAACCTGATGTTTCATGATCTTTTTGGCAATTTCAAAGGCGATATCCAGTAATTCTTGTTCCTGGTTGTCCAGGGCTCGCTGTCGCTCGCTATGAATCACTTCGAGAAGATCATCTATTTCCTGCAGCTTATTTTCAATCTCTGCTGCAGCTTGAGCCACACCTTCACTCAGACCTTCTCTAAGTCCAGCCTGAAAACCTTCCTGGCCACCGTCCCGCAAGCCTTCTTGATGGCCGGTCGCATATCCCTGAGAAAAACCCTCCTGATAACCGGTTTCCTGAGATTTTTCTTTAATCTCCTGGCTGGCCCTGATTGCTTCTTTCATCAGCTCATTCGCTGCGTACATAGCTTCAACGCTCTCATCATGGTCGATTTTGTTTTCAGCAACTTCTTCTGCTTGAATTAAGTGGCCTTCGTTGTCAGCTTCCACTTCAGGTGGATGTGCAACCGACATCACAACTGGAGCTGTAATTTGAGAAACCCATTTAGCTTTTACAATACTAGACAATGATCTCGTCCTTTCCACCCTTAGATGTTACAATTTCGCCTTCTTCTTCCAGTCTTCTGATTACCGAAACGATCTTCTGCTGAGCTTCTTCGACATCACGAACCCTTACATTATGCAGGAATTCCATCTCACTCTTGACCGTATCACCCATCCGTTGGGACATATTGGCGAAGATAACATCCGAAACACCTTTGTTTGCACCTTTGAGGGCAATTGACATTTCTTTGGTGTCGATTTCCTGTAAAAAGCGTTGAATTGACATAGGATCAAGAATAACAATATCTTCAAATACAAACATCCGTTTACGAATTTCTTCAGAGAGTTTGGCATCATTTTTGCTGAGTTCGTCAAAGATGTATTTTTCAGTACCACGATCAATGTTGTTCATGATTTCAGCAATATAGTTGATCCCGCCAACTTCCAGTAAGTCGAAGGATACAACCGACTCAAATTTACGTTCCAGAATGGTCTCAACCTGTCTGATAATCTCCGGCGAGGTACGATCCATTCTGGCGATCCGCTCGACTACTTCCACCCTGATACTCTTAGGCAGTTCAGAAATAATCGCCGAAGCCTGATCGGCCCTGGCGTAGGACAAAACCAGGGCGATGGTCTGTGGATGTTCATTCATAATCATGTTCATTAAATTTTTGTAATCAGCTTTGCGAATAAATTCAAAGGCTTTTGTCCGCAGCGTTTTAGTAACCCGCTCTAAAAGCGCACTACCCTGCTGTACCCCAAAAGCTTTCTCAAGGACATTTCGGGCATAATTAACACCGCCTTCGATGTAGACCTTTTGGGCTACACAAAGACCGTAAAATTCGTCAATAACCTGATCTGCGATTTCCGGCGGGACACTTTCCTGACGGGTAATCTCATAGGTTAAAATCTCGATTTCATCTTCCTGTAAGTGTTTATAAATACTGGAAGCAATATCTGCTCCCAGAGAAATAACCACCTGGGCTGCTTTTTGTCTTGGTGTTAAGCTAACATCCATATTCGTCAACATCCTTCATACGTTCTTATCTATTCGCTTTCATTTTTAAGCCATGATTTAAATAACTGAGCTGCAATTTCTGGATTTGTGGTTGCAAACTCTTTGATTTTTTCTTTTTTGTCATCTTTAAGGGGATGAATCGGTTCAATCGGTTCTAACCGATCGGCTGCCAGGGCACCAAATAATGCATCTGTTTCATCATCTTCATCGGCAGCAAAGGCACCTTCTGCCCCTTTTCCACGTTTGCCCCGTTTCTTTTTCTTGTCTTTGCCATCCGCCTTTTTCTTTTTTCCTCTGGTCAGAACAAACAATAAGATCAGTAACAGCAGCAGCACACCGGCGCCGATTGCGCCAAATACCAGTAACCGTTCGGTTGTAAAAATTGGTTCTGCAACTGGTTCTTCTTCAGGTTGAGCAAATTCGAAGTTACGCACCGTGACACTCTGGGGGGTGACCCCAGCTGCAAATGCCACTAATTGGACCAGATTTTCCCGGGCAACCGGAGTCATGGCCGGATCATTGATGGCAATCCCAATGGACACCGTATCGATGGCTGGATCCAGTTTTTCCGTTTGGGTAATTTCCTGGCTCACCGAGTAGGTGGTGTTTTCATTGATCCCAGTGACCACCCCTCCGTTGGTTAGAGCATTCTGGGCATAGGTGGTGACGTCCGTGTTACCAGTGGTGCCGGCCACGCCGCCCACAGTTCCGTCCTCGTTGGCAATCGCCAGGCTGGAAGATTCCTGATTAATGACGCCTGAATTATCGCCATCCGGGGATGGAGTGTAAACTGTTGCTTCCTGCTTGACAGCATCGGTATTCAGGGTTGCTGTTACCGATACCTTATATTGATCGGGATCATAAGGACCATCTAACACGTTATTCACTTTTTGAGTCAGATCATTTTCAATGGCTTTGGTCAGTTTCATCTTGGACTCGCCGCCATTGGCGGCAGCCATATTATTGACCAGATCATTTCCATTACCATCTGCTAAGGCGATATTATCCGTGGTCAACCCGGCCACAGATTTAGCCACCAAATTCTGAATGCCCAAAATCTGTTCTTTTGATAAGGTACTACCAGTCTCTAAATGGATAATAACTGATGCCGTGGTAGCTTCTGTTTCCTGCAAATAAAAAACATTTTCAGTTGGTACTGAAATGGTTACAATCGCATCGCTAACGCCTTCCAGGGTCTTGATACTGGCCCCAATCCGTTCCTGCAATTGCATGTTTTCGTATTGTTTTCGCTCATAGTCAGTGGATAGCATGCTGCTATTGTCTTGAATAACGTAATAGCTCAGGCCATTTTTAGGGTAACCCGCCGTTGCCAATTCCATCCGCACCTGGGCTTCGTCTTCTTTAGGCACCATGATATTGCCGCCGGCATCAAGCTTGACATCCGCTTCCATTTCTGTCAAGGCGGCCATAATTTCAGTGGTTTCAGCCTGGGTCAGATCTTCAAAAAGGGGAACATACTCTTTATAATTCAAAAAAGCTGTCAAACCCAGCGAAGCTAACAAGACCAGAACAACCCCACCAATCATCAGTATCTTGACTTTTTTGGATGTTCCGGTCCAGAAGTTTTTAATTTTTTCTATAATGCCCTTAATTTTCTCATTCATTGTCTTTTTTCATCCATCCAAAATATTTGATGTCAGTGCTGATTGTTAAATGCTTGCATTTAATGAGAAGATACTTATCATTAAGAGAAATCTCCTGATCGGTATCCGCTGCCTGCCTTAAATACTGTTTCGACACGCTCAAATTTACAAGCCTGTGTTCATAACAGCCTGATATGACTCTAACACCTTATTACGAAGCTGAACCATGGTTTGCAGAGCAACATCTGCTTTAGCAGTGTTAATCATCATGGTATGCATATCATCCATATTGCCAATTGAAAGATTATAGGCATCGACCTTGGTAACCGCTTCTGTTTCTTCCACATTATTAATGACATCCTGTAATATATTTTGAAAGTCTCCGCCAGCACCTGTTTCTGTTGCTGCCGCAGTTTGAGCGGCATTACCGGCAACAGAACCAACGCTTGCTCCGCTGATAATCGAACTCATAGGTACTATAAACATAATTTTCTCCTTTTATCGGCCAATTTCCAGGGCCTTCAGAACAATTGATTTAGTGGCATTAAATGCCGTCACATTAGCTTCATAAGCCCGGCTGGCACCCATGGCATCGGTCATTTCCTGAGCCGTATTAACGTTGGGATACATCACATACCCCTCAGCATTGGCATCGGGATGGGTCGGGTCATAAACCGGCACGAGAGCCGAAGGATCATCAATGACGGCTTCAACCTGGACTCCGTCTTTTTGAACCACCCCGGTAGCCGTTTTTAACGCATCCTGAAAGGTTCCGGTATTGACACTGCGTAAGACCGTCATTTTTCGACGATAGGGTTCGCCATCTTCGGTTCGGGTAACCTGGGCATTGGCAATGTTCTGGGCAATAATATCCAATCGATACTTCTGCGCCGTCATCCCCGAGCCGGATATATTAAAAGAACTTAAGAAACTCATTGATTATTTCCCTCCGTTAACTGCATATTTTAATCTTGAATAGGAATCGCTGACACCACGAACCAGGTAGTAATACTGCAAAACCGACTTGGACATATCAATGTTTTCAGATTCCAGATCCACGTTGTTTTCATCCAGACGGCTGGATGTGGCTCCTTCGTAAACATTGATGTTAGAATCCTTAATGGATTGAATACTCTCCATTTTATCAAGAAAAGCCGTGGAACTCGAATTGGTTGTCGTTTGAAGCTTATTCATTTCTGCTTTTAAAGAATCTTCAAAATTGACTTTAATCGCTTTATATCCTGGTGTTTCAGAGTTGGCAATATTATTGCTGGTGGCTTTTTGTCTTTGCCAGGTGCCATCCAATGCTTTTTGATATAAGGCCGAAGTTATCGAATCACCAATCATAATGTCCTCCTTCTTTCTTTTTACTGGTTTGGATACCAGCTAAAATTTTATTATTCATTATTTTTTGTTGTTGGAATTAATACTTCCAGTCCGACGTTTCTGGATCATAATTTACAAACTGTTAGATACTAACATAATAACATAATTTTGAAAAAACAACAAATAGATTAATACTCTATTTTAGTTATAATTAAGTTAATAACGAATAAAATATGCTAATCTGCCTAGAATATTTATTGTAAAATCAATAGCAATTATAAGATATCTATATCATAATATTGCTATTTACCAATTGATCCTATTATATGGTGTAGCATAAAAAAAAGCAACCACAGTTGCTTTTTTAAGTTTTTTATCTATTTATTTTTTGGCATCAAGGAAAGTCCCGTAACTCGGTGTTAAACTGATTTCATAATCCGCCACTTTTTGATTTTGCTGGTTTTTCTTCAAATCCTGCAGGGTCTTTTGCTGTTCGGCTTGAATAAGATGAATACAGTTTTGATCCATATCCAATATAAGCTTGATTAAACTGTCGATTTGTCCTTTTTCTTCAATCGTACAAACTTGATTTCCCTTTAATTCTGCAAAATGCTCTTCCATGCTTTTTAATCGCAGGATCAGCTGATCCCGTTCTTCCAGTATTGCAGCCAAAGACTCCCAGTCTTGAATACTACTGAGAATTTCTTCGCCCTTTGTTACATATTCCTTTAAAACAAGGATTTTCTCCTGGCATAATTCATGCGAATTATCATTCATTTTACAGTCCTCGGGATTTTGCGGAACTATTCATTTTTTCGGCTTCACTAAATGAATCCTTCAGATCGTTAATCAGAGACCAGAGATCTTTCATTAATTGAATGTCTCTGCTGACATTGGCTTCCCCCAACTTTGCATAAATAAAATTGTACATTTCATTTAGTTCAATCGAAATCGGATATTGCATATCTAACGAAAGAATCAATGATGAAATTATTTTTTGTCCTTTGGCAATACAATTAAAAGATTTTACAAATTCTTCTCGTTCTGTCAATAAGATAGCCATTTTTATCTGTTTAGATGCTTCCTCAAAGAGCTTAACGACCACTTCTCCCTTAGATAGACTTTCAATGGCATATCGTTTGGATTCCTGATAAGCGTTAGCATATTGCATGACAATTCCTCCTTTCTATGAACTATGCGCCTGATGAAAACTGCGATAGCATTGAACTTTGGCTATTTAATTGTTGCATTGCAGTTTCCAGGGCTGAAAATTTATTCCAGTAGTAAGTTTCTTCCGCTTTCAATTTTACTTTTAAGCTTGTGATGCTCTTATTAGTTTTTGTAACACTTTCAGTGATACTGTTTTCTGTATTGGAGAGAGTTGACTCATAACCAGCCATTTCGATTAATGAACCGCGGGTACCTTTGACACCGGAAGTTTTAGTGGCGGCAGTTATAATATCATTCAATTGCTGTGCAATTCCTGTTTTTTCAGTTGTGAAAAGTTCCTGAATTGCAGATCCTTTTGTTTCAATAGCCTTTGTTAGTTTGGCCTCATCAATTTTGAGTTTGCCATTTTCAGAATACCCCGCGGAAGTGATTCCCATATAAAAAATACTGACCCCGCCACTCACAGCTGAGCCATAAATCATAGATTGCATTTTTGATGCAACCCCTTTTAAAATGCTATCCCCTCGGAGTAAACCGGTTTTTGCTTTCGCTTCCCATGTTTCAATTTCTTTTTCACTCATATCTGCTTTTTGTTCGTCAGTCAGCGGCGGATAATCCGAATCGAAATCTTCCTTAACCAGTTTATTCATCATTTCAATCATGTTATTATAATCAGTAACAAAGTTTTTGATGGTGTCTTTTAAACTAGTTGAGTCTGCTTTTGAAGAAATCGCGATTGCGTCGTTGCTCGTTTCTAACAATTCAATTTTAACACCGTCCACTTCTATTGAGTTAGACGTACGAACAATTGATTGATTGTTTACCGTTAATTCTGCGTTCTTTCCCGCAGTGGTTATCATATTTGTGTTTTCGATCCCATTCAAACCTAGTGATTCCATTAAATTACCGGATTTATCGTCCACAACGATGTTGTCACCCATCCCGCTTGCTTTAGATGTTAATGTAAATTTATCGGTAATAGATGAATAATTCATGGTAACCCCTGCTGCACTGGAGTTAATTCGACTCATGACACTAACAAGCGAATCCGTTTTTTTGAAGGTAAAATCAACCGAATTAATGGTTACACTAAATTCCTCACTCCCGTCCAGAGCATCAGCTAAAGGCAGCGTTGCTAAGGTTGAAGTCGTTGTTAATCTGTCCGTTTGACCCTCTGTCAGTTTTAAGTAGCCCATAGTTGCCGTATCGCCATTTAAGGCGTTTACTGTCAGTTGCGAACCTGACGCAGTCAAACCCAACACACCACCAGTCATGGAAACCTCAATGATTGAATCGCCATTGCTTTTTTCCCCAAATGCGCTATCAATTTTGGTTTGTAGTGCCGCTTCAAAACCATTAGCGCCAACATCAGTTTTAAATGCATTGTCCAAAGTTATGGTCCGAACTTGACCATCCATTTTCAGTAGAAATGATTTACTATCAGATGCTGTGATACCAGCTAAAAGATCAGCTTCATTTACTGCCGCACTACCACTTAAAGGTGTAGATGCACCGGTCACTCCTGTAACTGATTGATTTGTTGCTAATTGAGTAATTTTATTTATCGTTATATTACCAGCTGCTGCTGCACTTGTGCTTGACACCGATATTTTTGTAGAATTAGTTGATGAATTAACCGTGTTATATAATGATGCGCTTCTGAAATTTGTTTTTGACAAGACATCCAGATATTTGCTCTGGAATTCTTTTAGTGTCTTGGAAACATTACGGTAAGCTGCCTGTTTCCATTCCATGGTTTGTACTTTCTGCTGACTTTTCGTAATTTTCGCACGACTGGCGCTTGTCAGGCTTTCGACCAAAGAATCCGTATCCAGGCCAGAAACCAGACCAGCCATTCCGGTTTTGGCTGACAACGATGATAATGCACTTGTTGATGAATTTACTGAAGTTGCCATTTTTTATCCCTCCAAACTTTATTTTTATTTTCTTTTGTTCAATGATTATATCTCTATCTTAATTATTATATCGTCTTATTTTAAAATAACTTTAGCCTTCTTTTTGATAAATGGATGGTTTTACATATTTAAAAGAATGATCCACCGAAGCCAGAGACTCACTCTGGCCGATGAAAAAGTAGCCACCCGGAAGTAACGCATCATAAAATTTCTGAACCACATCGTTTTTTGTGGGTTTGTCAAAGTAAATCATCACATTTCGGCAAAATATGGCATGAAAGGGTTTTTTAAACTGGAAACGGGCCAGCAGATTAAAATTTCGATAAGCGACCCCTTTTCTGATCGGCTCCGTAACCGATAAATACTCTTCGTCATAATCCATAAAATATTTCCGTTTCCATTCCATCGGAATCTTAGATAGCTCTTCCTTCGAGTAAACTCCCGATTTAGCCGTCATTAAGACCTTATCAGAAATATCAGATGCCAGGATGGTACTCTCCCATGAATTTACTTTAGTGCCTAAATAATCATGTGTAATCATGGCCAGGGTGTAAGGCTCTTGTCCCGAAGAACATCCGGCACTCCATACCCGCAAATCTTTATTCTTTGTGGTTTCGTCCACCCAAGGAAGAACCTGTTGTTTATAGAAATCAAAATGTTCATTTTCCCGTAAAAAATAGGTATGATTGGTGGTCAGTTTATTTATGAGCACACTGATTTCATCATTTTTTTTATCATTTTTCACATACTCAAAATAATCCATATAGTTGTCATAACCCAGTTGGGAAACATAATGACTCAAGCGGCCTTCAATCAGGTGTCGCTTTTTCCGTAAATCAACGCCATAATTGGAATGCACATAAGATGTGATCGCCTGAAATTCGTCTTCCTTAAGTTTTATCATTTTTTTACCTCATCATTTATTTTTAATTAATTCTAGTAGTGGTCTAAAATTGCCGGGATATCAACAATCAGACTGATACTGCCATTTCCTAGAATCGTACAACCGGCAATGCCAGAGTTTTTAATTGAATAATGGTTTAAGTATTTGGGAATCGGTTTAACAACAATCTGGTGTTTCTTGATCAGATCATCCATAAACAAGCAGGCAAATGTATCCCCGGAATCCACCAGCATTAAAATACCATCTTCAATATGGGTTTCACACTTTTTATCTTCAAAAATATCATGAAGGCGAATGAGTGGATAACATACCCCACGAATCATAACCATTTCGTTGTTGTCGGGATCTTTAATCAGCTGATTGGACGTAATTTTAAATGTTTCCCGAATATTGCTGATGGGGATTTCATAAATGTCTTCCCCGACCAGAACCTCCATCCCCGAAATAATAGAAAGTGTCAGTGGTATTTTTAAGAAAATATTGGTACCCGATCCTTTTTCGCTTTCGATTGAAATGGATCCGCCAACCTTCTCAATATTCTTCTTAACCACATCCATACCTACCCCACGTCCCGAAAACTCAGTAACTGTTTCTTTGGTGGAGAAGCCTGGGGCCATGATTAAATTGAGAATCTCTTTTTCAGAATACTCCTCCTCTGGTTTTAACAGTAATTTTTTCTCTTTGGCTTTTTCCAATATCCCGGCGGGATCCAGACCTTTGCCGTCATCACTGACAGAGATAATAATATCGCCCCCAACATTCTGAGCCGACAGAATTACTTTTCCCACTGGGTTTTTTCCAGCGGCAATTCGTTCTTCAGTACTCTCAAGACCATGATCCATGGCGTTTCGAACCAGGTGCATCAATGGATCAGCAATCCCATCAATAATCGTTTTGTCAACCTCGGTACTTTCACCCATGGTAATGAATTCTACTTCTTTTTTAAGCTTCTTGCCGACGTCTCTGACAATCCGCTGCATTTTTTTAAAGGTACCGGCGATGGGAATCATTCGAATGGACATGACAATGTCCTGTAATTCATCAGTCAGTTTCTGTAATTGGGTCGAGGCCTTTTCAAAACTTTCATCCCGTTTTCCCTCCATGCCAACGCTACCAAAAACCATGGATTCGGTAATAACAATCTCACCAATCAGGTTCATTAAGGTATCCAGCTTATTCAGATCGACGCTGATAAGATTTTGCACGTTATTTTTCTGTTTATTTGCATCAGTCACCTTTTCAGGCGCTTTTTTTCCAATCTCAACGACTTCAGGTTTTTCATCAATTTCCGCTTCTGCTATTTCTTCCTGGGAGCAATCAAGAAATTCTATACTTTTCACCGATAAAATGCTCAATGCAATATTTTGGATAGTTTCCTTGTCTGCCTTTGTTTCAATATGACAGTAGAAACCGTTCTTGAAAATAATCCCAGCTGCCTCGGGATTGTTATTAAGTTGTTCTGGAATCATCTTGGTCACTTTACCAATGGATTCCAGCTTGTTAACCAGCATAAACGCGCGGATATTTTCCATTTGCGAGTCTTCATTAAACCGGGTATGGATGCAATAAATGTTGAGTTTTTCGCCGGTCAAAACGATGTCAGTATTATCATCTGCGTCTTCATCATTGTCATTGCTAGTTTCTTCAAAACTCATATCACCAAACAAATCATCTTCAAATGTCACATCCAGCGTTTCTAATTCGCCATCGTTATACCCATCGTCCATGGTTTGTCCCTGAGCTTTTTCGGTTGTTTCCTGGGATAATCCTTTGATTCGATTTAAGAACGCATCCGTCTCGACAATCAGTTCCTCATTTTCATCTAAAAGGGTTTCGTTATTTTTGATCTTCTCAACTTCACCTTTTAAAAATGTGGAGAAATTAAGAACCAGATCCATCAAATCCCCGAAGTCCTCCTGCTTGATTCCATTTTCCCGAATTACGAAAAACAGATCCTCCAACTTATGAGAGGAGTGGGCCAACATATCAAATTCCATCATCGCTGAAGACCCTTTAATAGTATGCATAATCCGGAAGATTTCATTAATGTCATCCGGTGTCAGTTCCGCATTGTCTTCAGATTGAAGGAAAATTTCTTCTAATTGATCAAGCAGTGTTTCCGATTCAAAAATATACATCTCTAAAATGGAATCATTTCCAGAATCATAATTACTCATTTTGTCCATCCTTTATATACACGAAATTTTTATCTTATTTTATTATATCGGCTTTTTGTATTAAATGCACTTTATTTTTTTTATCGCTTATGATATACCCCAATTTTAGGACTTTATCAGTCTGAGTGATATGATATTTTGTCAAATGTTCCAGCATTAATTTATTCGTCTTTTGTTATATCGACAAAAACAAATGATTCCTTAGAACTATATAAAAACTAAACAAAACTTTATCAATTCTGATCAACTTTTGAAATCAATTCTGAAATGATTGATTATCTTTTGCTAATACAGTATAATCTAAACTAACAAAAGCCAATCCTAATTTAATCAGCCGCAAATTTTTTGTCATTTCAATATAGAAAGGAGCTCTCTGTTGGATAGTATTAAAATCACCTCAACCGTTTCCACCCCAAAAGTTACCGATATACCAAGTAAACACACCCCCAGTGATTCGATTTTTGACATCAATAACCTTGATAATGCTGTTAAAATAGAACCTGTTTCAGAAAACTACCAAAAGGAGAGTTTCCGGGAAACCCTGTTTCAAAATTTACAAAAAGAAATTCTAAAACCCCTGATGAACAGCACCACCGCCGAGGCCGATGCTTTGCGCAAGCTGGTATTGATCTCTGCGCTTTTTGAATCCTCTGCCGGTGCTATTCCCAAGGAATTATTGGACGGTCTGTTTATCAATTCCCAGGATCTGTTAAGTGAACTTTTACTTCGGGATAAAACCGATTCCATCTTTAAGGGATCTTTTTTCGATAGTCTTCGATCACTGGCCAAACTGGAAGGGTACCCCCAGTTAAAAGATGCAATTGTATCGATTCTCAGACATTATGATGCCTACGTGAACCGTAACCAAACACTTAACGGCATCTTTTTAGAAGCCAGCCGTTTACTGATGACGCTTCCATCTAAAGAGCGGGCCTTACTTGAACAGCAACTGATAAAACTGGAATCCGTATTGAGCCAAGTAAATGGTAAAGAACAACCCAATCAGGAACTGCAGAACCTTATCAGTTTGAAGGCAGCTCAAAATGGTAAACTGGGTGATCAATTACAACAGCGTTTGTCGCGAATCGAAAACCTGTTAAGTTCGAAAAATCTCAACTACCAGGAGATTCAACAACTGCTGAAAAATGAAACTATCCCGGCTCTTCGTCAGATTTTGCAGTCCCAGGCTTACAGTGATAAAACCTATCAGTCTGTAGCAACCATTATCGACCATATTGTCCGCTATGACAAGGGCAACCCCGAACAACTGGAAGCGGCGGTGTTGCGATTTTCCCAGGCTTTAAAGCCATTATCAAACTTGACCGACAGTGATATTGTCGATATGAAAAATCAACTTTTCCTGCATGCCAAGGAAGCTGAAATTTTATTCGAACGTTTAGAATCTTCTTCCCGAAATCCGGGTGAAGGCGAAAAGGTTGCGCTTGCCCAACTGCTGGAACAAGCCCTGGACGAAAAAAATTCAAGCAAAATTATCAACTCAGCCCAGAATCTATTAGAAACGATGGTCCGTAATGAAAGTCCGATCTTTACTATCATGCATTTTCTAATTCCACTACGGTTTCTGGACGAAAACTCCTACGGCGAGTTTTTTGTGGACAAAGACCCCACCGCCAAAAAAGGGGAAAAAGGAAACGCTGAAAACGCCACCGATATTTTCTTTACCATTCAATCAGATCGTTACGGAAACTTTGAGGTGGAGCTGCTGGCCCGTGATAAAAATATTACCCTGAATATTAAATCACCTGCTCCTCTGGTAGAAACATTAAAATCGACCCGAGAGCAGTTGAAAACCATTGTCGAAGAACAGGGCTATTCCCTGACCGGTTACGGGGTCGGTGAATACTTGCAAAGCCAGACCATCCTGCAACGTTTTCCCAAACTGGCTTTTAGAAAGGTAGGTCTCGATGTCTCAATCTAAAGACAAAAAAGCAAACAAAAAGACCGTCCACATACAGGACGGCCAGACAAATAAAAATTCGGTTAAAGATGAACCTGAAAAAGACAAGCCTTTAAAAGTAACTGCCCTACGTTATGATCCGGAGAAAAATAATTCTCCGGTAATTGTCGCTGCCGGCACTGGTTTTGTTGCCCAAAATATCTTAAACGTGGCCGAAGAAAACGGTATTCCCATTTATCACGATGACTCGGCCGCTACCCTGCTCTCTAAGCTCCAGATGGGTCAGGAAATCCCCCCAGAGCTGTTTCAGATTGTGGTTAATATTTATGTGTCGTTGTTGAATCTGGCGGAAGGGAATGACGGAAGCGAACGATTATTTTGAGGATCAGGGTGGCAGTTCTCTTTTGCGAAAATTTCATATCATACCAAAAGCAGTTACCAATCAGCCTCCTCGATCTGCCGGAACGATATCCCTTCAGCTTTTCAACACTTTTGCTCCCGATTATTCCGCCAAACGTTTTGAAAGAGCTTTAAACTCCTGGAAATGCGTCTTTATAATCCGATCACATATTTCATCGGCGATTTCTTCTTTGTAAATATGAGATGTTAAGTTGCGATCATTTAATATTTGAATCCAAATCTTATCATCTGTGATTAAACCATAACTAAACGCTTCTTTCATAACTGACTTAGGACTGTTAATATCAACGAACCCTTGATCCATCAGATATTCCCTGGCGGCTTTCCAGGCAAGTTCCGTCGTAAATTCAAACCGCTGGATGACCCCATCACGAACAACGCTGCTTTCATTGGCTTGAAGTTCTAAAATTCCTTCACTCAGGCGATCAACTGCTTTTCTTAAATTTTCAACTTTATTTGATAACAATTCCATTAAAATGACTCCTTCTCGCTTTACATTTTCAAGTAAACGTGGATCCTTGTCAGGTGTCATGAATACAATATCAAATTTTAACAAGGTATCCAGATCTTCAATATCATTCGTGAAATTCGCTACCTCAAGGTTGGAACTGCTTTTGCTGAATATTGCCAAATCAATGTCACTATTAGATCGATAATCCCCTCTTGCCCGTGATCCAAACAAGACAACTTTATAAATATTTGGGTAGTTACTGGCACATTTTTTAACCTGCTCAAACAATTTTTCCATTCTTATTTTTGAGGTCTTTTCAACAGATCCTAAACCTTCCCCTTGTGCTCCCACTTTCTGTTCACTCATTCGAGATCCTCCCAATGTCCTGTGGTACTGGAACCAATGCGGGTAATTATTTTTGCCTCTTGCAGTGTTTTCATGTTTCTTTCAATCGTTCTAACTGATTTATTCAACTGTTTACTAAGATCTGCCTGAGTCACGTGCTTATCTAACTTAACACGATTAATAATGTTCTTTTGAGTGCTATTCAGCATAAAAGCATTCTTGTCAAACACATTTCAAAAATCCCCTAAAAAATCGGTCGAAAAATCCCCGTTTAATCGGTAGGTTTTTCGTCAAACTTGCTGGTGTCATAAAAACCAGCTTTTTTCTTTTCCCGGA
>Ga0074199_1001306_pt1 | contig 23249 bp, 18 predicted proteins | sample EPASupsiteSAE347_FD_64528 | JGI IMG/M metagenome (GOLD analysis project Ga0074199, IMG submission 64528) | Bioremediated contaminated groundwater from EPA Superfund site, New Mexico - Sample SAE3-47 | ecosystem: Environmental > Aquatic > Deep subsurface > Groundwater > Contaminated ... | reverse complement strand
CCATTCATATGGGCATCCGCGCGGGGGCCTCCATCATCATGTGCGCGCCGTGTTGCCATAAGCAGATCCGGCCCCAGATGCAAAGCCCCGAGCTGCTCAAGCCCATGCTCAAGCACGGCATCCACATGGGCCAGGAAGCGGAGATGGTCACCGACTCCCTGCGCGCTTTGCTCCTTGAGGCCTCCGGCTACGAGACCCAGATATTTGAGTTCGTTTCCCTGGAACACACGAGCAAGAACAAGATGATCCTGGGGGTGAAGGGGAGTGGCCCGGTGCGGCAGGCGGAGCTGCTGGCCCAGATCCGTGGGATCAAGGAGTTTTACGGGATTCGGGAGCATTGCCTTGAGACCCTGCTTATGGCGGACGGCTTGGGCCAGGGCGGCTGATGGCAAGTAATACCTCTTATTTCAAAACGGCAATAATGAGGCAACATGTAGGAGCGGCTTGAGCCGCGAAACCGCAAGACATCGCGGCTCAAGCCGCTCCTACAAACAAGATTGTTTTGAAATAGAATCGGAATAACAGGAGGTCGCCTCCCGGTTTGGTGTTTTCCGGAGCTGGCCTGCAAGGAGGATGCGGTGGAAAAAACAGATTCCCTCACCAACCTGCTGAAACTCAATCAGGTTGATATTTCCACGGTAAAGGCGAACAAGATCCTGGTGGCCCTCGGGTTGCTGGCGGAGAAAGAACGGCCCAGCGCCAAATATGCGGGCAAGATGAAGAAGTACAAGGTCCTGACCGGGCAGGGGCTCCGGTACGGGGTAAACGTGGAAAACCCGAGCAGCCCGGGCCAGACCACCCCGCATTACTTTGTTGATGCCTTTGCCGGATTGCTAACGCTGATCCAAGAGCAAAGCAAGCGGGGTCCGGCATGAGCGGCAGGGATCGCCGCGAGATCACAGCCGGGCTGCGGGTGTGCATCGTCCTCAAGGAGGACCAGCGCTCGGGCAGGCTCACCGAGGGCATAGTCAAGGATATCCTGACCAAATCCCCCGCCCATCCCCATGGCATCAAGGTCCGGCTGGAAAGCGGGGCCGTGGGACGGGTGAAAACGATCCTGCTTGCCGAGCAAGCTTAGTCAACTCCATTGCTTTTGTAGCAGTTACAATCCCATTGGCACGCAGCCGAGCACCGGAGAGGCTGCCGAAAAGGGGATTTGCACTGTTTGAGCGAAGCGAGTTTGCAAAGCCCCGGCAGCATCGAGGAGCGCAGGGCATCCCGCCTTCGGCGGGACAAGAGACACAGGGGGCCTTTTCTTTTGGTTCGTTTTCTTTGGGCAAGCAAAGAAAATGAACAGAAGGAGAAAGCGCATTCCTCTGGCTGCCAAGATGCTTGGTAATCAGAAAAAAGAGCGGGGCATTATAAATGGCACAACCGTGGCGCGTAGTGGACAGCATTGATACCGACGAAGGGCTTCTCGATCTGCGGCAGCGGGGCGAGACGGATTTTTTGATCACCATCGACAGCCGGGTGCTGATGACCTCCTCGGCCAACCGCTCCGAGATCGTTCTCTCCGAGCTGGCCTGCGCTCCCTTGCAGCAGATAAAAAAGCCCAGGGTGCTGGTGGGCGGCTTGGGCATGGGGTATACGCTCAAGGCGGCCCTGGACCATCTTCCGGCGGATGCCGAGGTGGTAGTGGCGGAACTGAACCCGATCATGGTCACCTGGTGCCAGGGGCCCATTGCCCAATTAACCTCCGGGGCGGTGGACGACCCCAGGGTCACGGTGAAGATCGGCGATGTGGCCAAGGTTATTGCGGAGGCGGCGAAAAAGGGCAAGGAGCACCGCTTTGACGCCATCGTCCTCGACCTGTACGAAGGCCCCTACGAGGGGGACCAGGGCAGGGGCGATTATCTCTACGGCAGAAAGGCGTTGGAATCAAGCCGGAACGCCCTGAAACCGGGCGGGGTGTTTGCGGTCTGGTCCGAGGATCCGGATCAGGCCTTTGAAAAACGGCTGCAGGCGGCCGGGTTCTCGGTGAACCGGCAACGTCCGGGGAGGGGCGGGCGGCGCCATGTGGTGTACATCGCCCGGAAAAAGGAGAAGTGATGCAAAGGATCTCCGGCATTGTTGTCGACCCCGTGGCCCGCAACCAATTTCCCGGCACCCTGGTGATCGACCAGGGGCGGATCGTTGACATCCTTCCCGACCCCGCGGCCAGAGGGCCCTTTATCCTTCCGGGGCTGATCGATTCCCATATCCATATCGAAAGCTCCATGCTGACCCCGGCCGCCTTTGCCGCCAAGGCGGTGTGCCATGGCACCGTGGGTGTGGTGGCCGACCCCCATGAGATCGCCAATGTCCTCGGGATCCCGGGCATCGATTTCATGATCGAAAGCGGTCGCCAGGCGCCATTGAAGTTTTATTTCGGCGCCCCCTCCTGCGTGCCGGCCACCGCTTTTGAAAACTCCGGGGCCACCCTGGACGCCCGGGAGGTGGAAGCGCTGCTCCGGCGGGAGGACATCTTCTTTCTGGCCGAGATGATGAATTTTCCCGGGGTCATCGGCCGGGATCCGGAGGTCATGGCCAAGCTTGGTGCGGCCGCGAAACTGGGCAAAAGGGTGGACGGCCACGCTCCGGGGTTGCGGGGGGAGGCGCTGATCGCCTATGTGCAGGCGGGGATCAGCACTGATCATGAATCGGGCAATTTGGAGGAGTGTTACGAGAAACTGGCCCTGGGCATGAAGATCATGCTCCGCCAGGGCTCGAGCGCCCGGGATTTCGAGGTGTTGCATCCCCTTGTCAGCAGCCATCCCACCCAATGCATGCTCTGCAGCGATGATCTGAAACCCGCGGACCTGGCCCGGGGCCACATCAACCTGCTGGTCAAACAGGGGCTCCGCCTGGGGCATGATCTTTTCGACCTCCTGCAATGCGGTTGCGTCAATCCGGTGCGCCATTATGGGCTTGGGGTCGGGCTGCTGCAAAAGGGCGATCCCGCGGATTTCATCCTGGTGGACGATCTGGATCGCATGGAGGTGCGGGGAACCTGGATCGGCGGCGAAATGGTCAGCGACCAGGGGCAACCCCTCTTTGCCGTGGTGCAGCCCCAGCCGATTAACCAGTTTAACGCCGCCCCCATCACGGCCGGGCAGTTGCGGGTGCAGGCAAGGGGGGCGCGGATTCGGGTCATTGAGGTGACCGACGGCCAGATCGTCACCGGCGCCGGGGCTCACCCCCTGACTCCGGGTAGCCCCGTGGTCGAGGCGGATCCGGCCGCGGACCTGTTGAAGATCCTGGTCCAGAACCGGTATGCCCCTGCGCTCCCGGCCCTCGGCTTTGTCCGGGGCTTTGGCTTGCAACGCGGGGCCATGGCCGCCTCCATTGCCCACGACTCCCACAACCTCATCGCCATCGGCGGCAACGACACGGATCTGGCCAGGGCCGTGAACCTGATCGGGGAAAACGGGGGCGGCATCTGTTTTGTTTGCGGAGAGGAGGAGCGGCGGATGGCCCTGCCGGTGGCAGGCCTCATGGGGTTGGGCAGCTGCGAAGAGATGGCCCGGGACTACAGCGCCATCGAGCAGAGGGTCAAGGAAAACGGCTGCCTGCTGCACACCCCCTTCATGACCATGGCCTTTCTGGCCCTGCCCGTGATCCCGTCCCTGAAGATCACCGATCTGGGGCTTTTCGACGGGGAGCAATTCGAGCTGACCGATCTTTTTGTCTGAGGGGTGCTGATGCCTGCAGACCCAGTCCAGCCTTCTCCGTGGCCCGGCCCACTTGCTCCCCTCGATTTCCTGCGGATATCACCCGGACAAAAAGCGGATTGGAATAGAACCAGAGATCGGCGTAGGCCTTGTCCTGATTGTTTGCCCCCGCGAGTTCGTCGTTTAATGGGTTGCACTCTCCGTCGGTTTCTTCGCCGCCGCACCGGAGATTGGTTCCCCGCAGGCGAAAGTACATGTCGTGCTCGATTTGCCGGACATGGTAGCTGACAGTCCGCCAACCGTTGCTCACGGATAGTGCCTTTTCTTTCTTCCCCGCAGTGTTGGATTTTTTGGCGGGTTGCCAGTCCTTGCTGGTGAAGGTGGCAATCACCCTGGTGGTCTCGTTGGTGTCTTTTTCATAATCTGGGTTCAGGGTTGCGCCATCGCCAAGCAGCCTGGGAATTCTGCCCGTCATTTTCCCTGCGATCAGATCAATATGGTCCACGGTCACCATCTCGCCATGGTTGTTGCGGGCCGGGGTTTTGAAACCGATCGTGATTGTCACCTCGCTGCCCGCCTCGGCCCGGAGGGTGGCGCCCATTCCCGCAGTGTTCTTTCCTCCCTGGGCGGTGAAGATCAGGCCGCTGATCAAATCGCCATGCACGATAAAGGAGTTGCCGGAGCGCATCCCTTCCAGCAGTTCGAGTTGGGAGTACTTCCCGTCCTGGTTCCGGTCGTGGACAAAGGTGTGGTTTTTCGTGTATTCGCCGGGCCAGAAATCGTTTTCCGGATTGTGGAAATCGGAATTGGCAAAGGTGTAAAACCGGCGGCCTTCGCCGAGCAGCGCATCCCATGGGCCGCCTATTTTTGCCAGCATGAGGTCGGCGCCGCCATAGGTGCGGGCTCGGTTGGTGATGTCATTGCCCGCCGCGTCCAGAAATGGGCCTTGGTCGTAATTGCCGCGGGATCCGGCCTTTTGGTGGCCCGGGAACCCTTCGAAGCCGAAGGCGACATGCGGCGCCGCATCGTTGAGGTCGCGGAGGTCGCCAATGGAATACTTCAGCCGCCTGGAAGGATGGTTGAGCACACAATAGCCGCTTTCCCGGTAATTTTTTTCAAGCCAGGCAACCCCTGCCACAGCCTTGGCATGGTCATTTTTTAGGCGTTTGCCCTCCACCGCGAGAAAGCCGTCCGAGGTGGCGCCGGTGTCGTCGCCATCGAAGAGGTATTCATGGCGGGCGATGGCCATGCCCCCCGCCTCGGCCGTATCGATGATGCCGACGCTGGCATGTTCATGGGTAGGGACATTCCATTCATATCCCTGGACGATCAGTTTGTCGGGATACGTTGCCCGCGCCTTGCTGACGAGGGGAAAGGAGTATTGCAGCAAGGACTGCCAGCGCCACATCTTTCCGGCGGGTGGCTCACCGGGAAAGGTGATTTTGGCAGCGGGCCAGGGCTGGCCGTCGGGGCCTCGGTCAAAGGCGCCGCCGTGTTCGGAATTGGCGAGCCAGTCAAGGCCAAAGCGGAAGGCATGGGAAAAAACATCTTCCGCCGCGATGCCGCCATCGGTGAGCAGGGTGTGGTTGTGGAAATCCCCGGTCAGCCAGCGGCCGTTTTCACGGGCGTTTCCCGGTGCCGTCAGGCACAGGGAGAGGACAAGCAGTATCAGGCAGGCTACCGCGCTCCTGGCGGTTTTTTCACGACGATTCTTCATGGGCGTCTGTTCCGCATCCGTGGTTGCTTCCATCCCGAGGAAATGGGGGTAGCTTCGTCTTTTGAAAGTGAAATATGAACATACCATGCCCATTTATAGTGGGTGAATATTTGGTTTACGTAAGGAAAGTGTAATGGATTCTTTATGAAAAGCCATTTCATGGAAATATTATCCGTTTTTAACCCGTTCGTAATAATCATTCCGTAATACCTAAACAGGAACAGTGCTATGCAACATCTAATCTTCTCTCATGGTGAACAGTATCGTTTCCGGAAAGATGAGAGTTTTGCCGGCCTGCAAGCCGAAGCTGCGAAGGAGGGTGCATGTCCTCGTGGCCTGCGCTGTTTTTTGTTTCGGGCTGTTTCTCTCCGGGGCGACCTCCCGCGGCGGGGCTGCCTCCGTTCCCCATGGGGCAGGGGGCGGTTCTGTTCAGAACCAGCCGCGCTGGCCGTCCGGCGATGTTGCCGCCACAACCCAGAAGATTTCCTTTGTCCATGTCTCCGATGTCCATGCCAACTATAACCCCGTGCGGGGCGGATCAAGCCCGGTTGCGCGGTTGCGCGGGTATTTCGAGCAGGTGAGGCGGGAGAATCCCTATGCGATCTTCACCAACGCGGGGGATGACTACGAAAAAGGCTCCATTGCCGAGGAGGTTTCCCGTGGATTGGCAACCAGGGAAATAGTACAGGCGATGCATTACGATGTGCGCACCATCGGCAACCACGATTTTGCCTGGGGAATCGATGAGCTGATGGCCTTCAGCCGCGATCCCTCTGCAATCGTTCTCGCTTCCAACACGAAAATGACCGCCGCTAATTCCCGTGGCCGAGCCGCCAAGCCGCCGGGCTGGCAAGATTATGCCGTCCTGCGGGTGGGGCGGGTGAAGATCGGTTTTTTCGGCCTGGTGTCCAAGCCTTGGAATGAAAAGGATGAACAGTATGACGGGGAATTTTATCCCGGCATGGAGGGGGTGCGTTCGGATTTTGATTTTGTGAAAATCGCCCGCGGGATCATCGCCAAACACCGGGGAGAGGTGGACCTGCTGGTCCTGGTCAGCCACCTGGGGATCGAGGAGGATGCCCGCCTGGCCAGGGAGACGCAGGGCATCGATGTGATCCTGGGAGGCCACAGCCATACCGTCATGGCGGAACCTCTTCGGGTGAAGGGCACGACAATTATCCATGCCGGGGCCCGGGCCGAGAATATCGGCAGATTCGACCTCGAATATGATCTGAAAAAAAGATGCATCCGGCACGGCGCCTTTACCCTCATCCCGAATCGCGAGGGCGAAACGCCGGTGGATGAGGCCACCGACCGGGAGGTGAAAAAGATTCTGCACAGTTACCGGGGCGCTCTCTACGATGATTTCACCCATCTCTACGCCGATCAGAACAAGGGGGATATGGCCCTGCTCGCGGCCAGGGCCGCCGTGGAAACCCTGGAGGTCGATGCGGCCTTTGTCGGCTTGAACACGGCAAGGAAGGAGTGGCGCCGAGGGGGCCTGACCAGGCAGGATATTTTTGATGCCTTCTCGGTGGAACGGGAGCCTGCCGGTACCCCTGGCTTCACCAGCCTGTATCGGCTGAAGATTACCGGCGCGGAGTTGGCCCGGATAAAGGCTGCCCTGCCGGATTCCGCCTACTGGGGGCCAGTGACGCCGGCGCCGGAGGCCGTCTACACCGTTGCCTTGCAAAAGGCGATGGCGCTCCATCAGCGGGAATATTTCGGCCGCAGGCTCGGCTTGTCTCACCCCGAGCCCGCCACGGAGTTGTGGGATATTCTGGTGCGATTCGCAAGCGAGCGTAGCGCCGGCCGGCTCGCCCTCGACGAAGGTGCCCCGGCCGGGCAGGGCTACCGGCTTGAGGCTGCATATCAAGGCGATGGGGGAGGATTGCCGGGGAGAGGCTCGAACTGACCGCTCTCTTTGTCCGGGGCGGCGGGCGGAGTCGATAGGCCCGGCGTGTTGGTTGGGTAATCGCTTCCGAAGAAAAAAGCCTGCATGAGCCGATGGTTGCAATGGCAGGCAATCCGGCAATCCTTTGTACTCCTCAGTCTCCCGGAAATGAAGTATCGGTCTTGTGGTCCGGGAATCCTCGATTCCTAGCCTGTTGATTGCTCGCGCCGGTATCGTCCCGTTCGAAGCCGGTGTCGCCAATGTTGCTGAAAATCCATCCTTATTTTTCTTCGCGGTATTTTATTCTTTTGTTTGGGGCTGTTTTTTTGCTAGGATATTCGTGGCCGTCCGGTTTTTGCCCTTGCCGTGGATGCTGTTTCGGTTATGGCTGATTGGCATATTCCCTGTCTTTAACGTGGAGTAGCGACAAGGCAGATGTTTTTTGCTCATGTTCATGCCTGTCATGATTTCGGCATGACAGTTGGTTCCGGAGAGTAAATTTTTTTGTCCGGTTGGACACAAATCACAGGAGGAGCAAAATGAATGCAACGGGAAAGGCGATGCGGGCAAAGTTGTATCTGGGGGATATCAGTCAGGAGAAGATTAAGCCGGCTAAAATTGGCAAGATCCCGGTAAAAGAGTATTTCAACCCAGGGGATTCCGCCATCGTAATCTGTTGTGACGCCTTTTGCTGCATTTTGGATTGCGATCGGCCTCGGAATCCCGGGGATGAGGTTTCTAATCCGGAACGGATCAAGCAATGGGCGCCCGAGCTTGTTTTGAGAAAGGAACGCTTCGGCGGTCTGGTCTGGAATCGAAAGACCGGGCATGTCTGGGAAATCGGCACGAAGGAGACGAAGATCTGTTTCGATTTTGCCAGGGGAAAGAGCCTCAAGGAAGTCAGCGAGAAGCATGGGGTCTCGGAAAGCGAGCTGTTTACGCTTCTGGCGGATGTGACCCAGCAACTTTAACGGCAGGCGGCAAGGCAACGATCTCCGATATCCGGACACGGTTTGGCTATGTCATCACAGAGGTAACTATGAATAATCGACCAAGAGCCCCCTTGCTCGTAACCGTCAATGTGACGGGGGTTTGTAATCTGCGCTGCAGCTATTGTTACTTTCAGCCCCGGGCGCAGTCCCATATGACGCTCGAAGATTATAAGGCGACGTTGGCAACATTGCGGGAGAATGAGATTTTTCTTCTCACCCTGAGCGGGGGTGAGGCTTTTTTACATCCTGAGATCGATACGCTGCTCGATCTGGCCCACGATGCATTCGAGCATGTCTCTATTCTGACAAACGGTACGGCCCTGCAAGCGGGGCATCTGAAAACCATTGGCCGGATAGTGGAGAGAAAAGGCTTTTTCCCTATTCAGGTCTCGATGGATTCCCCTGACCCACGGGTGAACGACAGTACCCGGGGACACACCTCCGCTGTGTTACAGAACATGCTCAATCTCAAAAAAGCCGGGGCGAGTATCACTGTCGCCATTGTTGTTTCCTCGCGGAACGTGGACAGAATCGAGGAAACCATTGCTTCCTGCCTGGATATTACGCAGCATTTTCATGTCATGCCGGTCAAGCCGGTTCCTTACCTAAAAGGCAAGGATGCGCATCTGCAAGTGCCCCCGGAGAGGATGAGTCAGGTTTGGCAAGAGTTGATTGGGCTGCGAGGCAAGTACGGAGTCAGGGTGCGTACTCCCGTGGATGATCTGTGCACCCGGGTGGAGACCTCGGCCGTTGGCGCTCCGTGCATGGCGGGGTTCACGAAACTGGCCATTGATCCCAATCTTGATGTCCGCCCTTGCGATAAATGTGTGAGCACCGTTGTGGGCAACTTGAAAAATGAAACCCTGAACGAAATTTGGATGGGGAGTCGCATGGCCAACGTTTATCAGCGTGGCGTCTCATACTGCGTGAGTGGGGCGGCCTGAGCGTCCGTCGATAAGCTCGGGCTTTTCGCGGGGCGAGGTAATCAGTTGTTCCCTGGCCCGGCCTAGCCCTGCATGCGGTAGCCGATGCCGCGCACGGTTTCGATGTGCTTGCCAGCCTCGCCCAGTTTTTTTCTTAGCCCGAACACCTGCACGTCCACGGCCCGGGGGGTGATGACGTAGTCATAGCCCCGTACTCCGTCGATGATCTGCTGCCGGTTGAAAACCCAGCCCGGCCGCCGGGCCAGAAGCTCCAAAATGGAAAATTCGGTAACGGTCAGGGGGATGGCCTCGTCCCCCACCAGCACCTCGTAGCGGTTGGGGTCGATGGTGATCCCGTGGATGGTGAGCGGGCCGGCCTTCTTGCTCTCGCCCCCTTCCTCGCTCAACCCCTCCTTGCGGCGCAGGGCAGCCTTGATCCGGGAGATGAGGATCTTGGGGCTGAAGGGCTTGGTGATGTAGTCGTCCGCCCCGAGATCCAGTCCCGCAGCCATGTCGTTTTCCTCGCTCTTGGCGGTGAGCATGACAATGGGCAGGTTCTTGGTCTTGGGATCCTTGCGCACCAGCTTGCAGATCTCGAAGCCGCTCAAGCCCGGGAGCATGAGATCCAGTACGATCAGGTCCGGCTTTTCCCGTTTGATCACGCTGAGCGCCTGTTCCCCGTTGTCGGCGTAGACCACGTGGAACCCGGCCTTGGCCAGGTTATAGCCCACCAGCTGCTGGATGTTTTCATCGTCTTCCACGACAAGGATGGTTTCTCTGGCCATTTCTTTCTCCTGAGCGGTTTCCGCAAGCTATCGTGTTATATGATGGCGGACAATTCTGCCCTGCGCCATATAAATAATGTCTTCGCAGATATTGGTGCAGTGGTCGGCGATGCGTTCCATGCTCCTGGCCACACTGATCAGCTTGGCCAGATAGACCTGCTGGGCCGGGTCGCGCATGATGATCTCCTCCATCTCGGTGCGGATGGCGCCCTTGGCCCGATCCACCTCGTCGTCCTCCAGGCACACCTTGTAGGCCAGGTCGGTATCCTCGTTGACAAAGGCCTCCATGGTATTCTGAAACATCCAGATTGTTTTTGCAAACATGGCGTTGAACATCTCGGGAATCTGCATGCCATCGGCGGCAAAATGGACCGGGTCGATATCGTGGAGCAGGATGACCTTGTCCGCGATCTTGGCGGCCAGGTCGCCGATGCGCTCCAGATCGTTGTCGATCTTGAGCACGGTGACGATGAAGCGCAGGTCGCCGGCCACGGGCTGGTGCAGGGCGAGCAGACGCAAACATTCCTCTTCCACGCTGATCTCCATGTTGTCGATCTCGCTCTTGTCCGTGGCGATCACCTGCCGGGCCAGGTCGGGATTTTTCCCCCACAACGCCTTGACCGATTTCTGCAGGTTCTCCTGCACCGCCGTGCCGAGATAGACGATCTGGTTTTTGAGTTTTTCTATTTCTGTTTGAATGTTTTTAGCCATGGAATTGCTCCTTATTGTGCATAAAACCACCGCACTGAGCGGAGGACCCGGAACGGTTTGGCTGATCCGGCGTAATAGCCAGTATATCTGTTCATTTTCTTTGCTTGCCCAAAGAAAACGAACCAAAAGAAAGGGCACCCGGTCACTTGTCCCGCGCAGGCGGGATGCCCTGTGCTCCTCGATGCTGCCGGGCGCTTGCAAACTCGCTGCGCTCAAACAGTGCAAGCGCCTTTTTCGGCCGCCTCTCCGGTGCTCGGCGGCGTGACCATGGGAAGAACAGCGCAGCTTCGCTGCTGTTGGATGGTACAGTGACTCAGCCGAACCTCCCGGTAATGTAATCCTCGGTTTCCTTTTTTTCCGGCATGGTGAACAGGGTCTGGGTCGGCCCGTATTCGATCAATTCGCCCAAATACATGTATGCCGTGTAGTCGGAGATGCGCGCCGCCTGCTGCATGTTGTGGGTGACGATGATGATGGTGTATTCCCCCCGCAGCTCGCGGATGAGATCCTCGATCCGGGAGGTGGAGCGCGGGTCCAGGGCCGAGCAGGGTTCGTCCATGAGGATGATCTCCGGGCTTACGGCAATGGCGCGGGCGATGCAGAGCCGCTGCATCTGGCCGCCGGAAAGGCCCATGGCCGACTGGTGCAGCCGGTCCTTGACCTCGTCCCAGAGGGCCGCCCGTTTCAGACATTTTTCCGCGGCCTCGTCGAGCACGGTTTTGTCCTGGATGCCCGCGATCCGTAGGCCGTAGACGATGTTTTCGTAGATGGACTTGGGGAACGGGTTCCATTTCTGGAAGACCATGCCGACCTTGCGCCGCAGCTCGATGACATCCAGGGCCGGGTCGTTGATGTTTTCCCCGTTGATTGTGATGGCCCCCTCGATGCGCAGCCCGTCGACCAGATCGTTCATCCGGTTGATGCAGCGGATCAGGGTGGATTTGCCGCAGCCCGAGGGGCCGATCAGGGCGGTGACCTGATGGCCCGGGATCCCGAAGGTCAGGTTCTTGAGCGCCTGGCTCGATCCGTAGTAGAGGTTCAGGTTTTCGACCTCGACCTGCGGGTTTTCAATACGGATTATGGCGGTGTCGGTGGTTGACATGTTCTCTCCTCGTTAGAGCCTCTTGCAAAATTGAAAAAGGCGTCCATATTTACTCCCCTCGCCCGCCTGCGGGAGAGGGGTTGGGGGAGAGGGAAATGCAATATGCCGGTTTGGCATCTGTTTTCCCCTCTCCCTAGCCCTCCCCCCGAGGGGGAGGGAACTTTTTTATGCAAGAGGCTCCGTCAGTAACTGATTGCGGGGCCCAGGCAATCCGGTATCGTGCGCACTCCTATCTGTAAACGCTTACACATCGACCACGGAATGGCGTTGCCGCATCTTGTTGCGCAGATAGATGGCCGTGCTGGTCATGGCCAGCACGATCAGGATCAGCAGCAGGGTGGTGACATAGACCATGGGCTTGGCCGCCTCCACGTTGGGGGATTGAAAGCCGATGTCGTAGATATGAAACCCCAGATGCATGAATTTCCGGTCCAGGTGCAGGTAGGGGAAGACCCCGTCCAGCGGAAGGGCCGGGGCCAGCTTGACCACTCCGGTGATCATCAGTGGCGCCACCTCGCCCGCAGCCCTGGCCATGGCCAGGATGAAACCGGTAAGGATGCCAGGCGAGGCCATGGGCAGCAGGATCCGGGTCAGGGTCTGGAGCTTGGTGGCGGCCAGGGCCTGGGAGCCTTCCCGGATGCCCGGCGGAATCGAGCCCAACGCCTCTTCCGTGGCCACGATCACCACCGGCACGGTGAGCAGCCCCAGGGTGAGGCTGGTCCAGAGGATGCCGCCGGTGCCGAAGGTTGGAGTGGGCAGCCGCTCCGGGAAAAAGAACTGATCGATGGTGCCGCCGATCCCGTAGACGAAGAAGCCCAACCCGAAGATGCCGTAAACGATGGAGGGGATGCCGGCCAGGTTGTTGACCGCGATGCGGACCATCTTCACCAGCCAGCCGTCCTTGGCGTACTCGCGCAGATAGATGCCGGCCAGCACCCCCAGCGGGAAGGAGAGGATGGACATGAGAAAGATCAGCATGATGGTGCCGAAGATGGCCGGGAAGAGCCCGCCCTCGGTGTTTGATTCCCTGGGCTCATCAAAGAACAGCTCCCGCAGCCGCTCCAGGTAATAGGTGCATTTGGCGAAAAACGACATATTGTTCGGCTGGTAGGCGCGGACGATGTTGGGCAGGGCTATGGCCTTGGTCCGGCCGTTGGCATCGGTGAAGATCGCCTGATTGGTGGCCAGGGCCGCGGATTTTTCCGCGAGGATGGAGACCAGCGCCTCGAACTCGGTTTTGAGCCCCTGCTTCTCCCCTTGCATGGCGGCGAGGGCCGGGGTGTTTTCCTCTTTGTTGTAGCGGGCCTTGGCCAGGTGATGGTCGATCAGCTCCACCCGCCGGTTGAGGTTGGCGATCTTCTTGCCCAGAAGCCGCACCTCGTTTTTCCGGTCTTCCAGGGCACCAATGGTCTGGGCCAGGCTGTTGGAGCCGGAGGCGGGCGGCGCGATCCCCTTGACCTCGAATTCGCTCAAGAAGCCGTAAAAATTGCCGTATTCCTGGCGTTCGAGCACATGGACATCCTTGGGATAGCTGAGGCCGGTGATCTCCGAGGCATCCACCCATTTGAAGTCAAGGCCGTAGAGATCCCGGTTGCCGATCTTGAACTGGAGCCGCTTGTTGCCGGTGTGAGGGATGGTCTCTTCCTGGACAATCTCTCCGAGAAGGGAGCGGCCGTCCTTCAAGGTGGCCAGGGCGACCTTTTTCGGCCAGAAGACCGTAAGGCCGTTGGCCATCACGACATAGAAGAGCAACAAGGTCAAAAACAGAATCAGGGAAAGGGCCAGGCCCGTGGCCCAGACAAAGGGCTCTCCCTGCCGCCAGAATTTTTTGGTCATGATCTTTTCTCCGCTGTTACAAAAAAATATTGCCACGAAATCCACGAAAGAACACGAAAACGGACAGATAAGTCAGGTTGAAAAAACCTTTCGTGCCCTTTCGTGGGTTTCGTGGCTAAAATTTTCACTCTCTCTAATACCGGCCATATTTCTTCCGCAGCCGCTCGCGCACCAGTTCCGCCCCGGTGTTCACCAGAAAGGTCAGGGCGAAGAGCATGGAGGCGCAGAGGAACAGCACCCGGTACAGGGTGCCGCCCAGCGGCGCTTCCGGGATCTCCACGGCGATGTTGGCGGACAGGGTCCGCATGCCGTTGAAGATGGACCAGTCGAGGATGGGGGTGTTGCCGGTGGCCATGAGCACGATCATGGTTTCCCCCACCGCCCGGCCGAAGCCGATCATGATCGCGGCAAAGATGCCGGGGCTGGCCGAGGGCAGTACCACCCGCCAGATCGTCTGCCAGCGGCTGGCCCCCAGGGCCAGGGAAGCGGCGGTCAGGCTGGGCGGGATGTTGGAGATGGCGTCCTCGGTGATGGAAAAGATGATGGGGATCACCGCGATGCCAAGACCAAAGGCGATGATGATGCAGTTGCGCTGGTCATAGCGCAACCCCAGGTCGTTGTAGAGCCATTGCTTGAAGTCGCCTCCAAAGAGCAGCTGCTCCACGAAGGGGGCGATCCCCATGGCCAGCGCCGTGGCCAGGAGGATGACCGGCACCAGCAGCAGAAATTCATGGCCGTTGCAGAAATTCTGCAGGGTAGGCGTTTTATAGAAGGGCTTGAGGATAGCCATGATCGTAACGAAGATCAGCGGCAGGAGCAGCACACTCAGGATCACGGTGAGAATACCCTTTTCCACGATGGGCGCCAGCCAGAGGGCGATGAGAAAGCCGATGACCACCGAGGGGATGGAGGCCATGATCTCCACCACCGGTTTGACGGTCTTTTTAAAGGTGGCGGTGCTGAACTGGCTGGTATAGACCGCGCCGAAGATGGCAAGCGGCACGGCAAAGATCATGGCGTACAAGGTGCCCTTGATGGTGCCGAACAGCAGCGGCACCAGGCTGAATTTCGGTTCGAAATCATCGGAGGCGGAGGAGGACTGCCAGACATATTCCGGCTTGTCGTAGCTCTCGTACCAGACCTTGCCGAACAGGGTTTTCAGGCTGATTTCCGGGTGCGGGGCATCGACCCTCCAGGCGGTGAGGTTGTTGCGTGAATCAAAGCCGATCAGGCCGTTGCCCTGGCCGGAGATGCCCACCATGGTCAGGGTGGGCTCAAGGTCCAGCAGATGTTTTTCGCTGGTCATATGATCGAGATGGGTCTTGCCGTCTGCACCTAAGCTGACCAGGGATTTGGAGCGGCGGGAGGGGATGATGCGCTCCACCGGGCTCTGATGGCCGGTCAGGGTGTGGGTCTTGCGGAGCCGCTGCACCCGGTCCTCGCCTTCCCCGCTCCAGATCTGGCTCCAGGTGGCAAGACCGCCATTGGTGTCGCCCACTGCCACGGAGATATCGCCAAAAACCATGGCCAGGGCGGTGACAGCCTTATCGCCAGCCACGGCCACCACATTGTCGGTGCGTTCGGCACTCTCGTTTTCCCTCAAGTCCCAGCGCAACAGGCTGCCGGTAGCGGTGCCGGCGAACAGGGCGCTGCCTTTTTCATCCAGGGTGAAGGCGGTGATCTTGCCCGGCAGCTCTTCATTAAGCAGAAAAGAAAATGCCTCTTTTTTCTCGTCGCCCAGGATATTGGTGGTGACGATCTCGTGATCTATCTGGAACCGGTTGTCCGCAAGGAGCGCCACCTGGGTCAGCCGTCCATCCTGGTTGCGGATGGCGAGGCTCTTGACCGGAGCCGGATAGCTCCGGGGTGGGTATTCGCCCATCCGGGTGATCTCCGGCTGGACGGTCCGTTGGCCGGATTCGTCATAGAGCAGCTGGAAATCCACCTGTGAGACGGTGACGCTGTTGTCGTTCCAGAGAAGGGTAAAGACGTTGTTTTTGTTGCTCTCGACGGATTGGACCCTGGCCTTTTTGGCCGAGGCGGGCGCGGTGAAAAAGGTCTTGCCGGAGGCGAGATTGTAGAAGGAAAAAAGCCCGGTGTTGTCCAGGGTAAATCCCACCTCCTGGGCATCGTCCATGCCCACGGCAAGAACAGGAGCGCTCCCTGAGGCAGCGGCCACGCGGTGGATAACCTCGGCGCTGGCCGGCTGGAACAGCGGCAGGGCCACGCGGACGATCAATACCAGGATGGCGATGACGCTGGCGATAACCAGCAGGCCGCCCACGGTGATGGCGCGGGTGGCAAGACGGTCCTGCCTGCGGACTTTTTTGATGAATTGTTTGTCGAGTTTCTGCATGGTGTTCCTTGGCTGTTTTCGATGGTGCTGCGTGGGGCATCTACCGGGGAAGCCCCCGGGAAGGCCTGCCGGGAGGGGCGTTGGCCTTCCCGGGGGCCGGGAGGTGAACTTATGTCCGGCTTGCGCCGGGGATGGTTACTTGTTGAGGTCGCAAGAAAAGCCGTGATTACAACGGTTATTGCTTCGCCGCTTCGCGGCTGTAACTCCTTACTACTTGAGCTTGGCCAGCTCTTTTTCCACTACCTTGGCAGGCAGGGGCAGGAAGCCGTCTTTAACCACGATCTCCTGGCCGGCCTTGGAAAGGATGTATTTGAGGAACTCGGTGGTCTGGGCGGGCATGGGCTTGTTCGGCTCCTTGGCCACGTAGATGTACAGGGTTCTGGAGAGCGGGTAGCTGCCGTTCATCACGTTTTCAAAACTGGCCTCATGGGACTTTTCCCCTTTCTTGTTGCTCAGGGCGACGGCCTTGACCCCGGAGGTTTTGTAGCCGATGCCGGAGTAGCCGATGCCGTTCCTGTCCTCGGTGATGCCCATGACCACCGAGGCGGAGCCGGGCTGTTCCTTGACGGTATCCTTATAGTCACCCTTGAACAGGGCATGCTCCTTGAAGTAGCCATAGGTGCCGGAGGCGGAGTTACGGCCATAGATGCTGATGGGGGATTGCTGCCAGGGGCCGGTAAGACCCACCTGGCCCCAGGTGGTGATTTCCTGACCCAACCCGCCCTTGCGGGTTTTGGAGAAGATCGCGTCAACCTCTTGCAGGCTCATCTCCTTGACCGGGTTGTCCTTGTTGACGTAAACGGCCAGGGAGTCCAGGGCAACATCGATTCTGGTCGGGGCGTAGCCGTATTTCTTGGTGAAAGCGTCGATCTCCTCGGATTTCATCGCCCGGGACATGGGGCCGAGCTGGGCGGTGCCGGAAAGAAGGGCTGGCGGAGCGGTGCTGGAACCCTTGCCCTCGATCTGGATGCGGACATTGGGATACTCCTTGCGGAATCCTTCGGCCCAGTAGGTCATCAGATTGTTCAGGGTGTCGGAACCGATGCTGTCCAGGTTGCCGGATACGCCGCTTACCTTTTTATAGGCGGTGATTTTCGGGTCGACTTTCACTTCCTCCGCAAAAGCGCCGGTGGCTACGACGGCGACCAGGCAGCCTGCCAAGGCAGCCTTTGTGAGGGTTCTGTTCAAAAAACCTTTTTGCATCATCATAGTGTCTCTCCTTAAAAGTGTGGTTGGGGAACAGCCTATGCCCAGGTGTGACTTGGTCGGTTCATCTGGCAGCCACTATGCTCCTTGATTGTTAGAATTTTATTAGGGTTTCATTAGGAGATGAACAGAAGATGAATCCTCTCAAAATCAAATTCTCATCCCCTGCTCACTAACCTTCTTTTAACCGGCTTTTAATCCAAGAATGACCGCGCTCTAATATTTGCCCGGTAGTCTCTTCGTAACATTTTGGCCGTTGCCCTTGGTCGGGCTTTTGCTTCCCCGCCGTCTATCTGTGCGGGAAGCAATCTTTATAAACATTACGGAGAAAGGAGAAACAGATGAGAAAGGTATTAACAGCGGCAGCAGCGCTGGGCGTTTGCCTTGCCCTGCCTGCGGCCGCATTGGCGGGCGCGGGGATGAGCGACGAACAGATCTTGAAGGAGCTTGAGTATCTGCGCAACAAGGTCGCCTCCCAGCAGGAGCACATCGACGCCCTCGGGGCCATGGTGGATAAAAAGGTGGCGGCAAAGGTCGAGGAGGAAGTCAAGAAAACCGGGGCCAGCGGGAGCAGCAAGGTGGCCTTGGCCAACAAGTTTATCGATCAGCTCACGCTCAAGGGCGACCTGCGGGCGCGCTATGAGATCCGTGACCGCGACTACAAGGACACCAGCGCTTCCACCGATGTCTCCCGCGACCGTTGGCGGACCCGTTTCCGGGTCGGCGGCGTTTGGGAGAACAAGGAGGAAAACTGGCAGGTCGGCGCCGGGCTTGCCTCGGGCAGCGATGACCCGACCAGCACCAACGACACCTGGAGCGAGGACAAGCCCTTTGAAACCGGCGATATCCGTCTTGACTACGCCTATGCCAAGCACAAGTGGAACGATTTCGCCTTCACCATTGGTCAGCATGAAAATCCCTACAAGAGTTCCTGGGTCTTCTGGGACGGCGATGTGCGGCTGGCCGGTCTGACCGGTCAGTACGGAGCCAAGGAGGGGATCTTCGCCACCCTGGGCGGCTACAGCGCCAAGCTGGTGAACGACGACAATACCGCCACCCTGGTGGCCGGGCAGGCCGGGTACAACGGCAAGGTGGGCGAGGCCAAGTACACCCTGGCCGCTGGCTACCACACCTACAGCAAATCCTTGATCAACGAAGGCAGCGCGACCTTTTCCCTGAATGCGGTTGATGAGGACAAGTATGAACTCAATATCGGCGATCTGTACGGCAAGGTTTCCGTGCCGGTGGGTGATGTCAAGCTCTCCTTCTACGGGCAGCTTTGGCAGAACTTCGGAGCCGACGGCGCCATCGGCCAAAGCCAGGCCGGCAGCAGCTTTACCCAGAAACCCGAGGATGCCGACACGGGCTGGGTGTTCGGGGCCGACGCCAAATACGGCGCCTTCAAGCTGGGCTATGCCTATTCGGTGGTCGAGGCCGACTCCCTCTTCGGCTACCTCTCCGACTCCGATTTCGGCGACGGTCTTTCCAAGACCAACAAGAAAGGGCACCGGGTGCAGGGTGGCTACGAAATCACCAAGAACTGGTCGGCCGATGTCACCTGGCTCAGCTTTGAGCGCGACGAGGATTACGCGGCAGCCAATGAAGATCAGGTCGATATCTATCAGTTCGACGTAAGCTATAAGTTCTAAAGGGTACGGCTCTTCCCTGATGCGGGCAAGGGCGTCCTGTCTTCCTCCCACGGGCAGGGCGCCCTTGCCCAAATCCAAAAGGCAACAGGCTGTTTTGCGGTATCCGCGCCACACGTCCCACCTCCCCCAGCCCCCCTGCCGGAACATCGGCAGGGGGGTGTTTTTTTGAAGAAGAAAATAACCGTCCCGTAATCATTCCCTAACACAGGGGCGGTAGTTTGCTCGCAAAGGAAACACAATCACCACAACCGCATATGGAGGCTATCGCCATGTCCTGCAAACATCTTCTGCATTACAGCCACGGTGCGAACATCTGGTCCGTGTCCAGCTGTTCCGCCAAGAACACACCCTACGTCCCCAGTCTGCATGAGCTGGAAAGGTATTGCCAAAACGGCAATCACATCGTGTGCCCCGCCTATCTTTTTTCCTTCGAGACTGGATGTCTGGCCGCGGAAAGCGTTGTTCCCGCCGGGATCACGAGAATTCATCTTGGTCAGCAGAAAGGTGCATGACCGACTTAATAAGTACAGGGGGGAGACGCCGTGCAGTGGAATCTGAAAAACAAGCTTGGTTTTTTCTTTGTCTTTATCATGCTGGCCGCGGGTGTTGGGATGGGAGTGCTGTACACCATTTCGATAAACACCCAGGAGCAGCTCATTTCCGGTGCGAGCCAGGCAAACGAGGGCATCAAGATTTCCGGGGAGGATGGCATCGACAATGTCCTCCTGGTCCGGGAGCTGCAGACAACCCTGCTGGGGCAGATGCTGCAGTGGAAAAACTTTCTGGTCCGTGGCCAGTTTCAGGACATGCGGCAGAAATATGAGCAGGAGCTGACCAAGGGCGATACCCGGATCACCGCCATGCTGGGCGCGGCCCAGCGCGCCTTTGCCCACGATGCGGCAAGCCTTGAACAGCTACGGAAGATCGGGGCGGAGTATGACGGGTTCAAGCGGCAGATGGGAACCGCCCGGGGCATGATGGAGTTCCACGACAGCTATTCCGAAGGGATTCGGGCCGCGGATCAGTACACCGGCGACAAGGGGACCGAAGCCATCGCCATGGCCCGCGCCCTGGCGGAACAGATTGCCAAACAGACAGGGGTGCGCACCGGCGAGGCCATCGCCGCGGTGGGAACCGATCACGAGGCCTTATCCAGGAAGGCGAAAAACCTTTCCCTCCTCGCCCTTGCCGGGTCCGGGCTCGGCGTTTTCGGCGTCTTTTTGTTCATCCTTTTTTACCTTGGCCGCAAGGTGATCCAGCCCATCATGCTGATCAAGGAGCGATTGCAGGGTGTGGTGGAGCAGGTCTACGAGGAGTCCACCCAGCTGTCCGCCTCAAGCCTGAGCCTGGCGGAAGGGGCGGGGCGTCAGGCCGCCGGGGTGGAAGAGACCGGGGCCTCCATCGAACAGCTCCTCGGGCAGACCTATGCCAACAACGAGAGCGCCCGGCAGGCCAGCGCCCTATCCAGGGAGATGCAACGGGTGGTGCGGGAAGGCGGGGAGCAGATGGCGATGATGCTGCAGGCCATGCAGGAGATCGAGGGGCAGTCTTCCGAGGTAATGAAGATCATCAAGAACATCAACGATATTGCTTTTCAGACCAACCTGCTGGCGCTCAACGCCGCGGTGGAGGCGGCCAGGGCCGGAGAGGCCGGGGCCGGTTTCGGCGTGGTTGCCGATGAAATCCGGCGGCTGGCCCATAATGTGGCCACCTCGGCCAAGGAGACCGGCGACATTATTCAGAACAATATCGAGAAGGTCAAGCAGGGCAGTGTGCTTTGCGGAAACCTGGACAGGGCGTTCGTCGATATCCACCAGGGAATTGTCAAGGTGGATGAGGAGGTGCAGAATATCGCCCAGGCCAGTGACGAACAGGTTATCGGCATCCGGCAGGTGAGCGCGGCCATGGGCGAGATCGACACGGTGAGCCTGGCTGCCTCGTCCGAGGCGGAGGAGGCAGCGAGAACCGCGGCGGAACTGAGAACGCAGGCAGTGGAGCTGCGCCGCATCTCGGGGGCGTTGATAACCCTGATCAACGGGCAAGAGGAAGCGGGGGAGGAAACGGGCTGGGCGGAGGAAGAAGCCGCTGAGTTTGTTCCCCGGCTGGTGGCCGCGTGAGCCCGGCGGCGGAGGTATACATGCTGGAAAGAGAGGCCGGACGCGGCGGGTTCCAACCCGGCAGAATATCGCGGGCAGAGATCCTTGACCTCCTTGATAACAACGGCCTCACTGCCTGGTTTCAGCCCGTATTTTCCCGGCGGACCGGAGAGATCTTCGGGTATGAGGCCCTGGCCAGACTGCGCGAGGCCAGAAATCTTTCCTTTGATATCGGGGCGCTTTTTCAACGAGCCCAGACCGAAGGCATTATTTCGACCCTCGATATGCTGTGTAGGGAAAATGCCTTCTGCCGGGCCGGGGAGCTGGGTTTTGCCCAGAGGAACGCGTATCTGTATGTGAATATCTGTCCGGCCACCCTCATGCATCCCGATCACCGGGGAGGCGCCACCGACCGTCTGGCCGAGGAATGCGGCATAGCCAAGGAGCGGATCATCCTGGAGATTACCGAGCAGGAGGCGATCCGCAATTATGATGTTTTCAAGAAATCGGTGGAGTACTACCGGAAGCGGGGATACAAGATCGCCATCGATGATTTCGGCGTGGGCTATGGCGGGCTGAAGATGCTTTCGGTCATCGAACCGGATTTTCTCAAGGTGGACCGGCATTTCATCACCAACATCGACCGGGATTCCTTCAAGCATAATCTGGTGGATGCCATTGCCACCGTATGCCACAAGCTCGGCATCACCGTGATTGCCGAGGGGATCGAGCGGCCCGAAGAGCTGGAGACCATTGCCCGGTTCGATATCGATCTGCTCCAGGGTTTTTTGCTGGAACACCCCAGGCCTGATCTCTCCCGGCAATGCCTCGCGCCCCTGGTTGTCCAGGAAGATGTTTCGTACTGCCCGGAAGCCCCGGGGGAGGCCTGCACCATCGGCGCCACCGTCAAGTACATCGAGCCGCTTTCCCCGCAGCAGTCGCTGATGACCGCCCATCAGCGGTTCATGGATGACGTCAAGCTGCAAGGCATCCCGGTGGTGGATGAGCAGCGGGTGCTGGGCATGCTGAACCGGATGCATTTTCTGGAAAAACAGATGGTCGGCCCCCATGGCTACGGCTTTGCCCTCTCCGCCCACCGGGCGGTCAAGGATGTGCTGGGGGATGATTTTCTCCTGGTTGAGGCGGCCACGCCCATGGAGGAGGTGGTGCGGAGGATCAAGGCCCGGAGGGGAAGGCATCTGTACGACGACATCTGCGTGGCCAGAAACGGCAAATATCTCGGCACCGTGGCCATCAACGCCCTGCTTGAGGCCATCACCCGGAAAAGCATCCAGCTGGCCAAGGGGGCAAATCCCCTGTCCGGGCTGCCGGGCAACGAATTCATCCAGCGAACCGTGGCCACTCTTCTGCAGCGCAAGGTCAATTTTGACGTCTGCTACATCGATATCGACGATTTCAAGCCCTACAACGATTATTACGGCTTTGAAAAGGGGGATATGGTCATCCAGCGGATCGGCCGGCTCATCGTCGATATCGTTCAGCCCGGAATCAACGACCGTTTCCGCTTTGTCGGCCATATCGGCGGTGATGACTTCATCGTCATCACCCGGCCCCATGCTTCCCAGCAGATCTGCCGCCGGATCATCGACGGTTTGCAGGATCTGTTGCCAGAATTTCATGGCGGGAAGGAGTGCAACGAGGGGCATTACTATGCCCGCGACCGGCAGGGGGAGCAACGCAGGTTTGCCCTGCTTTCCCTTTCCATCGGGATCGTCGGCACCGAGGAATGTTCGGTGAATTCATACGCGGAGCTGGCTTTTCTCGCCTCCGGGGTCAAGCGGGCGGCCAAGCAGGAAAAAGGCTCGGCCATTGTCCGCAACCGGCGGGAGGAAGTCCGGTCTGAAGTGCCCCTGGAAGACGCGAAATCCGCATGAGCGGAAACAACAAGAGATGAGGGCTCCCATAATGCAACACAGCGAAGGCAGGATTGGCCAGGAACCCGGCATGGTGCTCGTTGTCGAGGATGACGAGGATATCGCCCATTTGCTCTGTTATTCGTTGCGGAAAAACAGGGTGCCCGTGGCCGTGGCCCATGACGGGATGACAGCCTTTGCCATTGTGGAACAGCTGCGCCCCGCCCTGATTCTGCTTGATGTCATGCTGCCCCGCCTTGACGGGCATGAGGTCTGCAGGCTGATCCGCTCCCACCCGGACCGCGATCTGGCCGGAACCCCGGTGGTCATGCTCTCCGCGCTCGGAGCCCCGGCGGATATTGAAAAGGGGCTGGAATTGGGTGCCAATGCCTATTTCGCCAAGCCCTATTCGGTGAAGGATGTGGTTGCGGCCACCATGGAGTGGCTGGGGAAGGGCG
>Ga0074199_1001305_pt1 | contig 23273 bp, 16 predicted proteins | sample EPASupsiteSAE347_FD_64528 | JGI IMG/M metagenome (GOLD analysis project Ga0074199, IMG submission 64528) | Bioremediated contaminated groundwater from EPA Superfund site, New Mexico - Sample SAE3-47 | ecosystem: Environmental > Aquatic > Deep subsurface > Groundwater > Contaminated ... | reverse complement strand
TTGGACTTTGGACAAAGCTATAGCGTACCCGAACGCAACCAACCTTGTGAGCTCCGTTGCAATTGGGCTATTTGATGGAGTCAGGGTGCTCGTTGCCTCTGGGGGAGCTTTGCGGCCGCCTTTTTGATCACAGGAAGGCGGGTTCGCATGCCCGGTCGCTGGCCTGCGATGCGTCCAGAGGATTTACCCCGGCGTTTGGGATTTCGGGCTGGTGTCCCAAAGTGCCGAAGAATTCGCTCCATGTCTCTTTGGACGGCAGAGGGTGGGGCGGACTTTTGAGCTTGCGTATTCCAGGCCGGCAGGTAGCGCTCCCAGGGACGTGGCAGTTTGCAAACCTGTTCTCGTGCGACCCAGAGCTGAAGGTAGGCCAGTTGGACGAGGGTCCACCAGTTCTCCTCGTGTTGGGTTTCGGGAGTCTGATAAGCATCCATGAGCAGGCGCTGCTTGCCAAAGCGAAAGAAATGCTCCAGATCGTAGCGCTGCCGATAAGAGTCCCAGGCCTGGAGCAAAGAGAGCTCGCTACAGCGCTCTCCAAAGACAGTCAGCCACAGGCAGTGGCCAAAGACCATCTGCCCTTGTTCGTCAAGGACTTGTCCCCTAACCAGTGTAAAAGGATGTTGATGCATGGGTATGGCCAGTTTACCCCGCATCAACATGCTATGCCATCCATCCAGGTAGACCGAGTAGATCCGGCCCTTGCGAGTGGTGAAAGTGGTTTTGGCCGCATCATCGGGCGTATCCCAAGTGGTCAAGTCCTTGAGCTTCATGGGTGCTCCATACCAAAAGGGATGCCCTTTGCCTTGGGCAGTATCAGGAGAGTGGACTGGGGGACTCTGATAGAGGTTACGGTTGGATGCCAGACGAGCAATAGTTACAAGATTTTCATGTCTGGCGACGCCCCCCAGATAGGCCACTGCACTGTAGTCGCTATCCACCACGCTCACGCACAGGTCTTTGTGAAAAGGAAGCTTCTGGTCGTCGAGCAACCGGTTGATCTGGTCAAGTCCCGCTGCTCGTTTGGTCTGTGTGCTCGTGACCCGATTGACCAGCAATGGTACGATCCATGGGGGATCGGCAGGAGCTTTCTCGGGCAGGAGCGCCAGGATCGAGTACTGGTGCCCAATGGTGACGGGCTTGCTATCGTTGAGCATATTGGGTTGGTAGACAAAGGTTCTATCCGGGAGAGTGCGGGCAAACGGGCGGGGTGCAGAGGTAACATCAGTGCCCATAAGCCAGAAGGGTTGCTGTGGGATGGCCACATAGGGCACAACAAGCCGACGCACCAGATCCAGCTCCAGTGCCTGCCGCTCTTTGCTGGAGCACTTCTGGCTGGTCGGTACGAACAGGTTTTCTATCCCGTCGTGAACACTGGGGTATTGTCGACGAAATTCAGGGCTCAGGCTCAGTTCCACCACGGACCGGGCAGTGGTGTTGCTCGTCAGGGCATCCACCAGATCCATGAGGGCATCCGCACGATGGGGGAGCCAATCATAAAGATCTTTGCGGAATCGTTCCAGTTGAGTGCTCATGGCTTCTCCTCCTTTATTCAACTCTGGTCACGATTCCGCCTGTTGCAACGGGCTACCCTGCGGGATGGTCAATTTGTCCAAAGTCCAAACTCTTCGCGTGCCACGGCGCCCTTCCCGGCGAATTCAACCAGGTGGACCAGCCCGCACTGATCCTTGCCGATCCCGACCCCGAAACAGGAGAGCCGGGCTTTCTGACCATGGCGGATGTATTCGAGCTCAGGTTGAACGCAGATATGGTCATCCTGTCGGCCTGCAACAGCGGCATGGGAGAAATCGAACAGGGCGAGGGTATTATAAGCCTCACGCGATCCTTCATGTACGCCGGAGCCCCTGCCGTTGCCGTCAACCTTTGGTCAGTCCTGTCCTCACAGACCAAAGGGCTGTCTTCATCATCCAAAGTACTGGCCACGGGATTCTTCAGGAATCTGAAGGAAGATATGCCCCACGCTGAAGCCCTGCGCCAGATAAAGCTCCGAATGATCCGAAGTCAGGAAAAGACCAAAGGGCTCGATACAGGCGAGCTGTATCGCCACCCGTTTTTCTGGGCACCCATGGTTTTCTTCGGCGAGGGGCAATAGGGGAGTCCCTGCCTGAGAATCAACGGGGTCAGGCCTACACTCTTGACACCGATAGCGAGCCAGGCATCAGATCTCAAGTCTGGTCAAGTGAGTGGTACTGATAGGTGGGTGGCGGATGGCACCGGCAGCTCATTTCCGATGTGCGAAGCACAAAAAGCGTAGCGTCAGGTGGTCGGTCGAGCTTCAGCGTTCCAATACGACTACTCTTTAGTTCGTACATTAGACATTTTCAGCCACTTTGTCCGATGTCCGCCAGCGCGGTTCAGGCAGGGAAAGGGTTTGCGAGCAGGATCAACAGGCGAACATGGGACAAAATGAAACCATACCCAGCTTCCATCCTTGCCGCCGGATGCTCGATTCCCGGCACTCCTCGAATTCCTCGAGGTTCCAACTTCTGATAAGCCCTTTACACTCTGTAAAAATTACTGACAGACATTCCTTGAAGATCGTTTGCCCATGCGGCGTGCTTCCGCGCACAATACTTTTGCTTTTCCGCTACTTGACCTAATTCCCCGGGATCGCTCATCTTGGCACGTCCGTTGCCTGTTTCTGTTGCAAATTCTATTAAAGGTGAATACGATGGGCGATGAATTTGTCATCTTGATTGCGGACCGCAATCGGCACGTTCGTGAGTTTTTGCGGCGAGAGCTAATGGCGGAGGGATATCGGGTTCAGGTGGCGAAGGATGGCCGGGAGGTTATGATGATCATCGAGGGAAGTGATCCTCCCGATCTCCTGATTCTGGACCTGGACGCGCCGTACGTGGGAGGCTCGATGATCCTGGAAAGACTCAGGATTCGGAATCCCCCTCTGCCGGTGGTGGTCCACGCTTTTCCTACGGATTACACGGGGAGCCTGAGCGAGCCCAGGGTTGCCGCCTTTGTGGAGAAGAGTGGAGACACGGATCGTCTGAAAGCCGTAGTCACGGATGTGCTGCGGGAGCTCTACCCGCGCCGCTTTGCCGCCGGTCGGACCGAAGGCGGAGAAGGCGCCGGAAACAAGAAGGGTCCGGAGTAGATAGGCGGGCTTCTCCTGGACGCGGCGGTTCGAAAGCGAAATCTGGAAAATCCGGCCGAGGCCGGAAGGAGAGCTCGCGATGGAAGCGGCGGTTGTGCTTTTGGTGGATGATGAAGCTCCGTTTGTGGAAGCGATGGCCAAACGTCTGACTAAAAGGAAGCTTTCGGTCCTGACTGCCCCGCATGGCAGGAAGGCGGTGGAGATGCTCGACCGGGAGCCTTCGGTGAACGTGGTGATACTGGATATCAAGATGCCGGGCATGGACGGGATTGAAACGCTCAGAGAAATCAAGCGAAAGCATCCGGAAGTGGAGGTGATCATTCTGACGGGCCATGCAACGGTGGATTCGGCAACCGAGGGAATAAGGCTCGGAGCCTTTGACTATCTGATGAAACCCTGCGATATTGAGCATCTTGTAGCCAGGGTGGGTGAGGCCAGGGCGAAGAAGGCCAGCAGACGGGAGAAAACGGATCGGGCCGGCGTTGCTTAAGACGCTCCGCTGCACCGCAAATAGGGAAGGGATTGCATTAGTGGCCTTTGATTCCCTGACCAAGCCATGTGAGCTGATGTAACTTATCGGAAGAATCAGGGTGGCTTGCCGAGGAGGAGGTGATAGTATTGAATGACTTCAATGTGCTACTGGTGGATGACGAAACGGAATTCCTGGAGACTCTGGTAAAGAGGCTTAGAAAGCGGAAGTTGAATGCCACGGGGGTCGGCAGCGGTATGGAGGCCGTGCGGGTTATTAAGGAAATGCCTGTAGATGTGGTGGTTCTGGACGTCAAAATGCCTGGCATGGATGGAATTGAAACCCTAAAAGCGATCAAAAAAATAAGCCCCATGGTAGAAGTCATAATGCTCACCGGGCATGCCAACATGGAAGTGGCCATCGACGGCATGGAATCCGGGGCCTTCGATTACCTGATGAAGCCCATGGACATCGATGAACTGCTCTACAAGCTTCAAGACGCCTATAAGAAGAAGATGATCCAGGCACAGAAGATCGAGCTGGTGAAGGAGGTGGTGGGAAGCAAGGGCTGAGAAGGGAATCTTTTCGGGGGGACATGGGTGAGTAAGTGAGTGAGCTGGCGAGCGGAGAGCGGAGCACAGGTGCTTGCCCGATGACCGCTATATTGAGAGGCATATGGCAAAGATACTTGATTTTATAAAAAAGTTTTCCTTCGGAAGTCGCCGGGAGGAACTGTCAACCTCCGAGGCGGAACAGCTTCGTGCAGCGTTCAAAGCCCGCTATCATAACTTCAAGCTCCTTCTGAACGCCAACAACAAGGCGCTGGAGATAATGTCGGGGATAGAGGAGGCCCTGAGGGGAAACCGTCCCTTCGGTATGTCTTTCATTCGCGCCAACTGCACGGCCGTGTCCGTCAATGTCTTTCGCATCGTGAAAAACCTCGACCAGCTCGCTCCCGGTAAGTATGAAAAGCTTTACGAATGCTTCAGGGTGATCCAGGATTCCATGAATCGGGTGCTTTCCCAGAAAAAGGAAGCCATCGGTGACCGGCTGGTGATACCCTTTGAAGAGATCAACAGAAACATGGCCGATCAGGCGGGCAGCAAGATGGCCAATCTGGGAGACGTGATCACGGAGCTCCACCTGGCGGTCCCCGGCGGGTTTGTCATAACGTCCCTGGCCTATCAAAAGTTTTTCGAGCATAACGACCTCCAGATGGAAATAGATCGCCGCCTCCAGTCCACCACGGTCGATGAGCTGAACGAGCTTTATTCGCTGAGCGCCGACATTCAGCAGTTGATAATCCGATCCAGCGTTCCGGAAGATCTTCAGGAAGTCATCATGGGCTCTTACCACGAGCTGGAAAAAAAGCTCACTCCGGGCGTGAAGGTTTCCCTGCGGAGCAGCGCACTGGGAGAAGATGCGGCCGGGACGTCTTTTGCCGGCCAGTACCGCTCCGAGCTGAACGTCAGCCCCGACAACATCATTCAGGCCTACAAGGAGATCGTCGCCAGTAAATACAGCCTCCAGGCCATCACCTACAGGCTGAACCGGGGAATTCTGGACGAAGACGTCGCCATGTGCGTGGGCTGTATGGCAATGGTCAACGCCGTCGCCGGAGGGGTCATTTATTCGCGGAATCCGCTGAATATCCGCGACGATTCCATCTTCATAAACTCCGTTTGGGGATTGCCCAAATCCGTCGTGGACGGCAGTGTGGCAGCCGACCTGTTTGTGGTATCGCGAAAGGAGCCTCTTGCCATCCTGGAGCGGGACGTAAAGGTAAAAGAGCACAAGTTCGTGTGCTACCCTGACGAAGGCGTTTGCCGTATGGATTTGACGGGAGAAAAGAGCTCCATCCCGTCCCTCGACGATCAGCATATCCTGGAGCTGGCGGGAATAGCCCTGAAGCTCGAAGCCTATTACGGTTCGCCTCAGGACGTCGAGTGGGCTGTCGATCAGGACGGCTCAATCTACGTCCTCCAGTGCCGGCCTCTCAGGCAAACGGAAAGCGGCTCGGAGAGCCGTTCGAGCGCGGAGCTGGAAGTCACCGGTGCCGAGATCGTTTCCCGCGGAGGAGAAACGGCCAGTGCCGGCGTGGCCTTCGGACCAGTCTTCGTGGTGAGAAAGAACAGCGATACCCTTCAGTTTCCCCGGGGCGCCGTTCTCGTGACCGCCCAGGCTCTCCCGAGATGGGCTGCCCTCCTCAGCCGTGCTTCCGCTGTCGTCACGGAACAAGGGAGCGCCGCCGGTCACCTGGCCAATGTGGCGAGGGAATTCGGGGTTCCTGCCCTCTTTGGCGTTGCCTCGGCCACGGATATTCTCAAGAACGGCGATCTCGTAACCGTCGACGCCGACGGCCTTCGGATCTATCGGGGGCGCGTGGAATCTCTTCTGGATAAGTGTGACGTTCGGAAAAACCTCATGGAAGGGAGTCCCGTTTACGATATCCTGAAAGAAGTCTCTCAATTCATCATTCCCCTCCACCTTCTGGACCCGGAATCCACGGAATTCAAGCCCAGGCACTGCAAGACGTTTCATGACATCACACGCTTTTGCCATGAAAAGTCCGTCAAGGAGATGTTCAGCTTCGGCAAGGAGCATCATTTTTCCGAGCGCGCCAGCAAGCAACTGGTTTGCGACGTCCCCATGCTCTGGTGGATCATCAACCTGGATGACGGGTTCAAGGAAGACGTGTCCGGGAAATTTGTCCAGCTCGACAACATCCTCTGCATTCCCATGCTGGCCCTCTGGGAAGGCATCACCGCCATTCCGTGGCAGGGTCCGCCCCCGGTGGATGCCCGAGGGTTCATGTCCGTTCTGCTCGAAGCCTCCGCCAATCCGGCTCTGGACCCCTCCATGCCCTCACCTTACTCCAACCGGAACTACTTCATGATTTCCAAGAACTTTTGCAGCCTTAGCTCCCGCTTCGGGTTCCACTTTTCAACCATCGAGACGCTGGTGGGTGAGAGGGCCAATGAAAATTACATAAGTTTTCAGTTCAAGGGCGGAGCCGCCGACTACCACAAGAGGCTCAGGCGGGCTCAATTTCTTGCCGATATATTGGAGGAATTCGGTTTTAGGGTAGAAATCAAAGAAGATGGGATCTTCTCCCGCCTCGAAGGCTACGACGAGGTATTCATGAAGGAGCAGCTCAGGGTTCTCGGATACCTCATCATTCATACGCGGCAACTGGACATGGTCCTATACAATGATGCCTGCTATAATCAGCATCGAAACAAGATCATGAATGATGTCTGTTCATCCATCAACCCTTCGTTCAAGCGCAAAAGTAACGCCGATGCCCGATAACAGAAAGTATATATCGGTCAAATTCAGTGAGCCCCAGTTCAGGGAAAGGAACAGGGCACTGTCCATTCTCCTCGAGATGAGCACCTTCCTCTCCACGTCCATGGATATCAAGGAAATCTGGGACAAGGCTCTCTTGAAGGTCCTGGAATGGTTCAACCTGGATGCCGGAAGAATCTACCTGATGGAAGACGACGGGCAGCTCCTTACCTTGACCGCCTACAAGGGTATCGAGGCTGAAGGACTCGAGAAGATCAAAGCGGGAGAGGGCTTTTCGGGTAAGGCGGTTCAAACCCGGTCTTTTATCGCTCAGCATGTTTCGGAGCTGGAAGACAAGCTGAGGGCTGAGCTGCTGGCAGGCAAGGGCTTCAAGATTATCGTGTGTGTACCACTGATCGCCATGGGCGAGGTAATGGGAGTCATGAATCTCGCGGCCAGGGAGATCATGGAATTCGATTCCAATGAAATCGATCTTCTCCTTGCCCTTGGAAACCAGTTGGCGGTCGCCGCTACAAACATCCGCCTCTACGCTGATTTGAAGAAGAAGGTGAATGAGCTGGAAATTCAAAAAGATGCCATCGAGTTCTTCGCCTATTCCATCTCTCATGATCTGAAAAGCCCTGCCATTGGGATCTATGGGCTTACCAGGCGCCTTCACAAGCAATACTGTGAGATCCTCGAAGACACCGGGCGGCTTTATTGTGAGCAGATCCTTCGCGCTTCCGAGCAGATCGTGAGGCTGGTGGATCGGATAAACGCCTATATCATGGCCAAGGAAGCTCCTTTGCGCTTCGAGGAGATCCGGCTGAAAGAAATCACGGAAGCGATCCGCAATGAATTCTCTGAAGTGCTAAGCCGTCGCAATGTGAGATGGTCCGAGCCGGAAAGCAATCCGGCCTTTGTGGCGGACAAGCTTTGTATCACGAGGATGTTCCGCAATCTGGTGGACAATGCTTTGAAGTATGGAGGGCAAGAGCTGACGGAAATCCGGGTCGGTTTCAAAGAGGAAGGCGATTGTCACGTCATTTCCATCAGCGACGACGGGGTTGCTCTGGAGGAAAAGGATTCGGAGAAGCTCTTCGAGCTTTTCCACAGGCATAAGACATCCAAAGGCATCGAAGGGACCGGGCTTGGGCTTGCCACGGTCAAGGAGATAGCTGAAAGGCACCAGGGCAGGGTTTGGCTGGAATCGGGGTCCGAAGGAGAAGGAACGACCTTCTGTGTTTCCATCAGCAAGCACCCTGCCTCGTAGAAAGAGCGAACTTTAGGGCTTTGAGCTCTGTAACCTGTTAAATTCATAGGGGAGGCTTGTGTGGGAAACCGGACGAGGAAAAGAATTCTGGTTGCGGTGGATGGGTCCGAGCAGGCGCTGGAAGCGGTGCGGTATGTAAGCCGAAGCCTGGCGCCCATGGAAACCGATGTAATCTTGTTCCATGTCATGACCAGGATACCGGAATCCTTTTTCGATCTGGAGAAGGAGCCTCAATTTCGGTACAAGATCGCCAATATCAAGGCCTGGGAAACCCAGCAGGAGAAGATCATCGAGGAATTCTTCGCAAAGGGCCGCCAGATTCTCTCCCTGGCCGGATTTCCTCCGGAGGCGGTAATCGTCGATATCCAGGAAAGAAGAGCGGGCATAGCCCGGGACATCCTTGCGGAATCTCAGCGGGGCTACGACGCGATAGTGCTTGGCCGCAAGGGCCTGAGTGAGCTGAAGGATATCGTGCTCGGAAGCGTTGCTATCAAGCTCGTGGAGAAGGTTTCCCACCTGCCCATCTGGGTGGTGGGGGGAAAGCCGGCCGCGGGAAAGATCCTGATTTCCATGGATACCTCCGAAGGAGCCGGGCAGGCCATGAGATACGTTGCCGCCATGACGGCCGGGGCTCCGGATATCACGATCAGGCTTGTGCACGCCATCCGCGGCTTTGATGTCTTCAATCAGATCCTCGGCAGCTCCATCGTGGGGAGCCAGGAGGCAGAATGGCTTGAAATGGCCCAAAGAGAGCTCGATGACTCCGGCAAAGAGATCATTCCCGTTTTCGAAGAAGCCACGAAGTGCTTCCTGGAGGCCGGCTTGGATGCCCATCGCGTGAGCCATGCCGTTCTAAAAGGCGTGAGCAGCCGCTCCGGCGCCATTGTGGAGGAAGCCGAGCGTGAGGGCTGCGACACCATCGTCCTCGGACGCAGAGGTCTCTCCAGGGTTCAGGAATTCTTCATGGGCCGTGTCAGCAATAAGGTGATCCATCTTGCCAGGGAAAAGACGGTGTGGGTGGTGAGCTAACATAACTTGCGCTCTTGTTCTCACCGCAGAGGCGCAGAGGACGCGGAGAAAACGCAGAGAGAATATTGGAATCCCAGTGAAATTCCTCTGCGTTTTCTCTGCGCTCTCTGCGTCTCCGTGGTGAAAAGCTCGACCGCCGGCAGTTTCGAACATATCCATTCATTCTTTATCCCCCTTTTCAGCCTTTCCCATTGCATCGTCTTACCATCTCATGACTGATTTGATGTTTTGTGCCCCGTTCGATACAATAGGCCACCAGAGGGTAATTGACCGATATTGCATAAGGATAGCCTCGAAAGGACGAATACGTGAAAAAGGCTGCATTGACGATTGCTGCCAGACTGGCCATCGCTTTTATTCTGTTGAATCTGTTGATTCTGGTTGTGGGCATGGTGGCGTTGAGCCAGATACGGGTGCTGGCGGGACTTGCTAACGACATGTACATTCATCCTCTCACCGTGGGCTACACCATGCGGGACATTCGCTCGGATATCGATGCCATGCATGACCTTATGCAGAAGATTCCGTTCATCGGCGATTCCGTTGAGCTGAGCGAGCTGGAGAGCAAGGTCAATGAGATGGAAACACGGGTCTTCGGCAAATTCGACCTTGTCCGGGAACGTTTTCTTGGGGAGAAGAACGATGTGGAAGTCGCCTTGCGTGCTTTTACCGACTGGAAGAGGCTTCGCGACGAGGCATTCAAACTGGCTCGCGACGAGGCGAGAAACAGGATGGACGCGTCGCTCCAGGTGGCGCAGCAAAAATATGTAGATGATCTGAAAGTCAAAACCCGAGTCATGATCGACTTTGCCGCTGGGAAAGCGGCCAGCTTTCTCGACAACGCCAATGAGGAGAAGGCGAATGCCGGTAGAACCATGGTGCTCTTTATTGGCGCGGCCTTGTTGGCCGGGCTGTGCGCCGCCTTTTTCATCACCCGAAGCATCACGGTGCCCCTGCGCATCATTGTTCGACGAATGAGGGACATTGCAGGCGGTGACATGAGGCACGATATAGACATCGTCAGGCGGGATGAAATCGGGGAGCTGGCGGATTCCTTTCGGGAGATGCAAGGCAGCCTGAGAAACAAAGCGGACGTGGCCATGGCTATTGCTTCGGGCGATTTCGAACGGGTGGTGGAAATCCGCGGCCGCTACGATCAGCTCGGCACCGCAATCAACGAGATGATGGTGGCTTTGCGAAGCTCGAAGAGATCGAGCGAGCTTCAGGACTGGATCAAGACGGGGAAGAACGAGCTGAACCGGATCATCGTCGGTGAGACGGACATCAACCGCCTGGCCGGAAACATAATCGGTTTTCTGGCTGGATATCTCAAGACTCAGATAGGGACCTTCTACGTCATGTCCGACCGTGGGGGACTGACCCTTCATGGGAGCTATGCTTTCAGCAAGCGAAAATCCCTTGCGGCTTCCATCGAGCCGGGCGAGGGACTCGTCGGACAGGCCTGCGTCGAGAAGAGCCTCATTTCCATAACGAACATCCCCGAGGACTACCTTCGCATCAGCTCCTCCCTGGGGGACAGCCCGCCCCGTAATCTGGCAGCTCTTCCTTTCCTTTATGAAAACACCGTTAAAGGGGTCATCGAGCTGGGGTCGTTCGAGGAGCTCTCGGATAACAAGCTGGATTTCTTGCGAGACATCGCCGACTATCTCGGCATCGCCATCCACACGGTGCAGAGCCAGATCAAGCTGAGGGAGCTCCTGGAGGAGACCCAGCGCCAGTCAAGACAGTTGCAGATACAGGAAGAGGAGCTTCGGGCTTCCAACGAAGAGCTCGAGGAGCAAACGGGTGCGTTGAGGCAGTCGGAAGTACAGCTCAAACAGCAACAGGAGGAGCTGCAGTCCATCAACGAGGAGCTTGAAGAGAAGAATCAGTATCTGGAAAAACAAAGAGAGCTCATCGCTCAGAAAAACAAGGATCTCGAGGAAGTGCGGCAGGAGCTGGAGCGCCGGGCGCGCGAGCTCGAGCTGACCAGCAAATACAAATCGGAATTTCTGGCCAATATGTCCCACGAGCTGCGCACTCCCCTCAACAGTCTCCTCATCCTCTCGCGCGACCTGGCTGACAATGGCAGAGGCAACCTGAGCCCGGACCAGGTGGAGGCGTCGACAATAATCCACAAGAGCGGTGTGGATCTTCTGGAGCTGATCAATGAAATTCTGGATCTCTCGAAGATCGAGGCCGGGAGAATGACTTTGAAGGTCAGTGAGATTTTGCTCGAGGATCTGGCCCAGAGCCTGGACCGGAGCTTCAAACACGTGGCGCTGGATAAGGGAGTTTCCTTCAATGTCGTCGTGAGCGATGGTCTGCCGGAGAGTATCCGTAGTGATGTTCAGCGATTGGAGCAGATTCTCAAAAATTTCATTTCCAATGCCTTGAAGTTTACCGAGAAAGGGGCGGTTACCGTTTCCTTTGGCAGGCCTTCACCCTCGGTGGCTCTGACCCGCGGCGGCCTTGACCTGCGCCGGGCTCTGGCTTTTTCCGTCAGTGATACGGGCATTGGCATTCCGGAGGACAAACAACTGCTGATCTTCGATCCCTTCCAGCAGGCAGACGGCGGGGCAGCCAGGAGATTCGGGGGTGTCGGCCTAGGTCTTTCCATATCCAGGGAGCTCGCCCGGCTGCTCGGTGGTGAAATCCAGCTTGTGAGCCGCCTTGGCGAGGGATCGACCTTCACTCTCTATCTGCCCGAGGAAACCGTTTTAGAGGCATCCGATCAGAAACCTCCCGCGGCGATCCGCACTCCCTTCGCAAAGCCGGCGCCTGCCGCTTCCGTTGACAACGCCGTCACCCGGGTCGAAGACTATATGGACATTTTCTCCATTCTTTCGATCCCTGACGACCGTAACGCCGTTCAAGAAGGGGAGAAATGTATCTTGATCATCGAGGATGATGAGGGCTTTGCAAAAATCCTGCTCAACCAGTGCCACGCCAAGGGATTCAAGGCACTGGCCTCGGCCACGGGTGAGGCCGGACTGGAGTTGGCGGAAAAGTATCTCCCCGATGCCGTTATCCTCGATATCAAGCTACCGGGCATGAACGGATGGACGGTCCTCAACGCTCTGAAGACCAACCCCTCGACCAGGCATATCCCGGTGCATATCATGTCCGTTGAGGAAGGCAGTCTGGATGCCCTGCAAAAGGGAGCCATCGGCTTCCTGACCAAGCCCGTGGACAGGGTGGGATTGGAGGACGCCTTCAAAAGGATCGAGGAAGTGGTGGAGAAAAAGATCAAGGACCTGCTCATCGTGGAAGATAACGCCGCGTTGCGCCTTGGCATCGTGAATCTCATCGGAGACGCGGACGTGAACATCGTAGAGGTCGAAACAGGGGAGGGGGCTTTCTCGGCCCTCAGGGAGACGAGCTTCGACTGCATGGTGCTGGACCTCGGGCTTCCCGACATGACGGGCTTCGAGCTCCTGAGCGGGCTGGCGGCGGAAAGCACGGTGCATATGCCTCCGGTGATCGTCTACACCGGCAAGGATCTGACCCGCGAGGAGGAAATGGAGCTCAGAAAACATGCCGAATCCATTATCATCAAGGGCGCTCGCTCCGAAGAGCGGCTTCTGGACGAGGTGGCTCTGTTCCTTCATAAAATGGTCAGCGCCATGCCGCCCCGAAAACGGGAAATGATCATCAACCTTCACGACCGGGACGCCATGTTTGCGGGCAAGAGCGTGCTCATCGTGGATGACGACATGCGCAACCTGTTCGCTCTTTCGAAGATTCTCTCGGACAAGGGGATGAAGGTGCTCAAGGCCGAGGATGGAAAGAAGGCCCTGGCGGTGCTTGAAGAGCAAGCGGGCATCGACCTGGTCCTGCTGGATATAATGATGCCGGTCATGGACGGCTATGAGACGGCGAGGGAGATCCGCAGCCGGCGAAAGTTCAGCAATCTGCCCATCATCGCTCTTACCGCAAAAGCAATGAGGGACGACCGGGAGAAGTGCATCGCGGCGGGCGCGAGTGATTATCTATCCAAACCGGTTGACGTGGACCGTCTCCTGTCCATGTTGCGGGTTTGGCTTTACAGGCGGCCGGAGATCGTCTAGAGGAGCACGTCTCTCATGCGCAAGGAAGAAATCGAGGACATCGAAGTAGGCCTGTTCCTCGACGCCGTTTATAGGCGCTACGGCCACGATTTCAGACACTACTCCAGGGCCTCCATCAAGAGGCGCATCAAGAACCTTGCCGCGGGGACGAACCATGGGAGCATCAGTGAAATGATCGGGCGCCTGCTCTATGATGAATCTTTCTTCTCGATGATTGTTCACGGGCTTTCCATCACGGTGTCCGAGATGTTTCGCGATCCGGAGTTCTACAAGACTCTGAGGAAGCTTGTCATTCCCTACCTGAAGACGTACCCCTTCGTCAAAATATGGCACGCCGGCTGCGCCTCCGGCGAAGAAGCCTATTCCCTTGCCATCGTCCTCAAGGAAGAAGGGTTTTACGACCGGTCGACCATCTTTGCCACGGACTTCAACGACGTGGCCTTGAGCAATGCCGGGGATGGAATTTATCCAGTGGATAAAATGAGAGATTATACGGCAAACTACCAGCAATCCGGCGGGACTGCCTCGTTTGCGCAATACTACCACGCGGGATACGAAGCCGCCATCCTGGAGCCCTCGTTGAAAAAGAACATTACCTTCGCCAACCATAATCTGGTAACCGACGGTGTTTTCAGTGAAATGCATCTCATAGTGTGTCGCAATGTTCTCATCTATTTCGACCGGACACTCCAGAACCGGGTTCTGAGACTGTTCAGCGACAGTCTGATCCACGGAGGGATTCTCGCCCTGGGCAGCAAGGAATCGCTCCAGTTCTCAGAAATGGCTCTTCACTTCAAGCCCTTGAGTGAGCGATGGAAAATATTTCAGAAAACCGGCTAGAGGCTTCAAAACGTTTTCAGGCCGTGGTTGTCGGCGTTTCCGCCGGCGGACTGGAGGTGCTGAAGGCTCTTCTGGCATCCATCCCCGCGAGCTTTCCCCTGGCCATGGTCATCGTGCAGCACCTTCATCCGCTTCAAGACAAATTTCTGATCGAGTACCTGGACGAGCGCTGTGCCATTCCCGTGCGGGAAGCCGATGAAAAAGAGCCGGTCGAGCCTTCCAATATCTATTTTGCGCCTCCGAATTATCATTTGCTCATCGAGGCGGACAAAACTTTCTCCCTTTCCATCGACGCAAAGGTGAATTATTCGAGGCCGTCCATAGACGTGCTTTTCGAATCCGCCGCCGAGGCGTACGGCTCTTCGCTCATCGGCGTCGTCCTGACCGGTGCCAGCGCCGATGGCGCCGCGGGCCTTCGCCGTATCAAGGAAAGCGGCGGCCTCGCCATTGTTCAAGACCCGAAAACCGCCGAGTTTCCGATTATGCCGCGTGCCGCCCTGGAGAGCACCGAGGTGGATTATGTCCTGTCCATAGAGGAGATGGGACGCTTCCTGGCCGGAATCGGGTGATTTCCGAAAATACAAATACCAGCCGTGCAGCCCGGCTGTGCACTTCCTTACTCCGAAGGAGTTACATAAATCAGCCCGGGGTCAGCGCCAGCGCCACCCTGGGATATGAGACAATAAAATGACCTTTCCCTGAAGGGGATACATAAAAACCGCGGTTTATGTATCCCTTTCAGGGAAAGGTCATTATCTCGTAAACCTCTTCCCAGGGTGGCGCTGGCGCTGACTCCGGGCTGATTTATGTAACTCCTTCGGAGTAGGGACTTGCACCGCCCCCCTGCGATACCCCTCCTGTTTTCAAATATGCCCATCTTCACTCCTTACTATTATTCAATATTTTTGAAATGATCTCCGCAAGCTGACGTATGGCCAGCGGCTTCATGAGGAATTCCCGTATACCCATCTCTTTTGCCTTCTCTTCGGTGATCGTCTCACTGAATCCTGTACACAGGATCACCGGAATATCGGGACGGACGCTCATCATGGCTCTGGCCAGGGCAACACCGGTCATGTGGGGCATGGTGTAGTCCGAAATGACCAGGTCGAAGTGGTAGGGGTGTTTTTCAAAGATCTTTAGAGCCTCGAGGCTGCTCGTTTGAGCCACAACGGTGTAGCCGAGGCGCTCCAGCAGCCTCTGTCCGAGGCCGGCCAGGGGCTCCTCATCGTCGACGAACAGAATGCGTCCATGGCCGGTGGGAATTATTCTTGTTTGTTCGAGAACGGAAGGGACGTAGCTCTCGACTTTCGGAAAGTAGACGTGAAAGATCGTTCCCCGTCCCGGCTCACTATAGACGCTGATAGCTCCGTCGTAGTTTCTGACGATGCCGTGAACGACGGCAAGTCCCATGCCGGTGCCTTCACGCGGTCCTTTGGTCGTGAAAAACGGGTCGAAGATACGGTCTCTGATGCAACTGTCTATCCCCTGTCCTGTGTCTCCGACGGAAAGCCGCAGGTAACTTCCCGGCTTCAAATCGGGATGAGACGCTGCCGTAACGGCGTCGATCTCCGTGTCACGCAGGGTTACTTCCAGGATGCCGCCCGTTTCACGCATGGCGTGACCGGCGTTGGTGCAAAGATTGATCAGGATCTGATGGATCTGGGTCGGATCGGCTGCAACCAGGCTCAGGGGGGAAGCGGGAATGTTTGTGCGGATCTCGATGGTTGTCGGGAGGGACGCCCGAAGCAGCTTGATCGCTTCTTTGACAATGGGAGCGAGCTGTATAGGCTTCAGCTCCTGCTCTTCCTTACGGCTGAAAAGAAGTATCTGCTTTACCAGGTCCTTCGCCCGGTTGGATGCCGCCAGCACCTGATCGAGATTCCTCTTGATCGAGCTTCCCTCGGAAATTCCCAGTATGCTCATTTCGGTATAGCCCATGATGGCTGCAAGGATATTATTGAAGTCATGAGCGATACCGCCGGCAAGGGTCCCGATGGCTTCCATTTTCTGTGCTTGCCTCAAGCGGGATTCGAATTGCATTCGCTCGGACACATTCTCTCCGAGGCTTGTCATGCCTGTCATCTGACCCTCTCCATCCCGCATGATGGTGTTGGTCCAGAAAATTCTTCGAAGCTCTCCCGAACGGGTCATGATGTCGTTTTCGAGGTGAACGGGAACGGAGCCCGACCGCATGCTTTCATGAAAAGCGACACCGGCCTTGGTGCGTACTTCCGCGGGTACAAAGAGCTCAACCCAGTTCTTTCCAAGAATTTCCTTTCTCTCCCGGTCTGTGAGCTCGAGCAGGTAATTGTTGCAAAACGCGATGTTGCCCTTGATATCGAGTATGACTGCAGCCATGTGAACGCCTTCGAGAATTTCTCGAAACCGTTGCTCCGATTCCCGAAGAGCCCGCTCTGCGTGCTTGCTCGCCGTAATGTCCCAGAAAATTCCCAGGATCCCCACGGTGCTTCCTGTCTCATCCCTTACCGGAGTCTTGACCGTACGCACGAGGATTTCCCGTCCGTTCTCGATATAGAGCTCCTCGATATCGGTGGTCTTCCCGGAATCCATGACCAGGATGTCATCGAGCCTGTATTTGTCGGCCAGGGAGGGCGGGAAAAAGTCAAAATCCGTCTTGCCGCAAATTTCCTCGCTGTGAATACCGAGGTCTCGAGCCATGACTTTGTTGCAGGACATGTAGGTGGAATTCCTGTCTTTCAGGAAGATTCTCTGAGGAAGATGCTCGACCAGAATTCTATAGCGAGCCTCGCTTGCCCGGAGCGCTGATTCCGCTCGATCTACATCACCTCCGATCCAGCGGGCGATGACCATGCAGAGAAGACTGAGGAGTGCAGCCGAGCCGAGGGTCCTGATGGATTCCCAAAGAGCGGGGTTATGAGCCATATGCCTGAGAACGGCCACGTTGAGCCATCCCCCTAACAGCTCAATGAACATCACCGCGGGAAGAAAGGCACGCAGCAAACGCGCCTGGAGGGATGAGCCGCTCAATAGCCGCTCGAGCCACACATCGGGACCCGCCATCATCAGCGATCCCGCTCCGAGCAGCACAAAGCAAATGGCCGTCGGCAAAGCCACCGGGATGATCTTACCGCCGTAGAGAAGTGGAGTGTTGCACGCATATCCCATGAGGACAACGGCATTCACCGCGATCTCGCAGGAGGATAGAAAGGCGGACGTCTCTCGGGGGATCTTTTTCTTTTCTGATGAAGCTATAAGGAAGAAGAGGCTAAGACCGGCAAGCACGAGACTCGACGCCGTGAGCGGTGACATGCGTCCGAGCGGAGCACCTTGCAGCACTTCCGATGTCCTGGAAAGGAGATCCTCGATACCCGGTTTGAAGTAGCCCAGCCATTGGAAAAGAATTGTCAGGCCCAGAAGAAAAACCAGGAGTGCAAAAATGCCGGAGAGGCGGCAGGCCCAACGTTGCCCGGGATAGCGGGCCGTGAGAAAGCCGGCGCCGCTGAGCAGCATGATGGTGAGTACGGTGAGCGGAGCCATGGGGATGTACCGGTAAGTGAATGCCGCAAGATCCCATCTGTGCAGCAGCCATCCCACAGCCGCGGTAAATGCAACCCCCGCGGCGATTCCGGCACAAAGCTGCGCGGCTCGGGACCTGGCTTTATCGGAACGAAGTCGAGCTCCCATTACTTCCATCATCATTATGGCGTTTCAAAACAGCGAGGGATTTTTGCCACACCTGTGCGCGCTCTTGTGTTCACCGCGGAGACGCCGAGGACGCAGAGAGAACGCAGAGAGTTGATAAAACTCTTATAGAATTCCTCTGCGTTTTCTCTGCGTCCTCGGCGTCTCCGCAGTGAGCACAAGAGCGCGCATTGTGCCCGTTTGAAGTATAATTTTGCGATGGGATGCCCCTTCATACTGTCATGGCACAATGACCGGAGAGGGGATTATGACAGATCGAGGATGGGCCGGGCCAATCAACTCGGATAGACGTTTCCCGTTTCGAGAATGCACCAGTTGTTGCGGGTCATTCCCAGTAACAGGTTGACCTGCCAGCCTACCCTGCAGTGATCCGTTATTTCCTTGGGGACTTTCACTTCGACAACGTTGGTTGTGCTCATTCCGGAGAGGAAGAGAACCCCTGGCTCGATCTTGTCGATAGTGAAGTAGTCGTCCAGCTCCGACGTCCAGTAGCGCGGTGCGTGATTCTGTGCATAGTCATAGAGAAGCCGCGCCAGCCGCTCGGCGGCGGGAAGCTCTCGAGCGGCTTCCGATGCGATCACGCCGGCCTTGAACGATTCTTCCTCGTCAATGTAGCGGTTTTCTTCCAACCATTTGATCAGCTTCTTGCTCACGGTTCCCGCGGCCTGCAATAGAGCTTCGGATGCCATGACCTTGCGGATCATAAAGTAGTTCAAAAAGTTGGAGAGAGACGGCAGAATTTTGTCGGGGCCGAAAATGACGCAAAATTCCAGGCTCTTATGGAAATAAAGCTTTTCATATAGAGCCACGTCCGAGGAATTGTCCAGTTCATGACAGCCATAGCCGTTCAGGCAATGCCGGAAGAGATCGATGATCTCCTCATAACGGTGAAACGTCCTGGGCTTGAGGCGTTTCTGCTGACTTTTCAAAAAACCGGCAAAGACCCCTTCGATATTGGGCTCTGCTATGGTCGGGAACTGCAGGATTTTATTCGTATTATTCATCTCTTCTTCACCAATTCGATACCTGTCGGACACTCATCCCTTCCCTTATATCCGGGTTCCGCAATGAGGGCAATACATAAAAGCCGCTTCCACCGGATATCCACAATGAGGGCATTGGTTATCGGCACGGGAGACAAAAGGAGCTTCCTGAATGGGCTGGTCCGGCGCGGACGTTGCTCCACATCGATCACAAATCAGAACGGGCTTGCCGCGCTTGACGGGGATGATCGGAATGAAGAACAAGCTCAGGTAATGGTCCACGCGCTTCAACCTGGCTTGAGCCAATCCGCAAGCCGGGCAAAGCCTTCGCTCCTCATCCACAGTCACTGTCCTGGGTTGGATACCTCCGATAAAGAAGAACATCGGTCCTCTCCGCTCCACCTCCATGGCACAACGATCTTCTTGCTCTTCAGCGTACTTTCATAACATACATTTTTCATGATGGCTACCTGGCAATGACATTGGTTTCTCCCCCTTGTACCTCGCGTATTGACAAACTGAAAAGAAAGTGAGATCCAAAATGCGACTCTAAACGGTTTACGATGAAAGGAATTGATCGCCATGGCACCTACGGATGAGCCTATCGAGACAATCCGGCAAATGTTGGATTTGCGCACGTTGGAAGAAATCAAGAAAGTCGCTTCGCATCTGCATCCCATCAAGAACGAAAGCCGCTCCCTTTCTCTCGGAACCGGTGCTTCTTCGCTCTCATCCAGGCTGCCGACGCGCAAGGCGGATCTCATCGTCTGGATCGAGACGCTTCTCAAGGACGACACTTTTCTCAAAGTGTATTACAGCCGGCTGAGCTCTCTTGAACAGGAGGCCGTCCAGGAAGTGGTCCATTCAAAAGACTCAAAGCTGGACGCCCCCCGCTTTGAAGCCAAATATGGCGATCTTCCCGGAATCAGCCTGTCGTGGTCGGACTACGGGAGCAGGGGGAAAGAAAAAAGCTTTCCGGGGCTCTCCGTGCTTATGAGTCAATACGGAGTAATGCCCCGAGCCCTGCAAGCCTCTTTTAAGCGCTTCGTTTCCAAGCCCCGTGAAATGGAAATAGCCTCGGTCCCGGGACTGCCTGAGAAGATTGAATTACCCGGTGAAGATGAAATGGTTGCTTTGGCGCAGCACGATACGGAGCACGCCGCAATCCAGGATGTCATGGCCGTCTTGATGCTTGCCGACTCGGGCAAGATAGGCGCCAGCGCCAAGACGGGAAAGGTCTCGCAAGCGGGTGCAAACGCCATTCGAAAAGTGCTGTCTCATGGGGATTTTTATCCCGAAGATATCGAAGCCCCTCACGAATATGACGTTCAAATGGGCTCACTGGGAATTCGCCCCTTCGCCTGGGCGATGCTTCTACAGGCGGCCAATCTGGCCCAGGTCGCCGGAAACCGGCTGGAGCTCACCCGTACTGGCACCGCCGCTTTGAAAAAAGCGCCCCAAGAGGTTCTCTCCACCTTGTGGGAGCGCTGGATCAAGAACAAAATTCTGCATGAGATGAATCGAATCGAGGTGATCAAAGGGCAAAAGTCCGCCAAGCACCCGCTCGCCGCCGCCGAGCCCTGCCGCAGCAACATAGCTTCGGCCCTTGCGCAAATGGAAGAAGGAAAATGGGTCGAAACGGGGGATTTCTTCAAGTTTCTCATTGCCAAAGGGCACCGTTTCGAAGCCGTTCGTCACGCATGGGTTTTGTACCTTGTCGATCCTCAATACGGAAGATTGGAATCGGCGGATTGGGAACATCTAAGCGGCCGGTTTGCCAGGGCCTTTCTTCTGGAGTACGCCGCCACCCTGGGATTGATCGACGTAGCACTCGTCCCTCCGTGGGGAGCCGTATCGAACCTGGACGACTTCTGGGGTGCCCAAGAGCTTTCCTGCCTGAGTCGCTATGACGGCCTGTGGGCGCTGCGGCTGAATTCACTGGGCGCCTGGATTCTCGGGAAGAAAAAGGCTTACGCTCCGTCCTTTCATGATGAGCCCTCGCTGAACGTGCTTTCCAACCTGGAGATCACGATGCCGGCGTCCGCCGGTTCTTCATCCGACGAGCTCTTTCTGGATCGGATCTGCGAGAAAAAAGCCGCAGCCGGCCGCACCTGGCGTCTTACGCTCTCCAGGCTCCTTCAAGCGGTGGAAGAGGGCGTGGACATACAGCGTGTCATCAGCTTCTTTGAGGAGCGAAGCAAAGGAAATCTTCCTCCCCCCGTTCAGGAATTTTTGAACGATTTTGTGGCGAGAGTCGGCAAAGTCAAAGAAAAAGGAGAAGCCCGCATTGTGGAATGCGCGGATTCCCCGTTGGCCCAACTGATTGCCAATGACAGCCGGTTGAGGAATCTCTGCCTGCCCCTGGGAGAGCGCTATATTGTGGTCCTCAAGGAAAATATGACCTCTTTTCGCAAAGCCTTGCGGGAATTGGGCTACGTCGTGGGGGGCCAGGCGGAGCAATGAGCGCGCCTGGCCCGTGGCGGGCTTCCCGAGGTAGGTATGAGGACTTCTGCGGCTCGAAGCGAAACTGCAAAACTTGCTTGGCTTAAGCAATCATTAGGGGCCACGAAGAGCACGAAGAGAAAGGATTTTGTTTTTCTTCGTGCTCTTCGTGGCCAAAAAAGTGGGTAGCGCCAGTGCTGAGGAACCCCTGATTCTTGTCAGTTCGAAGTCTCCTGCCCCCCACCGAAGCAAGCTCTCGAAAGTGTCGTAACGATTCCTCGGGCTCTTCGAGATCCAATTTGTGCTCCTCGCTGTTCAGAGACCCAATCAGGGCGTCTTGGGTTTTTCATACAAATAGGGAGACCATTGAGGAGTCCCATCACACCCGGTCGTGCCAAGCGCCGCAAATTCTGTTCCATCGACATTAATGGTGTAGAGAGATCCTCCAGCAATGTGAAAGACGATCTTCCGGCCGTCGGGCGAAAAGGAGGGTTCTGAGCATTCGTCGGGACAATCATACACCTTGTAGGGGTTTTGTCCGTCTTTATCCATGATCCAGATATTATGGCTCAGACCTTCAGTACGCCTGGATGCAAATACGATTTTCTCCCCATCCGGAGACCATGAGGGCCATCTGCTATCCATTGGCTCATCCAGAAGGTTTGTAAATGTAGAAAAATTTAGATCCATCGACCAGATGTTGTCAGCGATTATAGCGTAAATCCAATCCCACCATGACCATTGTGCGAATGCTATGCTATCACCCTTCGGAGACCATTTTGGCAACTCCGGAATTGGTGTTTGAGTCCAAGTCCAATTCTGCATTGTTGGCAAGAATGTCCATGAACCATCATTGACATCGAGGATAACCAAAGAATCCGCTACATCGTTTGTGTTCAGATACGGTTGCAACAGCTCTCGATGAGCTACAATCTTCGAGCCATCCGGACTGAATGAAGGCTCGGCAAAATTGCAGTTGGCATCTCCAAAAATCCTCTTGATATTGTAGGGGTAGGGCTGATCGGATGTGAGGTCGACCACGACGATTTCATATCGATTGGCAGCAGTGATACCGTTGAAAGCAATCATCTTACCGTCCATGGACCATGTGGGCAGAGCTCGCCATTGGTAGCCGTAGGCAACATCGGAGCTGTCGGCAACGAGAGCTTCATCGGTACCATCGGGTCGAGCGGTGTAAATATAGCTTGCGTCCCCGCACTGGGCTGATTTGCTGTAAGCGATCCTGGATGTCAATGGAAGAACACGTGCCGCGATGGCATCATCTTCGTTGCCCAGCTTTCCCCTGTAGACGAGGGTGAAGACGATATCCTTCGCGTTAAAGGGAATGGAAGTTGGGAGCGTGGCCGATATGGACACGAAGTCGCTGTTGATTGGATCATTGTGAGAGATACCCGAATAGATGTCCTCTGCAAGCCCGTAAACAGGAAACGAGCTTCCAAAAGGAACATATCGGTAGGCAAGTGAGATACTCCCGGCTTCCATTGACTCTGCTTGTTCTGCAAGCTTGGAGGTGTTTTTCACCTTCATGGTAACCGATGCAAGGTTCTGGTCGGCATCCCTTTGAATCGTGAGGTGTTTTACATCCAGTGTCCCCCTGAAAAAGTATTCCAGGAGTGCCGCGGAATAGCCGACTGCTTTGGGGAGTAGCTTTGACGCATATTCCTTGAGGCATTCATCGTCGGGGAGCAAGGTTCTCTTAAATATCTGCGTGTAAGCGTTATTCATTGTTATCATTGCTATGCTTACATATGATGGCTTTAAGAAGTGGGTGATCTTCTCTCCATGTCCTGTTTTTGCAATATAGAAACTAGTATCAGGCACGTTGTCTTCTCCAACCACTACCAGCGGCTTTAAAACACCATTAAGATAAGATTGTAAATTGGTACTTAATTCCCTCGGATAAGGATGGTAGTATAGATCTAGGGCGTCCAAAAACGACCTCTGAGGCCAAATTTTGTTGCCCGGAATTTGGACCTCATTTCGATCCGACATCGAGCGTTGCATACCCCCCTCTCGACATGGGTCCGATGGCTGCCGACATGAGGTC
>Ga0074199_1001301_pt1 | contig 23389 bp, 19 predicted proteins | sample EPASupsiteSAE347_FD_64528 | JGI IMG/M metagenome (GOLD analysis project Ga0074199, IMG submission 64528) | Bioremediated contaminated groundwater from EPA Superfund site, New Mexico - Sample SAE3-47 | ecosystem: Environmental > Aquatic > Deep subsurface > Groundwater > Contaminated ... | reverse complement strand
CAGAACTCATCCAGGATGATCTTCTTGTACTTACGCCCTGCGCCTTGGTACCGTGGCCGTGTTTTTTCCAGGCATTCTTGTCTCGTTTCGCTGCTCATAAATGGACCTCCTTTCGGTCAGGTCATTTATGGGGCAACGAATGATTATGCGACATAACAGACTGTTCGCTTCGGTCAGATTATTTATGGGGCAATTCGCCATGCAACCACTTTCGGATAATCAGGTTGAATCGGGCGGCAAAAGAGCGTATGATCAACAATTTATGGAACCAATCCATTATGAATTGATCGACCGGGCTGACGCTCTGCAGGCTGCGCTGGCCTGCTTGAAAGGTCGCCGTTGCCTGGCGCTGGATCTGGAGATGGAAAACCAGCGGCATCACTACGGCCTGCACGTAGCCCTGATCCAGATATCCACGGCGGAACATCATAACTTCATCTTCGATCCGTTGGCCGGCCTCGATCTGGCGCCCTTGAACGCCATTTTCAGCAATCCACAAATCGAATTGATCGTGCACGACGCCGATTTTGACCGGCGCACGTGCCGCCAGGTGTACGGCTTGAACCTTATCAATGTCTTCGACACAAAAATCGCGGCGCAACTATGCGGGTTCCGGAAGTTCGGCTTGGCCAATCTGCTGCAGGATTTACTGAACATCCAGACCGACAAGAAATTCCAGAAAATCGACTGGCTGAAGCGCCCGCTCCTTAAGGAAGCGCTGGATTACGCCGCCCGCGATACCGCCTCGCTGCATACGCTGAAGGACATTCTAACCCGCAAGCTGGTGGAACTCGGCCGGATAGACTGGGCGCGGGAAGAGTTCCGGCGCGCCGAACAGATTGAGCCCGCCCCCGATCTCACTCCGCCCCATCACCGCATCAAGCAAAGCGCTCTGCTGACATCGCGCCAACTGGCGATCCTGGGATCGCTCACGCGGTTACGCGACGAAGTGGCCCGCTCCGTCAACCGGCCGGTGCATTTTATCATTCGCAATGACCTGCTTCTGCGGATGGCTGTCCAGCCGCCGGCAACGATACTGGAGCTCCGGCAGGTAAAAAGCCTGCATCCGGCCCTGTATCGGGAGCACATGGCGCAGCGTTTGCTGGAAGCGGTCCGGCAGGGCCAAGCGGCGCCGGAAGAGACTCACCCGCACCGCACGAAGCGATCTCGTTCGAAGCCCGGCTATGAACAGCGTTTGAAAGCCATGCAAGCCTGGCGGGCGCTCATGGCCGCGCCCTATGGGCTGGAACCCTATCTGATGTTGTCCAACGATGTCCTGCAATGGGCCGCGCGGCATTCGGACCAGCCCATGCCGCCGGACGTTGCCGGACAGATCCGAACGTGGCAGAAAAAAATCGTGTGGGAGCGGTTTGCACACCAGTTTTTAGCTCCGGCAAGCAAACCACCTGCTCCGCGTGCAAACGAATTGGACCTAAAAGTGTAGCGGCCGTTCGATAGAACGGTCCCGACCTCTCGGAGAGTCGGGATCACCCCGCCCCATTCGACCGATAACACGCATAAAGCGCTGTTGCTTTTCCATCCTCGATTGAATAGTATGCCCAGCGACATAATTGCGCCAACCCCCAATCTGAATCGGGGTAAAACACTCGGTTGAAAGGAACCAAAACAATGGGATCAGGACGAGCGAACGATGAATTAACCTATTCCGCCAAAAAGCCGCGCGAACGCCGGCGGCGTGAAGCCATCCAGAAAAAACGCCTGCTGGCGCTCGGTGTGCCGGACGCCAAAGTGAGCAAGATGACGACCAAGGCCATCCGGCAGATGCTGGTGCGCCCGGAAAAAGTGCGCAAGCAATGGGCACTAAAGAAATGAAGAATTAAGAATGTAGAATGCCGAATTCCGGCCCTGAATCAGGCCACGCCAAAGATGACCACTGTTTCATGTAGCCGCGGCGGTGACGCCGTGGCCGCCGGAAGACTCGTTTCGCCCCATGACTATCGAGGACCAACCCAAGCCGTTCCTGGAGCACCTGGCGGATTTGCGGATGACCCTGCTGGGGTGTTTGGCGGCCTTGGGAGTCGGCATGGCCATCGTCATGCCGTTTGCACCCCGCTTGTTCATCCTGTTGCGCGCGCCGCTGGCCAAGGTCACGGAGCATCCGGAACAGTTCTTGCGCTCCCTGGAAATCACGGGCGGTTTTTCCATTGCCCTGCAGATCGTGCTTTGGGGCGGGTTGCTGGTAAGCGCCCCGTTCATTACATTTCTCCTCGCCCGGTTCGTCTTGCCCGGCCTGACCCGTTTGGAGCGGAAGGCGATCTTAGGGTCGCTTGGTTTTGTGGTCGCGCTGTTCATCCTGGGCGTGGGGATTGCCTATTTCATTACCCTGCCCGTGGCGCTCAAAATCATGCTCGGCTTGCACGCCTGGCTCGGCATTCGCGCGGAATGGACGGCCGTCAGCTACGTCTCCTTTGCGGTGAAATTACTGCTGGCATTCGGGCTGGCATTCGAATTGCCGGTGGTCGTGGTGGTGCTGGGGTACCTGGGCATCGTGTCGGCGGCATTCCTGCGATCCAAACGACGGCATGCCGTCGTGGTCATTCTGATCCTTGCCATGCTGTTGACCCCGGGGCCGGATGTGTTTTCCCAGGTCGTCATGGCCGTCCCAATGATGCTGTTGTATGAAGCCTGTATTTGGATCGTATGGCTGGCGGAACGGAAGAAGGACAGCGGTGAGAGGTCAGCGATCAGAGGTCAGATGTCAGAATAAAAAAATGGCCGCGGGGCATTTGCCGCCGCGGCCACTTTTACATCTGCTAAAGTATACTTATTTCGCCGGAGCCGCTTCCGCGGGTTTCGCGGGCGAGGCGGCGGCGGTCGTGCCTTCGGCGGTGACCGGCTCCACGCTCTTCACATAGAACTTGCGCGTGCCACCCTCGTTACTGAATGTGCCGGTTACACGGACCTTTTGCCCATCCATGCTCTCAAGCGGCTTGCTGCCTTCATCGAGCGGGATTTCATACATATTGACGATCAATTTTAATCCCGTGACTTTACCGCTGGCATCCTTGACCACGCTGACAACGCCGGTTTTCCGGAGTTCCAACGCGCTGGTGACGGCCGGTTTGGCCGCTGGGGCCGCCACAGCCGATGCATCCGCCGGGGCTGCCGCCGCCGGGGCCGCTGCCGCTGCGGGGGCTACTACAGCCGCCGGAGCCGCCGCGGGCGCCGCTGCCGGGGCCGCCGCTTCCTGAGCGGAAACCGTAAACGCCGCCACCATGCCCACGCAAACAATCGCCACACTCAATATTCTCAAAAATTTACTATTCATGGTGATATTCCTAATAATCAACTCTGATTTATTACTTTCCGAACAGAAACGATCCTGTTGTTGTTAAAGACGAACTGACACCAGGTACAGTCTTGCTGACACCTACTGTATTATGGTTATCTTGGTTCTGGCCGGGCAATAAGGCGCACCAGCCCACTAAACCTTGCTTTCATCACCTCCTGTTCTTTTCTATAAGAAAACAGGCGCTATTGTGGCATAAGTTTGGCTTAAGTCAACCTATTTTCGGCAGGCACAATCAGCTATCTGGGGGCGTCAAGCCCTGTAACTAAGGCATTGCAGGCGCATTGCAGGCAAGCTGACCGCGCTGAGAACGGAATTACTTGATAAACAGTCCGATCAGCACGCCGATAACGGTAAAAGCCAGGAATACAATAGAGGTATATACACCCTTTATCGAGGTAAAGACCAGGTCCACGTCAATCCTGGGAGGCGTGAAGATGCCCTTCATGTTGTAAAGCAAAACAACGGCCGTGGCAATAATCAGCACAAAAGAGAAAATAAACTTCTTACCCATAAATCCCCCTCCGTTTTTTGGACCTGATCTGATTGCAGGGAAGGCTATTGTGGCGATTCCATGTTGCACCGCAAGCAAAAAACAACGGGAAAACAAGTTGACATTGGCGCCCGGCATGTAATAGCATTTCACCACGTTGGATTCGGGAAGACGGTGACAATCCGTCGCGGTCCCGCCGCTGTAACCGGGGACAAAAGCCGCAGAGGCCACTGTTCCGACCTCGTAAGAGAGTCGGGATGGGAAGGCGCGGCTGACAGGACGATCCGGAAGCCAGAATACCGATCCACGATAGATAACGCCTGGCGCCCCTCGTGGACTGGGGAGCTGAAATAGCAGGCGCGTATTACAGGGATGAAATATCGGCATCCCGACTCTCCAAGAGGTCGGGATGCTTTTTTTTTGGCACGCACCCATGACACCAAATGAACATGGCGGAAATCGGAGCCGGCTGGCGCAACTGGCCGGCAAAGCGCCGGACGAAATCCTCGATTTTTCGGCCAATATCAACCCGCTGGGCCCGCCCGACTGGCTGCGGCCGGTCATCAGTCGTAACCTCAGCGAGTTGGTTCACTACCCGGACCCCCAGGCCGGCGCTCTGGTCGCGGCCGCATCCCGTCGATATGGCGCCTCAGCCGATGAAATCCTGACCGGCAACGGCTCGACCGAATTGCTTTACCTCCTGGCGCAGGTTACCGGAAAGAAGCGGGCCGTCATCCCCGTGCCGTGTTACACGGATTATGCCCGCGCCGCCCGGCTGGCCGGCATGGAATTGATCAGCTTTCCCATTGCAGAAAAAGACGGGTTCCAGTTCGAGCCGGAGCGGCTCGCTCCTCTGTTGAACGCAGCGGCAGCGGTTTTCATCGGCCGCCCGAATAATCCCACCGGCCAGGTCTGTCACGCGCCGTCCATTCGGACATTGGCGCAAGCGCATTCGGAATGCTTCTTCATTGTGGACGAAGCCTTCGGCGACTTCGTGGAACACTTCGAGAGCCTGACGGCGAACCGGCCGCCCAACGTTATCGTCCTGTTGTCGCTGACCAAAATCTTTGCCATCCCCGGCCTGCGGCTGGGGTGCGCCGTGGCCGATGCGGCGCTGGTCAGAAGCGTTCGTGAACGCCAGACGCCGTGGAGCGTCAACACTCTGGCGCAGGCCGTGGGCGTTGCGGCGCTGGGCGATGCGGATTATGTTGCGCGCTCACGCTCCATGGTGGGCCGGCAGCGGGAAGCATTGCTGGCCGGTTTGCAAACAATTACCGGCCTGAAGATTTATCCCAGTGCGGCTAATTTTTTGCTGGGGCGACTGGACCTGCCCGCAGTCGCTACGCTCCCAGCGTTGCAGGCGGGTTCGCCCGCTCCGGATGCGCGCACCCTGGCGCAACGGTTGCTTTCCGAAGACGGTATCGCGATTCGCGTCTGCGACAACTTCGAGGGGCTGGACGCGCGTTTCTTTCGCGTGGCCGTGCGAACAGCGGACGAAAATGCGCGCCTGATCGCGGCACTCCACCGGCGATGGCCGGTCCACCGGCGATGGCCGGTCCACCGGCGATGGCCGATCCAACGGCAATGGCCGATCCAACGGGTTCTGAACGGCCGCAAGGCGCAACCAAAGGCCCGCCGCACACCGGCAATCATGTTCCAAGGCGTCAGCTCCAATGCCGGCAAAAGCGTGATGACGGCGGCCCTTTGCCGGATCCTGCTTCAGGATGGATACCACGTCGCGCCGTTCAAGGCGCAGAACATGTCGCTCAACTCCTTCGTTACCCGCGACGGAGGCGAGATGGGCCGCGCGCAAGCGGTCCAGGCGCAGGCCTGTCGGATCGAGCCGGATGTCCGAATGAATCCGGTATTGCTGAAGCCCAACTCCGACACCGGTTCACAGGTTATTCTGCTGGGCAGGCCGATTCGACAAGCTCACGGCAGGCCGGTGGGCAACATGACCGTAAGCGAATATATCCGTTACAAGCCGGAGGCTTTCAAGACGGTGGCCCAAGCTTATGACGGCCTGGCCGCCGAATACGATGCGATCGTATTGGAAGGCGCGGGCAGTCCGGCCGAAGTGAATTTGAAGCGTCACGATATCGTCAACATGGCCATGGCGCAGCACGCCCGGGCGAGGGTACTGCTGGTGGGCGATATTGACCGCGGCGGCGTATTCGCCTCGTTTGTCGGCACGCTGGAGGTGTTGGCCGAGTGGGAACGCGCGCTGGTAGCCGGTTTTGTGGTCAATCGCTTTCGCGGCCAGGAAGAGCTGTTGCGCGACGCTTTGGATTATACTAAATGGCATACCGGCAAACCGGTGTTCGGTGTTGTGCCTTACATCGCCAACCTGAATCTACCGGAAGAAGACTCCGTCACCTTCAAAAGCCGCACGTTGGATCGGGTGCAGCCGGAGGACACCAACGCGGTGGAAATCGCAATAATTGATTTGCCGCACGTTTCCAATTTCACCGATTTCGATCCATTCCGCATGGAACACGACGTTCATCTCCAGATCGTACGCTCGGCCGATGAACTATGCCGCCCTGACGCCATTATCATACCCGGCAGCAAGAACACACTCGGCGACCTGGCCTATCTGAAGCACTCCGGTCTGGCCGAACGAATTATGAGACTGGCCGCCGAAGGAAAAACCGAGATCGTCGGCATCTGCGGCGGTTTCCAGATGATAGGCAAGGAAATCCGCGACCCCCAGCGCGTGGAATCCAGCACGGGCGTGTCGGCCGGTTTGGCATTGCTGGATGTCCAAACCGTTATGGCCGTTGAAAAAACGCTGTTACGCGCGTCCGCCCGCCATGTGGTTTCCGGTTTGGAGGTTCAAGGCTACGAAATTCACCATGGCCAGACGCGCACCGCCACGCTTGCGCCGCTGATTGTGCGGCCCGATGGCGAAATCATCGGCCTGGCAACCGCCGATGGCCGCATTTGGGGCACTTACCTGCACGGTGTCTTTGACGCCGACCCATTCCGCCGTTGGTTCATTGACCGCCTCCGGGTGCGTCGCGGGTTGCCTGCGATGGGACGAGTCATGGCAAACTACTCGATCGAACCTGCTTTGGACCAACTGGCCCAAATCGTCCGCCGAAGTCTGAAGATGGACGTGATTTATCGGCTCATGGGGTTGTAATTAAATTAGGCCCCGAGGAACGGGGCGACTTTTTCATGTAGCCGCGGCGGTGACGCCGTGGCTGCTGGCCGGACCCACGCCCTCACGGGCGCGGCTACTCGGATTGAAATTCCTATGCATGAAATTAGGCGGCGGACGCCGCAACTATGCTGTTCTCTCGAACGGCCTCTACAATGAATGCTGGTGTAGTAGCGGTTCGTTAGGACCGCTATGTTTTATCCGCCAGAGAGGCGGAAAAAATTCCTTAATATGAACTTAACTTATCAGATCTTGGCTGCTGTGGCGTTGGATCTTCTGGTGGGCGATCCGCGCTGGTTGCCGCATCCGGTGCGCGGCATCGGCTGGCTGGCTCAACGGCTGGAGCACCCCATGCGGCGTTTGATTCGCAATGAGAAAGCGGCCGGCATGGCAGCGGTCTTGCTGGTGGTTGCAACGACCGGCGCAAGCGCGTGGGGAGCGATTTGCATCGCGGGAATCTGCCATCCGCTGGCGGCCGATATTGCCTCCGTAGTCCTGATCTATTTGACCATTGCCACGCACGACTTGGCGCGGCACAGTCGCGCGGTATTTCGCGCTTTGGCCGCGGGCGATCTGGGGCAAGCCCGCCGGCGCGTGGCGAAGATTGTCGGCCGGGACACGGCCCATCTTGACGAAGCCGGGGTCGCCCGCGCGGCGGTTGAATGTGTGGCCGAAAGCACGGTGGATGGTATTACGGCGCCGTTATTTTTCGCGATCCTGGCCGGGCCGGTGGGAGCGATAATGTATCGGGCAATCAACACCCTGGATTCAACCTTTGGCTATACGAATGACCGCTATATTCGGTTCGGTTGGGCGGCGGCCAAGCTGGACGATCTGGCTAATTACCTGCCCGCGCGCATTACGGCGCCGCTCATCGGATTGGCGGCGGCGCTTCTATGCCGGCGGCCGGTCCGATCATGGCAAATTTTGCGGCGTGATGGCCGCAAGCACGCCAGCCCCAATGCAGGATTGCCGGAAGCCGCAATGGCTGGCGCCTTGGGCGTTCAATTGGGCGGGGTGAGCTATTACGATGGCGAGCGGCTGGAAAAGCCCGTTATCGGCGCACCGATCGTTATCGGCGAACCGATTGTTCCCATTGCAGCCGAACACATCCTCGCGGCCAATGCCGTGATGTTCGTCACGCTGGCGCTATCCCTGGCACTCGGCTTGGGCCTCCGTGGCGGAGTCATCTATTTGTGGCACATCTACTGACCGGCAGCGGGGCGGAAAAAGGACTGATCGGCTTGGCAGACACTGTAACCGAAATGCGTTGCGTAAAACATGCTATCAACAAGGCCGCAAGGCGCAGGATAGGTGTGGTATTCTGATATGAGCTGTGCACGAATAGTTATTGCGGCAACCGGCAGCGGCGTCGGCAAAACTTCCATTGCCATCGCACTGATCCATGCTCTGCGGCGGCGCGGATTGCGTGTGCAAGCGTTCAAGGTCGGACCGGATTTCCTCGATCCTACCCATCTGGCGCTCGTGTCCGGCCGGCCGTGTTACAATCTCGATGGCTGGATGTGCGGTCAGGACTATGTTCTGGACCTTTTCAAGCGCAAGACGGCCGACACCGACATCGCGGTGATCGAGGGCGTCATGGGTTTGTTCGATGGCGCCTCCCCGGAAAACTCGGAAGGCAGCACGGCGGAAATCGCCCGGTGGCTGAAAGCCCCCGTTTTACTGGTGGCCAGCGCCCATGGCGTGGCCCGCAGTATGGCCGCCACGGTGAAAGGCTTCACCACGTTCGAACCCGGCCTAACTGTGGCCGGTGTCATTGCCAACCATTGCGGGTCAACCCGGCAGGCCGCGTGGCTGGACGCGTCGTTGGCATCGGCTTCGTTGCTGCCTTTGATCGGCGCCATCCCCCGCAGCGCGTTCCCTGATTTACCCAGCCGCCATCTCGGGCTGGTAACAGCTGACCGGCAGAGTCTTTCGACAACCATTCTGGATGCTTTCGCCGACGCGTTGGAGCAGCATGTGGGGATTGACGAAATTATCCGACAGGCTCAAAGCGCCCCGGCGCTGCATCTTCAGGAAGACATGGTGCCGGCGTCTCCCAAGGCAGCGCCTTCAATCGTTACCATCGGCATCGCGCGCGACGACGCCTTCCATTTCTACTATCCGGACAATCTTGAAGCTTTGCAGGCGCAGGGCGCCCAACTGGTTGACTTCTCCCCGCTCAAAGACAGCATGCTACCCGAGGGGCTCGATGCCGTTTATCTTGGCGGCGGCTATCCGGAAGAATACGCCGGGGAGTTGTCACGCAACACAGGGATGCTCGACACCCTGCGCGATTTTTTCGCCAGGGACGGAGTGCTTTACGCCGAATGCGGCGGATTGATTTACCTTGCGCAAGGTATTGAGACCTGCGCCGGCGCGCGCTATCCCCTGGCTGGTATACTGCCGTTCTGGACGCGCATGAACGCGAAGTGCAAAGCGCTCGGCTACGTTGAAGCGACGCTAACGGCCGATACCCTGTTGGGACGGTGCGGCGACGTCCTGCGCGGCCATGAATTCCACTACTCCGAAATCGTTAATCTGACGCAGTCCGGCTGGAAGACAGCCTACGAAATTCGCTATCAACGGGAAACCGCTCCGATTCCGGAGGGCTTTCAGCGTGGTCGCGCGCTGGCCAGCTACGCGCATCTGCATTTTGCTTCGCGTCCCGGCGCGGCGCGGTCGTTCGTGGAATTTACACGCAAAGGGAAACGGTCATGACAAAGTCCCTGATCCACGCCTTGCTTGCCAACCCCATGCGTGGTCCACGCACCGTGCACGGTGGCGGCAGGCAGGAAAATAATTTCCAAAATTTACCTTGACAATCTTTTGAGATACGGCAAGGTGTTCGCAGTTCTTTGAAAGATAGTGATTTTATGAAAAGAGGACGGAAGTCCGTGAGAGTCGGACGCGGTCGCGCCGCTGTAACCGGTTACGAGACCTCGAAAGCCACCCTGAGCTACGTGATGGGGAAGGCGAGGCAGTAGGACAGAAGCCGGAAGTCAGAAGACGTTTCTTTTCATGCTCATCAGTAATGACCCGGAGGTCATCGCGCTCCTTCGCATTGGAAAGGAGGATGGGGGATGTTCAATTCATTGAAGCCTTCATGCTCCTATTGTGGGAGTTTGGAGGCTTTTTGTTTTATGTTCAAGATTTTTAAAATATTTATCCTTTTCTTTTCTTTGACTATCGGCTCATGCGTCCTCGCGGAGACGGCGGTTCCGGAGCGGATTGTGAGCCTTGCTCCCAGCTATGATGAAATTCTGATCGAACTGGGATTCCAGGACCGGATCGTTGGCGTGACGACGTCTTCCGATTATCTGGAAGAAGTCGAGCGCGCGGAACGGATCGGCTTGTGGAGCAAGCCTAACATCGAAAAAATCGTCGCGCTTAAACCCGATCTTGTCCTTGCCACCTGTTTTGCGGGGCAACAAACCGCCGCCGAAAAATTATCCGCCCTGGGTCTGCGCGTCGTGACTCTCGATGAGACGCAGGGCATAGAGGAAATTTTTGCCAAAACCAGGCAGGTCGGTGACATCCTCGGCATACCCGCACGGACGAAAACACTGCTTGAACGCATGCGGGCAACCGTAACGACAACCAAGCGCCTGGCGGCGACAGTTTCCTCGCGCCCGCGGGTCTACATGGAAACCGGTTCTAACCCGTTGTTCACTTGCGGCAAGGGATCGTTCATCCACGAGATGATCGAAATCGCCGGCGGGAAGAACATTGCCGGCGACATCGCCCAGCCTTTCCCGCGCATATCGTCGGAATTCGTCATCAACAGCGACCCCGAAGTGATCATCCTTCCCTACATGGGCAGAAATTTCGGCAAAGAGGCCTTAAAACAAAGAAAAGGCTGGGAAAAAATCGCCGCCATCAGGACCGGCCGCGTTTATGACGACATCGGTTCCCAAGTCATCACCATTCCCTCGCCGCGGCTGGTTTTATACGGCTTGCCCGCGCTTCTCGAGCGCATTCACCCGGAAATCATGCCGGAGAAAACGAAAAATGAATAAGACCATGGGCGGCAAAACGGTGCTGGTTATCGGCGGCGGCAATTACGGGATCAAGGCCTGCCGCTATTTCAAGGAGCAAAAAGCGCGCGTCATCCTCGTGGACAACGATCCCGCCTGCAAGGCGCGAGCGCTTGTGGCCGGCAACGATTTCATCCTGAAGGATGCGCAGAACGCCTGGGATTTGACGTTAAAGCTCAAGCCCGATTTCATCGTGCCCACTTGTTCAAGTCATACTTGCGGGAGCTGGATCGGGCAATATTTTCGCTTAAAGCCGTTGTCCGATTCCATCCCCAACGTGACCAGAAGACTTCCGCAAAGCCTGTTCCTCGGCTGTGACGAACCGAATGCCGCGCTGATTTTCAGCTATATGACCAGGGGCCGATTGTGCCGCGCGGATTGTCCGCATCCGCCGGCCGAGTGCGGCTTGACGCGCGAACCAAGGCCGGCGCCTTTATACGAGTTGCTGGAATACGGCATCTTCGAATTATTCGATTGCGCCAAAATTTTCGTGTCCGAGCAAATGGCGCCCAGTATCGGCGCGATAAAAGTATCGGATTTCCTGGCATTTATGCATGCGATCGAGACTAAAAAACCGAAGACGCTGGCGGTGGGCACCGCCTGCCGGTGCCACGGCATTTTGAATTTGTTCAGGCAATAATAGTGTTCTGCACAATAGCTGTTAGCCGTCCGGTCATAGACCGGTGCTACATCATAGCGCACATATATTTAAGGTGTTTCGTGATGTAGCCCCGCTCTATGAGCGGAAAATTGGTTATTTTGCAGAAGTCTCTCAGGCAATAATCAAAAGGAGAAGGCGTTTCATGACAACAAAAACGAAACAACTTGCGGCGACAATTATGAATTTCGTGCTCGCGGCGGGAATGGCAACCAACAACTTGGCGGCCGAATCCAACGCCGCGCAACAGGCATCCGCCCAACCCGCGCCGGTTGTCACCCAGGCGGTCTCTGAAGCCGATACCGTGGTTGTTTCGGCCACGCGCATTCCCCAGGCGATCCGTGACGTGGGCGTGAGTGTCTCCGTCATTCCGCGCGAACGAATGGAGGAATTGCAGGCGCAAAACGTCGGCGAGGTCCTGGCAGAAGTTACCGATGCGCGCGTCAACAGTTACGGCGCCATGGGGGCGGAAAGCGAAATAACCCTGCGCGGTTCCACCAAACAGCAGGTGCTGGTCATGGTTGACGGCCGGCCGGTTAATGTTGCCTCTGTGGGAACGGCCGATCTTTCCCTGTATCCTGTCGATCAGATTGAGCGCATCGAGGTGATCCGGGGACCCGGCTCGGTTCTTTACGGCGCCGGCGCCATGGCCGGCGTGGTTAATATCGTCACCAAGGACCCGCCGGAGAAATTTACAACCGATGTGGAAGCGTCGTACGGAACGAAAAACACGCGTATTCTCCGATTGGATAACGGGGCCCGAATCGGCGACTTCGGCTACCTGATCATGGCCAGTCAGAACGCGTCCGACGGCTGGCGCGCAAACAGCGCCTGCGAAGGCTACAATATTGCCGGGAAACTGGATTATGACCTGACCCCGGAATCGCGGCTGGTCTTGAATTCCGGATTTTCGCGGCAGAACAAAGGTGTCCCCGGCTCCACCAGCTGGCCCACGCCCAATGCCAAACAGTATGACGAACAGTCTTGGTTAGACCTCACGCATAAATATGAGTTGGCAACCAATTCCTGTTTCACGGGTAAAGCCTTTCTTAATCAGAATTGGCAGAACTACAAGGACCCGGACAGTTTTACCGACGATATCAGCCGTAACCAGAAGGTGGGGCTGGACCTCCAGCAGACACTGCCGCTGGGCGAGCGCCAACTACTCCTGGGGGGTATTTACCTGGAAAACGATCATGTGAATATCAGGGGCACTAATGATGTCTCACTGATCGGCGGCAACCGCGATCTCTTCACCGGCGCGGGTTTTCTGCAGGACGAGGTATCGCTGCTGGAGACGCTGGTCGTGACCCCCGGCCTGCGCTGCGACGTTCAATCGAAATGGGGGGCCGAACTCAGTCCGAAGATCAGCGGCCTCTACAAGATTATCGAAGGCACCGGCCTGAAAGCCTCGATCGGGCGCGGATTCAGGGCGCCCACGGTTGATGAACTTTACTGGCGGAGTGACTATTCTGAGGGGAACCCGGATTTAAAGCCGGAAGAGTCGCTCAGCTATGACGCCGGAATTCAACAACAGTTTGGCGCTAAAACCATGCTGGAAGTCTCCCTCTTTCAAAGCCATATGAAAAACCTGATTGCATGGTTTGATGACGGTAAAGGCATATATACGGCGCAAAATGTTAACGATGCCTTCCTGCAGGGGTTGGAAACCGAATTAAGCGCGCAGATCACCGAAGAAATCTCCGGCGCCCTGAATTACACCTTGCTTGGCGCGCGGGACACCAGCGGCAAATATGACGGCGAGACCCTGACCTACCGGCCGAAGAACAAAGTGGGCGGCCGCCTGGGCTATCAGACCAAATGGGGATTGAAATTGAACGTGAACGCCGACTATACTGATTCGGTTTACACCGACCGGGCCAACACGAAGGAATTGGGCGGCTTTATGACCCTCGGCGCTTATGCGGCGCAAACTCTTTTCAAGGGCGTGGAAATTTTCGCGCGCGGCGACAACATCCTGAACAAGCAATACCAGATGGTTGATGGCTACCCCATGCCCGGCGCAAGCGTGATGGGCGGCTTGAAGGCAACGTTTTGAAAAATAGATTTACACATTGGGCGGCGGCGCTCCTGATTCTGGTCGGTTTGCTGGCGGCCGTGGGAATCGTTTCCCTGTGCCTGGGCACGGCCGATATTCCGCCGGCCAGACTTTTTGCGGCGCTTATGCACGGCGGCGATACGATTGAGCGTACCATTCTTTGCGATGTCCGCCTGCCGCGCATTTTGCTCGGCATTGCGGTCGGCGGCGCGTTGAGCCTGGCCGGCGTCATTTTGCAGGGCCTGTTCCGCAATCCGTTGGTCGAGCCTTATACCATGGGAATTTCCGGCGGCGCGGCGCTGGGGGTATGCCTGGCCATCCTTTTAAGGCTGGGCAGGCATTTCGGCGTCTGGTCTTTGCCGGTGGCCGGTTCGATTGGCGCGGCGGCGGCTATTTTCGCGGTATATTTTTTAAGCATTGGCAAAGGCGGCCTTAATATCCGGAATCTGCTGCTGATCGGCATAATGATCAGCTTCATCTGCTCTTCGCTGATCACGCTTATCATGGCGATTTCAAAGGTGGAAGATTTGCACGGCATCATCTTTTGGGCCATGGGCTCCCTGGAACAGCCCAACCTGCTGCTGGTCAGGATTGCCGTAATCGTTTCCGTTGTGGCCCTGGGCGTTTCCTATTTCTTCTGCCTGGAGCTTAACGCCCTCTTGCTCGGCGAGGAAGAGGCCTTCCATCTCGGCATCAACATCGAAAACGCCAAACGCCTGCTCTTTATTCTGGCATCCGTCATGACGGGATTGAGCGTGTCCATGGCCGGGATCATCGGCTTCGTGGGCCTGGTCGTTCCGCATTTCATGCGCCTTTTCGTGGGCGGCGACCATCGTATTTTAATTCCCGCCGCCTGGCTTTGCGGAGGCGTCTTCCTGGTAGCTTGCGACACGCTGGCGCGAACGGTGATCAGCCCGACGGAATTGCCCGTCGGCGTTGTCACGGGGCTACTGGGCGGAATAATTTTTGTCTATGTGTTGTGCCGCCGGCCGGAGGGTAAAACCCGATGCTCGATATAAGCAATTTGACCTGCGGCTACGACACCGGGTTCGCCATCCGGAATATAAATCTGCGCGTGCCCTCCGGCGAAATCGTCGGCATCATCGGCCCGAACGGCTCCGGCAAAACAACCCTGCTGAGGGCCATAACGCGATCGCTTAAACCGGCCGGCGGCGTCATTCGCCTCGAGGGCGAAGACATTCGCCGGATGAAAATCCGGGATCTGGCGCGCAAGATCGCGGTTGTTTCGCAAAGCGCCGAGTCCGGTTTCATGACCGTGGAGGAATTTGTGCTCCTGGGCCGCACGCCCTATTACGACCGCTTCCGCTTCCTCGAAAACAAGAACGACCTGAAAATCGCCCGCGACGCCATGGCATCAACCGACGCGCTCAGGCTCAAGGACCAGCTTATGAGCCGGATCAGCGGCGGCGAACGCCAGTTGGCCTTGATCGCGCGCGCACTGGCCCAGGAACCGAAATTGCTGCTCCTGGACGAACCGACCACCTATCTCGATATTACCCATCAGATGGGCATCCTCGACCTTATAAGAAGGCTGAACATTAACTTCGCGCTGACGGTGATCATGGTGCTGCACGATTTGAACCTGGCGGGCGAATACTGCCATCACTTGGCGCTGTTCGACAAGGGCGCCATTTATAAATTCGGGTTGCCCGAGGAAGTGCTCGATTACAGGATTATCGAGGATGTTTATAAAACGGTCGTGATTGTCGAGAAAAATCCCATTTCGCGCAAACCTTATGTCATGGCTGTTTCCGAAGCGGCCCAGGAAGCCAATCGCAAGCATAATCAGGACTAAAACAATGACTACCCAACCGAATCTGACACCGCCCAACAACGCCTCTTTTTTCAGCTCGTGGAGCGGCGGCAAGGACTCGTGCCTGGCGCTGCATCGCGCCGTCACGGCGGGCGCCAAACCGGCCTGTCTGCTGACCATTATCGGCGAAGACGGCCTGCGGTCAAAATCGCACGGCTTGCGGAAAGATGTCCTCGCCGCGCAGGCGGCGGCGCTGGGCATCCCCTTGCTTATCAGATGCGCCACCTGGGCGGGATACGAAGCCGCCTTTATCGATGCGCTGCATGAAATCCGCAAGCAAGGCATCGCCGCCGGGGTGTTTGGCGACATTGACTTTCCACCCCATTTGGAATGGGAAGAAAAAGTATGCGCCCAAGCCGACATGTTCCCTTGCCTGCCGCTGTGGGGCGGCGCCCGCCCGGCGCTGCTGCATGAGTTCATCACGCTTGGCTACAAGGCCTTGATTGTCCGCGTCAACGAGAACAAGCTGAACCGGAAATTTCTCGGCCGGGTAATTGACGAAAAAATTATCGGCGAGTTCCAGGAAATCGGGATCGATCCGTGCGGCGAAAACGGCGAGTACCATACTGTTGTTGTGGACGGCCCGATTTTTTCCAGACCGCTGCCCGTCGCAACCGGTCCATACCTTGAAACGGAATGTCCCGGATATTGCACCTTGGATGTCCAAGTTCGCAATGGCAACGAGGGCGCGAACACCGATGCACATTGAAGGATTCGACGCGGCCCGGTCGGTTATTATTCTCCGGCGGATCTTCCTACGGCAAACAATTCGCCGGGTCAGGGGACCCGGCCTACAAAAAATACTGTAGGCCCGGTGCCCTCACCGGGTGTCATAAAAATTACCCTGTTCCTCGGGGCCTAATCTCAAGCGATTCTTCTTCAAACCTGAAATACATCCGCGCAGGGCGCCAGTTTCCGGCAGCCGCCGCGCGTAACCAGCACGATATCTTCAATCCGCACGCCGCCGTGCCGGAAATAATACAGCCCCGGCTCCACCGTGACCACGTGCCCCGCCCGCAAGCGCCCCGGCCGCGGACTGAGCGACGGCGCTTCGTGCACCTCGAGCCCGATTCCATGCCCGGTTGAATGAATAAAACCCTGGGCGCGGCCTTCCAGAAGACCCGTCTTGAATCCGCGGCGCGCCAACACGCTGGCCGCCGCCCGGTGCACACGCTTTCCGCTCACGCCGGCGCGAATTTCCGCCAGGGCGGCGGCCTGGGCCGCTTTCACGGCGGCATACATTTTTTTCAACGCCGCTGACGGCGTGCCTTTAACCACCGTGCGCGTCAAATCTCCCCAATACCCGTGTTCGAGATGGCGGGGAAAAATATCGATCACGATGCTCTGGTGCGCGCGCAATGGACCGTGGCCGACGCCATGCGGCGCTGCCGCCTGTGCGCCGCAAGCCACGATCGTTCCCTCGCCGGTGCAATTGTGCTCCACCAGCACCTGGTAAATGGCATGCCGCACGTATTCGGAAGTCAGCAAGCGGCCTTGGACGCACAAGCGATTTTTTTTATCCACGCGCGCGCGGGCAATCAGGCGGATGGCGGCGCGCATCGCCTGAATCGCGGCGCGCTGGCAGGCTGTGATCCGGTCCACTTCCTCGCGCGTCTTGATCGCGCGCCCGGGGACCAGCGGGCCGTTCGCGACAAGCAGGCGCAAGCCGGCGTGACGGAGTTGATCGGCGGCGCGCACGGGAAAATCCGCCGCCACGGTGACGGTGCGAATGCCCAGCTCCCGCAACAGGCCCACGATCCATCCGCTCAACGTGCCGCGCAGGGCGCGTGGAATGCGCAGGGCATCCGGCGAATACACTTGGATGGCCGGCGCGACGCGGCGCGCCAGTTCGCGGTCAAGCAAAGACACAACCAGATATTTTTTTTGGGACCATTGCACGTACACCACGGGATCCGGCACGGAAAAGCCCGCCTGATAGCGAATATCGGGCTTTTCCTGGGGCGATCCCATGGCCAAAATCGCGCCTGTTAATTGCTTGCCCATAAAATCAACCGTTGACCCTTGTAATTACTGGTGTTTGCCGCTGTACGCGCCATCGCCAAAGGGCGAATCACGCCACACCGTTGGCATGCCCCGCGCAGGGTTCATGCAAATTGTCATTTTATATATGCTTCATGTGGTTGTTTTTAAATATGTTTATACAATATATGGTAGTTTTAAAAAATAAAGCAAAAAACAATTTTTTTTGCTTGTCAGATGCGCATTGAACGATTAATTTCGAGCCCATAAAGGCTTGAGGGACATGCAAGAGGGGTTGTTAATAACTTGTTGATAGATTGAAAGAAGACCGGCCGGAGTTTGACGCTGAGGGTTGCAAGCCGGCCGTGTAAAGATATTGCCTCCCGTTTGTCCCGCCCTGCCTTAATTGCGGCTGTTTTAACGCTTTGCGCGTTTTTTGCGGCCGATTATTTAAGGAAAAAATACGGCTCAATAAATAATTTGTATTGATGCCGACTGCCACTTGCGTGTAAACTCATTTTCATTTACCGATTGATCTATTTTGGAGATTCACTTGACAACAATTCATCTTGAAACGACTTGGCCCAAAATTTGTCAGGAACTGAAAGAGCAATTAAACGCGGATGTGTATGCACGCTGGATCGCGGTGATTAATCCCCGCAAATTGGAAGCGGATACACTGGTGTTGGCGGTCAGCAACGATTTCTACCAGTCCTGGCTGGAGGAAAATTACCTGCCGTTGATCAAGGAAGCGGCCAGCCGGATTTGCGGCTGCGACTTGAAGGTTGTTTTGGAGGTCCATCCGGAAGCGCTGTCCGCCGCGCCGCCCGCCGAAGCGATCGCAAAGAAACCGGCCGTGGACCGGAGAGCGAATCGCCCGGGCGAGAAAAATGGACCGGGCGCGGGCCCGCTGAATCCCAAATATCTGTTCGCGTCGTTCGTAGTGGGTCCCTCCAACGAGTTTGCCCACGCCACTTCGCTGGCCGTGGCCCAGGCGCCCGGGAAGGCCTATAATCCGCTTTTTATTTATGGCGGCACGGGACTCGGCAAAACGCACTTGATGCAGGCCATCGGGCATTATGTGCACGGCCATTCCAAGGCGCACGTGAATTATATTTCCTGCGAAGCGCTGATGAACGAATACATCGATTCGCTCCAGAACCGGCGCGTCAAGCATTTCCGCGATAAATATCGCAATACCGACCTGCTGTTGATCGACGATATTCATTTTCTGACCAAGACGGCGGCCCTGCAGGAGGAATTTTTCCATACCTTTAACGTCCTGTTCGACGCTCACAAGCAGATCGTCATGACCAGCGACCGGCCGATTAACGAAATCTCGCACCTGGAACAGCGGCTGGTCTCGCGCTTCGAGTGGGGTTTGGTGACGGAGTTGATTCCGCCGGATTTCGAGACCCGCATGGCCATTCTGCAATTCAAACAGCAGGCCATGAAAATTCATCTGCCGGAAGATGTCATTGTTTTCATTGCCACCCATATTCAGTCCAATATCCGCGTCCTTGAAGGGGCTCTGATCCGGTTGACCTCCTACGCCTCGCTGTACCGCAAGCCGATAACAGCCCAATTGGCCGAGCACCTTTTGCAAAACACACTGGATCAGGAAAAGAAGGAGCCGGTCACCCTCATGATGATTCAGCGCAGTGTGGCGGAATATTTCGACATTCGCCTGGCGGATATGACCAGTACGCATCGCTCCCAGAGCGTATCGCTGCCGCGCCAGGTGGCCATGTACTTATGCCGCACGCTGACAACATCCTCGTTTCCGGAAATCGGTCAGGCGTTCGGCAAGACGCATGCCACCGTTTTGCATGCCTGCCGTCGTGTCGGCCAGCGTATCGAAAAAGAAACTCAATTAAAGCAGGCGGTCGTCAAACTTGCGAAACAGATCGAAATGAATCCTGTTAAATGACGGTTAATATTCTTTATATAGACTGATGATAAAACTGATGATAACTCCGTTTTGACGACATTAATCAAATATGCAAACAGGATGAACATTTCTATTCACATGTCCACTGACAGCTAAATCATCAGACCACGTATAACTAAAAATGGCTTATCAACAGATTGAACAGGCATAATAATACTAATAATTATATTTAAACTAATACTATCAGCAAAGGAGCTATCATGAAATTTTCGATTACCAAAGAATCTTTTTTAAAAGGCCTGCAACAAGTTCAATCCGTGATCAGCACGCATTCCACGCTTGCGATTTTGTTCAATGTCTTGCTTAAGGCGGAAAAACAGAAACTTTCGCTGGTAGCCACGGATTTGGCCGTGAGCCTCAAGTGTAACGTGGAAGCTAATATTAAAAAAACCGGCGCTAGCACGTTTCCTGCCCGTCGTTTGCTGAGTATTATCCGCGAATTGCCGCAGGAAGAGGTGGAAGTTGAAGTAATGGACAATAATGTGGCTTCAATTCAATGTGGATCATCGGCTTATAAAATTTTTGGTTTGGCGGCGGATGAATTTCCGCCCTTGCCGACTTTCGATGACAGCAAGGCGGTGACGATAAATCAGGGAACATTCAAGGAAATGCTGAAAAAAACGGTGTATGCGGCTTCCATAGACGAAAGCCGGCAGATTTTGAATGGCATCATGCTGGGCATGCGCGATCAAAAGTTGACCATGGTGGCGACAGATGGCAGGCGGCTGGCGCTGGTTGAGCAGGAAATCGAATTGCCGCCCGACACGCAACATGATCTGGTCATTCCCACCAAAACGGTCAACGAACTGATCAAGGTGCTGGGCGATGAAGGCACGGTCAAGATTCAATCGCTTCCCAACATGGTGGCCTTCGATATGGCCGACGTGTTGATCACATCCAAGCTGATCGAGGGCAGTTATCCCAACTTTAAACAGGTTATTCCCAGCCAGTGCGAAGAACGGATTGCCCTGGATCGCGAAAATCTGTTGGCCGCCATCCGGCGCGTTTCCCTGCTGACCAGCGAAAAGAATCCATCGGTCAAGCTGACTTTCGCCAAAAATCAGGTTCAGATTGTTGTTGTAACGCCGGATGTCGGCGAGGCGCACGAGTCTATCCCAATCAAATACACGGGCAAATCCATCGCCATGGTCTTCAACCCGGAATACCTGATGGATCCGCTCCGCAACCTGACCAGTGACGAAGTGGCCATCGAGCTGGTGGATGAACTTAGCCCGGCCGTCATCAAGTGCGACATTCCCTTCCTGTACGTCTTGATGCCCCTGCGGCTGAATTAATATTATGGTCGTTTGGCCATGGAAGTCACCGCTGATTTTATACGACTGTTCCTGCGAAATCTTTATTTCATCTCGCCCTTGTTATTACTGCTCTTGTTGATCATCGTCTTGATCGGCCAGATCGTCGGACGCCACGAAGCCTGGTCGAAATTCGATGCGCTCTATTGGGCGTTCATCACGGCGATGACGGTGGGATACGGCGATTTCCATCCGCGTAAGCGGATGTCCAAGGGGTTATCAGTCCTGACGGCCTTGGTGGGGATTATTTTCACCGGCATTATCGTTGCCGTCGCCTTGCATGCGGCGCAAACCTCGTTCAAAAAATATATTTAAGGCGGCGGCGCAAGTTCACCGATTGCCCTGACGCCTTCTATTCCTGCGGCAAGCTCATTGCGATATTCTTGAAAATCGCATTCCGGCGGGCCGCCATCCGCCGTGGTTCGGATTTCCAGAAATCGTTAAAGGCGGCGGTAAACCGCGTCATGTCAAGCGATGCGAGCATTATGCGAATGGCTTCCTCCGGATTGCGTGTCTGGAACAACGTATCCGCATAATTATCCAGGAGCCGTTCGTAGGCATGGCCCTTTTCCAGCGGCGCGCCTTTGCGCAAATAATAAACAAGCCCCCAAGCCAGGGCGTAATGCTCCTGGCGGCCCTGCTCCCCGCCTTGCGTGTAGAAGTCGTCGTAGTTCATCACAAACAGGTTCCGGAGATCGATCTTTTTCCTTGCGATCAGCGCTTCTATAACCTGGCGATGGTGCTCTATCTCGCCCACATCCAATCCCTTTTTTGTGATTTGCGCGCCTTCAAAAAACTCGGCATGGCCCTCGTTATACCAGACCGGCACATCGATCTTGTCGAATGCATAGAACAAATACTGATGGAACGCTTCGTGATAAACCACATTGGCCACTGTTTGCTGCCGTTCGTTCTTGTTGCCCCACTCCGAGGATTTGATCGCCAACTCCTTCTTGTCCGGCGCCCAGTATCCCGACGTCCAGCTGCAATCGGGGCCGACATACTGGTTGTAGGCTTCCGCCTTATTAAAGATGCGCACCACGCTGACAGCTTCGATGGCAACCCGGGGTGGGAGGATTTGCATATACGCCGCATGCAAACATTCAAGGTCCGACTGCAATTGCCTGACGAATTTTTTCTGCGACATCGGCAGATCCGAGACCAGCACATAATCCGCCGTTTCCACGAACCACCAGCCTTTCATGCCCTTGATGCTGTTGATCGCTTTTTCCCGACTTTGCAGAAATTCAGCGGATCGTTCCACTTTGCCCGCCACAATCTTGTTTTGCATGCGGATGGAGGCGGCCACTGGTTCCGGCGCCGCCCCGCCGCGAGGTTCAACCGACGGCAGGAAATCACGCTCGATGGCGCGTATTGCGTCGGCGGGAGGCAGATCGTCCCTCCACTCAAACAGCGCAAAAAACCGGCGGGTAGGGGTGGAGGCGGAATTTGACTTCAAGGAAAACAAATAACCCATCCGTGCCGGATCACGGCCTTCGAATTCTATCGCCAGCACCTTTTCAAGGCGGATGGAGTCCGGCAGTGCCCGCGGCTTGCCCTGGACGGATGCGCCGGAAAAATCGCTGAGCCATGCCGGCAAAACCTCGTTATTGGAGGCCGGATCGGCTGTCAGGGCCAAAGCGGTATCATAAGTCTCGCGAGCAACATGCTGTTCGGAAAAATCCTTGGGCAGGGATTGCCTGATGACGGCCAAAGTCAACGCCTGTCCGGCCGGATTGACCCAACGCCCGCAATATTGGGAGGCATACCAGAGTTCGCGCGGCGCATAGCGCTCCGACTGTTGGCCATTATCGTCGGTATAGTGATACACCGTGGGCGGCGGCAGGATTTGCGCTTTGGAACCGTTCAACGCCTTGAATTTCAGCCCCTCTTCCTTCAATCCAACCGGTGTGCCGAAGGAAAATTCCCTTGGCGCGGCCGCGGCAAATCCGGCCGTCAAAATCCAAGCCATCACGCCAATGAACAGCCAACGCACGTAAGAATAATTTCCGGAAGATATAAAATTTTCTTTCGTTTTTTTAGCCTATTAAATATTGCCCATGGCCACAACCAAATTCGTAATTCGGGAGTAATGCCCGAATTGACTCAAATTAAATGTTACCGAAACTCGGCGAATAAAATAGGGGCAAGGGGGTAGTTGACTCATATTCGATGTTACCGAAAGGAAACATCGAAATATGGTCTATCAATCCAAGCGCGAATACCTTGAAAAGATCCGCAACCGCTACGCCCATGCCGGCCGCAAATATAAGCAGAAAATCCTGGATGAATTCTGCACCATCTGTGGCTATCACCGTAAACACGCCATCAGGTTGCTGCGTCAACAGCCCGCCTCCTCTCACCATCGTCCTGGCCCGGCATCGCTTTACACGGACGATATAAAAGCCATTCTTAAGTACTTCTGGCTGACCACCAATCGCCTATGCTCCAAGTTGCTCAAGGCCGCCCTGCCTTTATGGCTGCCCTATTACCCGGAACAACGAGCATTGACACCTAAAATCCGTGAACAACTAAGCCAGATCAGTCCCGCCACGATCGATCGTCTGCTTCGTCCGGTGCGTAAACAGTAC
>Ga0074199_1001297_pt1 | contig 23439 bp, 19 predicted proteins | sample EPASupsiteSAE347_FD_64528 | JGI IMG/M metagenome (GOLD analysis project Ga0074199, IMG submission 64528) | Bioremediated contaminated groundwater from EPA Superfund site, New Mexico - Sample SAE3-47 | ecosystem: Environmental > Aquatic > Deep subsurface > Groundwater > Contaminated ... | reverse complement strand
CTATCAAGAAAGCGCGATGGAGAGCCCGGAGTCAAAGTTGTTTGGCGCGGAATGCGCGTTCTAGAGGGAGCTGTCGAGATGTATCGTATTCTAAAAGGAAAAGATGTGGGTAATGCATAGTCGGGATGACCGGAATGAATGAGCTGTGGAATGATAAATCTTCGGTAAGCTCAGGACAGGCCCTTCGATACAATTACTCACTCCGTTCGTAATCACTCAGGGTGACCGGAATTGGGAATGTTCTTATTTGCAAAACCACTCAGAACGACTGGAGTGCGAGACATGATTATTCGCAAAATCACTCGGGATGACCGGAATTGGGAATGTTCTTATTTGCAAAATCACTCCCTCTCCGTTCGGGCTGAGTGCCCTACGAAGCTTTATGCGTAGTAGGGTGTATCGAAGCCTGCATATTACAACGCTTGTACCTCAAGCGAGACAATCTTGTTCGTTGCCTCGAAGTTAATACCAAGAAGCGTAATTTTCTTACCCATATTCTCGTATTTCTCGTAATATCGCCTATCTTGAATTTGGGTAAGTGCTTCGTGTGCTGACTTATTAAATTTAAGTTCAATAATATAGATAAGCTTCGGCAGCGTTACCACTAAGTCAGCACGTCCTAAACTAGTAGTAACTTCTGGGTCAACTTCCAATCCAATGAGCTTAAAAATAGAAAAGATAATAATATGCAAATCAAATTCACGCTCCACATGCACGGTATAGGGCATCTCATTAAATAAACTCTGTAATTCAAAAATAAGGTCGTCCATATTGTGATGAGCAAAAGCTTGCGCAATGCGAGCTGCATATGTACGTGTTGTCCGATAAGATAGTTGTGTACACGAGCTTGCAATGAGCAAGTTGAGTGAATGCGAAACTTCTTTATTGGGAAAATCAAGCGTGTATTCATTGGTACCGTGATTATAACGCGTGATAGTTAAATATCCTGTCTGATAAAGAAGAGCGGTAATTTTGATGTTTTCGGGCTCAAATGAATCTAATTCACTTTCAGCCATGATGGGCTGATACAGACTATTTATTGGGTAATCACCAGTTTTTATGCGTTTGATTAAAAATGTTGGAGTACCTGTTGCAAACCAATAATTTTTATATTTATTTTCATTAAAACAGGAAAGTATCGAATAAGGATTAAATAAATGTTCAGTATGTTCTGCAAATAGATACCCATCATAATCGTCAGTTAATTTTTGTATTGTTTCGTCAAATTGCGACCCTTGCTTTTCGGCTAACTGATTAATATAGTTATAGAAATAGTGCGTTAACTCGCTTTTTGTGTAACCAAGCATTAACGCATACGTGGTGTTCATTGAGATGTCGGTCAAATTATTTATGCCAGAAAATATAGACGTTTTGGCAAATTTGCTTACACCGGTAAGAAGTACAAATCTAAGATACTGGTCAGAACCCTTGATAACAGAATACAAATTTTTGAGCACTTCGCGACGCATACCGGCTTCTTCTGGTTGGTCTATATAATCCAAGATGGGCTTATCGTATTCGTCAATCAAAATAACAACTTTATTTTTCTGAGAAAGCTTGCTTATAAGTTCGCTAAAACTATCATTAACGCTTTCTGATAAAGCAAGGGTAATATTATACAGTGCCGCTATAAAGTTCAGTCGTTTCAATAAACTTGTCGTTAATCGGGCGATTGTGCTGGCATCGATCGTAGAAAAATCTATGCTGATAATGGGATATTTTTGCCATGAATAATCACTTTGTACTATCCAAAGATCGTTAAAAAGCTCTTTTTTACCAGAAAAAATGGCGTCAAGTGTTGATACAAGAAGCGATTTACCAAATCTGCGCGGGCGCGATAGAAAATAATAATCACCCGTGTGTATCATCTGGTGTATAATGTGCGTTTTGTCTACGTATATATAGTTGCCATCAATAATTTTTTTGAAATCAGAAATTCCAAGCGGCAGCCGTTTGAGTGTGTTTTTTACCATACCAAAATCCCTTTTTTACTATTTATAAGTATAACAAGATTCACTTGTCTTTTCTCTCATCTCGCGCTTAAACTATTCTTTAGAATATAAAAAGGAGCAGCAGTGCGTGTAAAAAAAATAGTAATCTTTTTGTGTATAATAGTGTGTTGCTGGCATGGCGCATGCGCGATGGCTGGCAAGAAGGCCAAAGTAACGCCAAAGGCGGGACCCGCTGCTGACACTGAGCTCGTTGAAGCTTGCAAACTAAAAACTACGCCTCTTGAAAATACCATGTGTTTGGTTCAGGGACAGATTAAAGAATGTGGCGACAAAATAAAAACCGCACGAGATGAAAAAACAACGGTGGAGCAAAAAACCGGTTTGCTAAAAGACATAGTCGAAATACTTTGCCAAAATATTACAAAAACTGCAATTGATGGTATAGAAAAAATTAAAGGGGGGGTAGAAGCCGAAATAAAAAGGCTGGAAAAAGATCTTGAAGATATCGCAAAAAAAACAGGGGAACAAGAAGAATTGTCTAAAAAAATTGTAAAAACAACATCACAAAAAGTTCTCCTTGCAAAACTCAAAACTACAAATTCTCAAGCTCAAGATAGCCTAGAAAGTTTAACAAACTTTAAACCCTACAATATAGATGAAACAGAAAGAGAGAACCGTCGGAGAAAAGAAACAGATGAAGATATTGATGCGTCTTTGAAAAAAATTTCCAAAAGCAACTTTGAAACAACAAAAAAACATTCAGTATCGGCATTGTATAACCTGTGCGCAGTTCTTGATGCGATAGGCAGCTTTAATGCTTCCTTAAAAGTAGATCATCTAGTTATACAAGCTAGCGGCATCGCCAACACCATAACGTTGCTTTCCTATGAAGACTCGAAAAGGAATTATCAGACAGAATTTAGCGCAATGCAAACAGATATAGATTCAATAATAAAAAATTTGGGAGGGTAAAAAAATGAGAAAACTATCATCAATTATGATTGGCTTGCTCTGTTGTATTTTCTCTTACATTATCTCAAGTGAAAATCCCACAACAATGTTGTTTTCTAAAATTAAGTCTGAGTCTGGGATTTACCAAGAAAAAATTGCCACACTTCAAAAAAGTGATCCTCTCTCTCTTGAATATAAAAAAGAATTCGAGAAGGTAATACAATGGCTTTGCAATACGATACCAGCGGAATCCATAAAAACACTCAAAATGGTAGGCGTTTCTCAGGTCACAGCTCAAGCAGAAAGAAAAAGTACACTAGAAGAGGCGCAAAAAAATCTTGAAGAAACAAAAAAAGCTATAAAACAAAAAATAAAGACAGAAAAAGAAAAGAGTAAAAAGGCTATTTTTAATTTGACAAAAAACAGCATAAAACCATTTTGTACGCAAGTACAATCAATCCTGTATAGCTTGCTTCTTACTATACCAGGGAAATATGATGGTGTTAAACCAGAAAAATCTGGATTTACCATATCTGGATTTACCATAGACAAAAGCCAAATTAAAACTTCTGAGCAAACGAGCCCAAACATACCGCCTTTGATAGGTACCCCATCCAAAAATACCCATCAAAAAGGAATCGCGATGTTCAACGCCCTCAAAGAACGATATGAAATTTACATCGGAACCATTCTTGATGTCATTAAATCGATACAAAGCGAGGAAGAAGCATCTGTAAAAAAAATATTGCAAGAACAACAGGAAGCAGATGAGAAGTCTTTAGAAAAGATAGTCAATGCGAAACAAAAGGCAGATGAAAGAGAAAGGCTGGCTGCCGCATCTAATAATTATAAATTTAAAAGCCCATTCACAGGCTTGTATACCCAAATCAACACAAAAAGAACAAGTCTTACTAAGCTTAATCCATCACCAACGATAGAACATTTAACTGAAGATCAAAAGAAAAAAGAAAACGAGAATAGGGCGAAAATTGCAAAAATAATAGTTGGACTTATTGAAGATTTCAACAGTCCAGATAATTTTACCAAAATTAACTAATCGATCGGGCACTACTATCGTCTTGACAACAGTAACTTCAGCAAACCATTTGGCCACCTGTTGCCGCGCCAATTTTTCAAGCACCGTTTTATTCAGTTTTGAATTGGTTAACTATTGTCAGGACCTACGCATAAACCACCTTATTTGATTGGAAGTTCTGTGCTGAAGCAGCGAAAGGATATGAGCGTCTTATTCAAGAAAAATTTAGTTTCGAAAGAGATCTATTCACGAATTAAGAGAGTACATTTTTTGAAGTGCTTATCTTTGTCACTGTTTGCTCAATTTTTCAACAATAAATTTATTTAAACTTACGTTATGCAAAGCAGCTTCTTGCGCAAGCTTGGCATGTAGATTTGGCTCAATTCTAATACGTAAGTTTCCTGAAAACGTTTTTTCAGGCTTTTCGCCGCGTTCTTTGCACCAGGCAAGATAGTCATTAATAGAATCTTGGAACGCCTTTTCAAGTTCTTTTACCGTTGTGCCAGCAAATGTGATTGCGTCTTTTAATCCCAATACTTCACCATGAAACAATTTTGCTTCGCTGTCATAAGTAACGTTTCCTAAATATCCTTTATAATTCATCATGACTTATTCCTGCTTCCCGCTCACTCTGCTATGCCCGCCGAAGCTTACTGCGTAGACGGGAGCTCGTCGAAGAGTTCCCGTTCCGCCGATCGTAGTGCCTGTCCGTCGAAGCTCGCAGAGCGAAGGCGGAAGCTTGTCGAATCCATACGAGCGGAGAATTTCAGAAGAGATCTACTATTTAAATTTTTCGCTTGTCTTTACGCGAAAAGCTTTCAACGCTCTTTTTACCGCTACTTTTTGTGGCTCATCGTCAACAAGAATAATCACTCTGAACTCTTTTTTTAAACGTTCAGCATAACGCGCTGGAACCTTTATTGAACCTTTTTGCATCTTGGTTATAAATTCTATCGCTCTCACCATTTCTCCTGCTTATACCGTTATTTCACCACAAAATTAACCAATCGATCGGGCACTACTATTGTTTTGACAACAGTAACTTCAGCAAGCCATTTGGCCACCTGTTCGCGCGCCAGTTTTTCAATCACCGCTTTATCCAGTCCCTGCTGGAGTGTTATAGTACCGCGCGTTTTGCCATTCACCTGAACTGCTACAGTAACCGGCTGTTTGCTCAACATTTTAGCATCGTAGACAGGCCAGGTGCATGCTGCAAGCGGCTTTTGAACGAGCATCTCGAGCAACTCACTCGCAATATGCGGTGCAACAACTGACAAGCCTACCAGTATATCTTCGATACTCTTTTTGTTTATTTTGGCGTGCACAGCCATCAAATCGTTAATAAGCTCCATAAACGCAGAAATCGCTGTGTTTGGCTTAAAATTATTCAAACGATCTTGAAACTCAAAAATAAATCTATTTACTCGCTCGGTAGTTTGTTGCGTTTGTTCACCAATAGCTTCTGGCGCTGTTAGATAGTTCCAAAGTCTATTTAAAAATCGTTTGGTGCCTTCCAGCCCTTGATCTTGCCATTCACAATCTAGTTCAGGCGGCCCCATAAATAAGATATATAACCGCAAGATATCCGACCCATACGCAGCAATCATGTCATCAGGATTGACGATATTGCCCTTTGACTTGGACATCTTTTCAACCTGGCCACTTTTTTCCACATACTTGAGAATCATACCCTGGTTAAACAGCTGCTTGAACGGCTCATCAAACGGTAAGTGGCCTAGATCAGCAAGCACTTTGACATAAAAACGCGCATAAAGTAAATGTAAGATCGCATGCTCAATACCACCAATATACAAATCTACAGGCAGCCAATATGAAATTTCTTCTGGATCCCACGCTTTTTTGCTGTTGTGTGGATTTGGATAGCGCAAGAAATACCAACACGATCCCGCCCATTGCGGCATAGTATTTGTTTCGCGCTTTGCAGCGCCGCCACAGGTTGGGCACGAAACATTAACCCAAGAATCAATACCCGCGAGCGGCGACTGGCCCGTACCTGTCGGCTCATATTTTTCGACATCAGGCAACAAGACGGGCAATTGATCTTCAGGTACTGGCACCACGCCACATGTTGGACAATGAATAAGTGGAATCGGCTCGCCCCAATATCGTTGGCGCGAAAAAATCCAGTCGCGCAATTTGTATTGTACCTGTTTTTTGCCTACGCCATGTTTTTCAACATATTCACATACTTTTTGTTGTGCTGTCGCCACTGTAAGGCCATTAATAAAGTCACTGTTAATCAAAATTCCGTCACCGATATAGGCACAGTCGAGGTTACCATGCGTATCTTTTTGTGCTTCTTTGTTTTCAATAACTTGGACCACCGGCAATTTATGATCACGTGCAAATTCAAAATCGCGTTCATCATGCGCAGGTACCGCCATAATAATACCCGTTCCATAATCAGCCAATACATAACTGGCGATATAGATTGGGAGCTTGCGGTTACTTATTGGACAGGTAGCATACGCACCCGTAAATACACCCGTTTTTTCTTTGTCCAACTGCCGCGCAAACGACGTCATACGGTTAACTTGTTCGCAATATAATTTTACTGATTCAAGTTGCTCTGGTGTCACGATACGTACCACCTGGGGCAACTCAGGCGCCATAACCAAATAGGTAACCCCAAAAATGGTGTCGGGTCTGGTCGTGAACACGGGCAAATCGATTTTTTCACCACGATGGTCGGTGGTAGAAAAGTGCAATAAGCAGCCTTCGCTGCGGCCAATCCAGTTGCGCTGCATCTGCTTTACTTTGTCCGGCCAGTCGAGTTTATCAAGTCCTGATAACAGTTTTTCAGCATACGCGGTGATACGCAATACCCATTGAGGAATTTCTTTTTGTTCAACCGATGCTCCGCAGCGCTCACACGTACCGTTCACAACTTCTTCGTTCGCCAATCCTGTTTTACACGATGGACACCAATTGATTGGCTTATTATCGCAATACGCAAGTCCCGCTTTGTACATCTGCAAGAAAATCCATTGCGTCCAACGATAATAATCAGGATCTGTTGTGTTTACTTCTTTGTCCCAATCATAAAAACCACCAAAATCTTGTAACTGTTTTTTAAAGTTAGCAACATTTTTTTCAGTGCTGATACGTGGGTGCACCCCCTGCTTAATTGCATAATTTTCTGCAGGCAGGCCAAAAGCATCCCACCCCATAGGGTGCAAGACATTGTAGCCCTGAAGCCATTTTACACGCGCATACACATCTGAAAGACTGTAACTTTTCCAATGCCCCATGTGCAACCCAGCGCCTGAAGGATACGGGAACATGTCAAGACAATAAAACTTTTTGCCATCTTTGGTATATGATTGCGTTACTGCATCAGGATGTTGTTGCCAATGCTCACGCCACTTTTTTTCAATTTCATGAGGATTATACGACATGCCAAACCTCTTAAACATTCTCTTTTAATTTTGATCAGTATAGCATATTTTTTCAGCTTTTCTCAGTCAATGCTATATACAGCGCATCAGAGAATATATGCAACACGATTCATAACCGTTTGTTTTGCATAGAAACATAAAAACACGAGGTGGCATTCAAACCACCTCGTGCATATAAAAACCAAGCAATTACACTTTTCCTTCGCTTTAAATTTGCGCTAGCCCTCGTTGGTTACTTTGCCAACAGAGACCCTTTATCTTATTCTTCTTGTGCTTCTTCAGGTTTGAGTTTTCGCGAACCCAAAACGCTTATTCTTCTGCCAAAACCCTTAAGTGCCTGTCCAAACTGCGCGGTTTTTTCTCTAATTGTTTTTGCGCCATTTTCAAAAAACGCTTCTGCTTTCACTTTTGCTTCATGTACCGTCTCTTGAACAGCTGCCGCCATATGGTGACTTGCCTGCTTAACCGCCTCGGTCGCCTGATGAAGATCTTTTTTGAGCGCTTCAACACCAGCCTCAACTGCTTCTTGGGTTTTTGCTGCCGAAGCTTTTGTTTTTTCAGCTAACGCTTTTGCACCCTGCTCAAGCTTTGCAACCGTTTCCTCCGCCGCCCTTTTCACCTGAGCCGCAACTTCTTTAGCTTTTTCAGGTGACTGTTTAACAGCCTCTTCTAACTTGCGCTCAACATCACGTGCAAATGCTCCCGCGCGCTCTAGTCCAGCTTTGACTTCTTTGACCCCGGCTTCAACTGCAGCCTTAGTTTTTTCTGGCGCACTTCTTACCGCCTCTACCAACCTTTGTTGAGCTTCATTTGCAAGCTTTCCAGCGCGATCAAAACCTTCACGTACCCCTTTGACTCCCTCATCTACAAGCTCACGCGTCTTAGAAACTACAAGCTCACTCTTTTTAGCAAGCATATCATGAAGCTTTGCTGCACTCTCAGCCAATTCTTGCTTCGCTTTTTGAAACATCGTGCGATCCTGTTTTTCTTTTTCTCGCAATTCCTTCAGATAAGCCTCAATTTCTTCAGGAGATTTCTTAATGTAGTCCTTAAGATTCTGTCTTAAACACAAATACACTTTTGGAACCTTTTTTGAAGCTGCCGCATCTTTAAGCGCTGTTGCATTGGCCAAAAAACCATCAACCGCTTCAGGATCCTGTGTTTCACCTGTAACACTCACATCAGAAACGCCGGCATTCATACATGGTATCAACCACGCAGCCACCATCATAAATTTTTTTACGTTTATCTTCATATATCCCCCTTCTAATTTACTCGATTAGCTCGCTATCTTCTTCAATTTTTTAGCGCCCTTCTTATCAACTATCACCTGCGCCACATAGCTTACTTTGGCCTTAACATTACCCTTAGCATCGCGGTTACGTACAATCGAAATAATATCACCATCAGTTAAATTATCTGCGTATGTTGTAAGACACCATTGAGCAGCGTCGCGTCCATGCTTAATATCAGCCGACTCAACCTCACCAACGGTTGAGCTTTTTGGATCGCTCGCTTCTAAAGTGCGTACAACAGAAGCCAAAGGCACACAAAAGCCGAACAACAACAGCAAATCTTTCACTATCTTCATAGATCCCCCCTTCTTAAAAATAATCCTATTTTAATTATATCAGTACTTTTTTCGAAAAATCAATAATTACACAAAGCTTGTTTTTTTCTCTAGCTGTTTTAAGGTTAATGACACAAAGCATAAACCTTGGTCATGGCGGAGTATTTCATGCAAAAACAGCTATCACAACAAACCATAATGGCAGCATGCGACGAGCACATTTTAGTAGTGAAACGCGACCTTATTTTTCAACCTGAAGGCACCTGGAATGGGCTCAAACAGTGCGATTATGACTGGTATTTGTGGGCCATAGAGCATCACGGCCAATTTAATTCACGCATTGCCATGGAAAACGATCCACGATACAAGCAAATTATTCCCTACTTAGTATTTATGCATCAAGACCACGTGTTCGTTGTTGAGCGCAAAAAAACTGCCAGCGAACAACGTCTGGCTGGCAAATCAAGTATCGGCATTGGTGGCCACATCAGAAAAGAAGATATTTTAGGCTCAACAATTTTTGATTGGGCACGTCGCGAGTTCAATGAAGAAGTTGACTATCACGATAGTTTTGAATTTGAGCCGCTTGGTATTGTGAACGACGAACGCGACAGTGTTGGTCAGGTACACTTGGGGTTTGTCTTTATTGTACGCGGCACAACTGCCGATATCCACATAAAATCTGAACTTAAATCAGGTTCTCTTATTCCCGTTTCTACACTCACTGATACCAGCATTTTTGAGTCATGGAGTCAAATTATTATCCCTTATCTGCGCTAAAAAACACCCGGTAACGATTCGAGCATATGCCTCGTGTGCTTGATCCCGTTAATACTTGCTAATGTAGGCGCAAGCTGCGTTGCCCACACTTTTTGTTTAACATATTTATGTTGATACATGCCCTGCTGATACAACATGAGGGGTACATGAGTATTGCACGCATACGGCGTATAGTGTTTAGTTCCACCAACATATTTGCTCGCTACTATATGTGGCGCTACCAGCACAAATAAGTCACCACTGCGCCCTTTATACATATTATTTTTGAATAACCAGGCAATACTGCCTATCGGCGCATCTGATTTCGCTAGTTTTTTTGCATCAAAAACTGCGCTAATACCGGGATAAGAGCACAGTTTTTCTCCAATCGCCTGTTTTACCGCATGTCGTTTTTTTGACGTCATCTTTTTAAGCTTTTTTTGATCAAGATATATATGCGGCATCTTATGTCCACGGATAATCGATGAAACACCAAATTTTTGCTTTATATACTTGTTTACACTTTGCACCATATCACCAGCCATAATGCGCCCTGCTTGTGGATACTGTTCACGCTCCAATTCAGGAATAGGCATAACACCGTGATCAGCAGTAAGCGTATACAAAATATCCTGAGGCTTAATAATCTGCTCAATCGCCTGCATAAACTCCAAAATTTGTTTATCAAGATGATAAATCATATCAATAACTTCACGACTAAATGGCCCATAGATATGGCCAATTTTGTCAAGCGGGCTCAAACTAACACAAACCAATAACGCACCGTCAGACGCCAACTTCGGCACCATAGCTTTGATATATTGCTGCGCCATAGCAAGCAACAGCTCATTAGCTGCCGGCAATTTAACAAAAACATCTATAAACTTGTCACGTGATGTTGCTGTTTCTGTATGCGATTGCGCATCAAATAAACTTGGCTCACTTGCATAATCATAATTATCTATATGGGGAAAGTTATAAAATTTTTCATCTTCATAAGCGAGCTGCCAGCGTGTTTGATATGGCTGAGCAATTTTTTTGTTGGCTGCTTTGAGTATATCGGTAATAACCGACGTAGTTTTTGTCACCTTAAATTCACCGTCAATTTGATCTAGATAAATCGCGGGAGCATTACTACCCGCCATGCCAACCGCAGCACGATCTTTAATTGATAGAGCAACTGCATAATTATTTTTTTGCTTCAAAAATTTATACATAAATGTTTTTGCCATAATTTCATCAGCATTTTTGGCAGTAAGTGCATGGTCTTTATTATATTGATCAAGCCAACTATTGGCTACAATACCATGCCCTGCCGGTATCGCCCCAGTCCCCAAACTGGCGTGTCCAACAGCTGTCTCAAGCACTGCATGCGGATAAAACGCTTGTTCATATACAATTGCATTATCTAACAAACGACCGATGCCATGCGTTAAATGCACACGCAATTTTGGTATATAATCGGCAGCAAATTGATCGATAACCAACATAACCGTAAGCTTCGGCTTGGCAACCAAAAAAGCAACTGCAAATACCAATAAAAAAATAGCAGACTTTTTCATACCATCCCCTATCCCTTATTGTTCAAGCTAGCATATGCGATAATTTTTTAACCAGGGTTTACATATTTATGGGGGTTTACCACGATCTGATCTGCAAAACGAAAGTCTATGGTAGCATTGGTTTTTTTTGTCTGTTTGAGCGCGAGCTCGTTACCCAAGACAATAAGTTCCGGTGTTGGTATCTGATCATATCGAATAATACAGGTACACCCGTTATTATTTGGTATTAAGTAAATGCGATAAGGCGACTGCCAATCGACCGTGTATTGCTGATAGATAGCCACAGGAAGTGCTTTTATAAATTTTTTAAAAAGCTCAACTTCTTGGTCAGACTGTTTGGCAACACGCATATGCGGCAATGCTGCAAGCGCTACCGGGTCTAAACCAGTAATAGTATACGTGTTCCCTTGGTCATCGATAACGCGATCTTCGTTAACACGGGCATACAGATTAACACCACTGATATGAATCTGTACAACATCACCTTCACGCGCACTCGTAATGCGCGCAATAAGCGGAAATTGCTTTTTAATTGCTAGAAACCAAGTATCACTCAGCGGTTCAAAAAGTTTGTTACAAGCGGCAGCAATAGCGTTAACTGTTTGCGCATCTACTGGCAAGTTACAGGTAACTTTGATCGCCGTGGTACGTACCAATAATCGCTTGAAACTTCGTACACCATAAAAACCCCCGATGCCAAGTATTATAAGCGCACATAAAAACCAGCCATATTTTTTCACTCTACATCCCTTTTTATTTACCTAGAGCGCATTCTGTTGTGTTGCAATAAAAAACATCAAAATACCAGCAGCAACTGACGCGTTATAGGAAATATCAGCACGTTTTTGTGGTAACGTGATAACGGCTCCATGGTGCAATAATTCCGGAGAAACGCCCTTTCCTTCACTGCCAATAATCACACACAATGGCTCTTGGTATGCAACTTTTGTTGCGCATTGGGCGTTTTTTGCAAGAGCTGAGACATAAATCGTGTAACCACTTTTTTTAAGCTCCATTACACCAGTACTTGCCGATGGCGTTACATATATATCAAGATGTTCAGCAAGCCCTGCTGACGCCTTGAGGCACACTGCATTAATGGGCGCCGATTGCTTTTTAGTAAGCATCACACCACTAAAACCGGTACAATAAGCCGAACGCAAAATAGCACCCAAATTACGAGGGTCCTGAATACCATCAAGCATTACCAATCGCGGATATTGTTTCGGCTCAAACGGTTTTGTTCGCAGCTGAAAGGGACTTGCATGTGCGATGATGCCCTGATGATCAGTGCTGTCAGCCATACGAGTCAATTCAGCACGATTGCGTTCGTGTACTTCAATATGCGCCCAGCGCTTGCGAATATCACGCACAAGCGGCATATCACGATCAAGCACAAATACTTTGAAAATTTTTCTCTTTTTTGCCTGCAACAACTCAGTAATAGGGTGTATGCCAAACACCAATTCCATTACACTTGTACGCGTATTTTTTGCACTATTCAAAGGCTTATTCCTATCGTTCCCCAGATCGCTATGGGGGTACTTTCAAAAAAATAAATCATATGCTAATATGGTATATACTAGTATTATTATGAAGTATAACAATATAACAAAGAAAGGGTATATCTATGTGCAAATATGTGTACAGTATTTTGTTGTTATCTTGTTGCAATCAAGTAACAGCAGAAACGTTTGAAGATCAGATCATGAAAGAGTTTCATGAATCGATCAAACAAATGCGCACACGTTTTGATACAATCGAAGAATATTTTAAAAACATAGAAAAAGAAACAAGCACACAACTGGCCAACACAACAGCAGAAACAGTTAAAGTTGCTTCGAAAAAAACAATTGAAGTAACAACTGATCCTAATTTTGTAATCGTCAAACTTAATTTGGGTGATTTGGACAGCAAAGAGATCGGTATTGAGGCAGAAGGTAACACGCTCGATGGCAAGATTCCACTCAAGAATGGCCTTGCTAAATTCTCCGTTCAGAATGGGCGGTTGTTTGAATTTTCCATAAAGCACGAACAAAAAGAAGAGAAAAAGAGCGACAAAGAGACAAGCTTTCAACGTGTTGAAGCATCAGCATCGACCAGAATTGAATCACTGCCAGAAATTGTAGCAAATTTGGAGGATACCAAAGTTGCATACAAAGATGGTGCGGTCGAGCTCAAATTGCCAAAAGTTTCCTCAGCACAGAAAAAGACAAAGAAGCTCAATGTCGACGTCATCACCAAATAGTACAAAACACGTTATAAAAAAAGGCCTGGAGGAAACCTCTAGGCCTTTTTTGTTACATCATGACACACGCACAACCTGTTGGGTTGAATTAGATCGCGTACAATTTAATCACAATGTACAGGCAATAAAAAATCATATCGGCGCAGCAACTGCTATTGCAGCAGTGCTTAAATCAAACGCGTATGGACACGGACTGCTCCCCGTTGCACAGCTGTGCGATATGCAACCGCATATCCACACAATTGTGGTATTCTTGCTCAGTGACGCGCTCATGTTACGCGCACAGGGGATTACCAAGCCCATCTTGGTGTTGGGTGGGTATGATGCATCAATACGTGATGCAATACTGCAGCACATTGATCTGACGGTTTTTGATTATGATACGTACGAATATATCAGCGCCTGTGCACAGGCCTGTGCCTGTCCGGTGCGCATACATATTAAAGTTGATTCAGGGCTCGTACGCCTCGGGTTTACACCACAAGAAACACTCGTGTTAGTTGAGCTTATACAAAAAAACCAGCATGTACACCTTGCTGGTATCTATACCCATTTTGCTGAATCTGATTCGCCAGATCTTTCATTTACCCGTCAACAAATTGAGCGCTTTGAAATGTTGCGCGCGGCAATCGAAGCAAATGGTGTAATGGTACCCTTTGTGCATTTGGCAAATACTGCGGCCATGTTACGTCTGCCACAGGCGCGTGGTACGATGGTACGTTGTGGTGGTGCATTGTACGGTACGTATAAAAAAGAAGATTTTTACCGCACCGCGCAAGAACAGACTCCTGGTTTTTCTCTTGCATCATTCTTGCGACTCAAAACACGAATAATAGCGCTCAAGCAGGTACCGCCATCGACACCAGTAGGTTATGCGTGTACCTATACCACCACACGAACAACCACGCTTGCTGTTGTTGCGCTGGGATATTTTGATGGCTACGATCGTCGACTATCAAACAACAGTGTTATGCTCGTGCACGACAAATGTGTACCGATAGCCGGCCGCGTAGCGATGAACATGACTACTCTTGATGTAACAGATGTGCCACAGGTACGCATTGGTGACGAAGTAACGGTTATTGGGACACAGACGGGCGTGCGTATTCAAGAACTTGCACAACGTGTCAATACGATAGAATACGAACTTTTTGTAGGACTTAATCCGTCACTGCCGCGAATTATTGTATAGATCACCTCATGAAATTACCTCATACACAGCTTTTATGATATACTGTTACCACTTGTTGATTACGGGGTATGTTTTGCAAAAAAGAAGAGGGAAAAAGTCTTATGACATGGCTTAAACATTTTCTCATTGGGAAGCCGCTTAAAAGTGCGCTTCTCAAGCACGAAAAGTATAATGTTTTTTGGGGACTTTCAATACTTTCATGTGATGCAATATCGTCGATAGCCTACGGTGTTGAAGAAATTCTACTCGTATTAACACCCGCTTTAGGCATACTAGCCTACAACTACATGCTTGTTATTGCAGGAGCCATTATTGCGCTGCTTGCCATTTTGACTGCATCATATCGCCAAACGATTGAGCAATATCCATCAGGTGGCGGAGCCTATGCCGTTGCCTCTGACCATTTGGGAACAACTGCAGGCGTATTGGCTGGGGTTGCACTACTTATCGATTACACACTTACTGTTGCCGTCAGTATTTCTTCTGGAGTATTTAATATTATTTCAGCATTTCCAGGACTTCTTTCATACCGCGTAAGCTTTTGCGTACTAGTACTTATTCTTCTGTATATCGGCAACCTACGCGGCGTACGAGAATCTTCACGTATTTTTGGCCTTAACGCATACATCTTTATACTGGCTATTGGCACCATGATTATCACTGGCTTTGTCAAAATATATCTACTTGGTTACCAACCTGTACCAATCGCACCAATCTGTGTTACACCACTGTGCCAATCAGTATCGCTCTTTTTGTTGCTCAAAGCTTTCTCATCTGGTTGTGCGTCATTAACCGGCGTTGAAACAGTAAGTAACGCTGTTCCAAACTTTCAAGAACCGGCGGTAAGTAACGCACGCAAAACTCTTTTGTTTCTCGCTATAACCGTACTATGTTTATTTGGTGGTCTTGCACTACTTGCAAAACTGTATCCGGTAGTTCCATCAGAATCAGTTTCGGTACTTGCACAAATTAACGCACAAATTTTTGGCAAAACGTTCATGTACTATTTTATACAAATTGCCACTATGGTTGTTTTGATCATGGCCGCCAATTCAGCATACGCAGGTTTCCCAATGCTTTTATCCGTCATGGGTCGCGATGGCTTTGTGCCACGGCAATTTTCTAAACGCGGTGAACGGCTCACCTACTCTAACGGCATCACGATTTTAACGATACTTGCCGGTATTCTCATATGGCTTTTTCAAGCAAGTGTTACGGGACTTATCGGGCTATACGCCATTGGCGTTTTTGCATCATTTACGCTTTCGCAGCTGGGTATGTTCGTAAATTGGGTACGCAATGGCGGACATAATTGGTTTTTCAAAGCATGCGTTAATGGTCTTGGGGCACTCGTCACGTTTGTGGCAGTTATTATTATTACCATTACCAAATTCACCCAAGGCGCCTGGATTGTTTTGATTATAACGCCATTATTCATGCTCATGTTCTTTAAAATCAAACGGCACTATAGCGTTGTTGCTCAACAAATAAATCTCAAGCCTGAAACACTCAAGAGTGCTGCCAGCATTATTACCAAGCCGGTTGCCAATCACGTTATTATCCCCATATCAGGGGTAAACGAAGCGACGCTCGTGGCACTTCGCTATGCAAAAAGTATTACCAATAACGTTGTTGCGTTTCATGTCGTTATGGAAGATGAAAATGCACGTAAAATTATAGAACAATGGCGCATGCTCAAAACAGATGTTGAGCTTGTCGTAAAATATTCGTCATACCGCAAAGTTGTAGAACCATTTTTGGAATTTATTCATAACTATCGGCAAGAATTTTGCAAACCAGAAGACATTATTACAGTGCTATTAAATCAGTACCGCATCACGCGGCCATGGCACCTGATTTTACACAATCAGACAACATTTTGGTTTGCCAAAGAACTACTTAAAGAAAAAAATGTGGTAATCGCAACGATTCCATTGCAGCTAAAACCAGAAGACTAGCCGAGCTTGTTATACATTATTTCTTATCAAACAATCCCGCTTGCTTTGCAAGATCAATGGCAACACGAGAATCACTTGCACCTTGGCTTAATGTGTATGGATACACAAATTTACCATCCTGGCCCTTTGTTGGTGAATCAACTTTGTAATTAACGCACTGTACATTGGTCTTTGCAAGTTCTTTCAGTTTTTGAAAATGCGTAGCATAAACAAATTGGGCACAATCGAAATCTGCAACTTTGTCTATAAAAGCCAAAGCACAGGTTTCACCATCTTCTGCAACGGTACCGGTAAACAATTCATCTAAGGCAAAGAACATTTTTTGCTTCTGATCAAGATTTCTTATGCATTCTAACAAATCTTGTGCTCGTTTAATTTCAGAAGCAAAAAGAGATAATCCATTGAGCAAATCATCAGATATGTTTAGGTACGAATGAATAACATCAAACATGGTCATTTCAAATGATTCGGCAGCTGCAATGCCAAACGTTTGAGCTAAAACGATATTCTGCAAAATTGCTCTGATAGAGGTAGTTTTGCCACCAGCATTAGGACCTGATAATATAATCTTCTTACTTTCATTAATACTACTTGGAACGGCATTTTTAACCAACACATTCCAAAACGATTTACCCCTTATAACCGGCGTAGGATTTTCTATGTAATCTACGAAACAGAATTTATTTTTCGTCGTCTGTGATTCTAACATTTGTGTTGCTAGTGCATTATACGCATCCATTTCAGCAATACATGCAAATAGTTCTGCAAGATGCTGTTGTCTTTCATATAAATCATATAAAAACGTGTGTACCGCAGGCGTTCTGAACAAAAATGTATGTTTGGAAGAATATCTGCTGTGTTTTAGTGCATTGATAAGACTGGTTCCTTCTTTGCTCTGAATCGCGCTTATATTAAACTGGTTTTTAATATCATGAGCTGAACATAATGCTTCAAATTGCTCAGCTATTGATATTAGTCGATTCAATGAATGAAGTTTTAACCGGATATCATAGGAGTTTTTATACTCTCTTCCGTTCATCCAGGCAAGAAGTGCGGTATATGAAATCAAAAAACCACTTGAAGCATGAACTTTAATTGCATCCCAACTCCAAATACGCGCTTTTAAAAGATTACATGAGGCAGGAATTGCATATTTACCCGTAAAATAAGCCGTTTGAAACATAAAATAGAGGTTAAGAGCCTCCAGCAAACTTCTTCCCTTGTCTTCAGTCAAAAGAAATCTAAGCGTAGAATAAAGAGGACTTTGTTGTTCTTTTAATTGTTTTAGGCTCAAAATCTCCGGACACGATTTGCCTTTAAAAAAATCCGACATCAGCTCAACAACAACCGCTTCTTCACTTTTTGCTTGATCCAGTAATTCTTCTACTTCTTTTTTTAACTCAGGGTTTTCAACCAATATCTTTATCGCATTTTGTCTATGAGCAAGAATCGTATTTTTATCCTGAGGACTAACAGGAACACTCAAAGTCTCGGCAATAAAATTTCGGCCAATCTCGGTCTTGCAGGGGAAGAACTTGGCAATTTCAGGAATATTTAAATCTTTATAAATATTCATTGTTTGAGCGTAGTGGATATTCTTTTTATTAAAAGCCGAAACACCCGTCTCATCGTGAGACATGATCTTCATGATAGTAGCTTTTCCGCTATCACTTTCAGATGCCTTCCCCAAAAATATCGTAACCAATAAAACCCAGAAATACTTTCTTGCCAAAAACATAGACAACCCTAAAATAAAAGTTTAAAATTAACTTTAGTTACATTACAGTATTACTTAACAACAATTTTAGTCAAATTACTCAAGCAAAAGACGCCGCAAATCTACTAGCATCACCAACCCAAATGTGGCATTATTTTGTAGTCCAATAACATAAGGTACCACCATGCATAAAACGGTATTTTTTTTCGCATTTATCGGAATTTTACATCAAGCATGCACAATGCAGCAAAAAGCTATCGAAGCAGACCGCTGCTCAATTTGCCTGGAAAAGTTTGAGCAAGAAGATCGATTAATTGTGCATGGCGAACAACTGTTTCAAGTTCCCCCATGTAGTAAAAAACATGCACACCACGATATATGTATGGCACAGCTATTACATGTTAAACGATTAAATACCTGTTGTCCCCTGTGCCGTGCAAAGCTGCAAGATCGTCCAGCCGTGGATTTAGCGCCGCTAAGTCAGGCTGTTTTTTTATTTATACATGGTTGTTCTCCCCATGAAATATATCGTGTGTGTAGGGAAAGTAGTCCGCAAGCTTTATATGAAGCAGCTATGCATGCGGGTATTGACTTACCCCCACCTCCTATTAATCTACAACATTTATTATTTGACGCTGTGAGTGCGGGTAATGTTGATCGTGTACGTGAATTTTTACAGTGCAATGTGGATGTCAATGTTATAGATCCCGAATCGGGCAAAACTGCGTTAATTATAGCGGCTGAAACTGGCAATGCTGAACTTGCTCGCATGCTTATTGTTGAGGGACATGCAGATTGTACTATACGTGATAAACAGAATTATAGCGCACTTATGTATGCTGCACGTGCTGGACATGTTGATATTGTAGAAATATTGCGTGACAAAACACCTCAGGATCAAAAAAATGAGGCCTTTAAGCTTGGGTATCGCTTTAGATCAATTGTGAAGCTTCTTAAGCCATATTATGAAGATGCTGGCGATACCCTTATTCATGTAGGATGTGCAGCCGCGCGTGATGGTATTGATGATGTTGTAAGCTACTTATGTGATGGAGTTGACGATGGGATGCCCTTTGTTGATGAATCTGGATTTACGCCACTTATGCATGCAGCTCGCAATGGTCATATGAATATTGTCCGTTTATTGGTTGAGCACGGAGATGAAGTCTTGTTGTGGAACAAACAAGATATGACGGCGCGCGCGTTGGCACAATCAAATGGTCATACTGCTATAGCTGAATTCCTTGCAAGTCACGAACCTCAAATGCCTTCAGCTCGTGCTTGTCCTATTGATCATCTATTATTTGCAGCCCGCACGCGAGACCTTACAACAGTAAAACATATTCTTGAACAACACCCACAACTGATTAATATGCGTGATAATAAATGGTATACACCGCTTATGTGCGCTGTTGTTGCTGGCGATGAGCATATGGTGCGTTTTTTGGGTACACATGGCGCCAATATCCAAGCATATGATTATCATAATTTTAGTTTTCCACTTGCACTTGCAATTGAGTTTAGAAAGTTGCCCATAGTGCGCATACTTGTTGAAGAATGTGGTGCACGATTAACCGTCATGGATAATGATGGTGATGACATACGAGCAGAGAAATTTGCTCAAGAATGTGGATATGAAGAAATTGCGCAATATTTGCAAGTACAACGTGCAAATCAACGAGCTGGGCATAGACCCCAGCGTGCACTTATAACACCAGATTTTGGTACTCTTGGTATATTATTCCGCGAAGCAGCAGAAAATGGGGATATCGAATTAATTAGACAATTGGTACATGATTACCCTGATTTGGTTAATGAACCTGAGGATGAAGGGGGAAAGACAGCCTTTTTGGAAGCTATTTCTTTTGGTGATATAGAGCTGATTAAGCTATTAGGACCATATGCAAATATTAATTACAAAAACCCGCAAATCAGGAATGAAACCGCCTTGTTTTATGCCGGCGCAAAACTCGCCATTGTAGAGTATTTAGTAAAAGAGTTACACGCTGATATTACTCTACAAAACAGTGATGGCAAAACTGCTCGTGATATTGCGGTTGATCATCCTGAAATAGTACATTTTCTTGATAACCCCCATCAACCCGCAACACACCAACAATCAGCATCATTATTTTACGAATCTCGACGCGATAGAAGACGTGATCTAATTTTGAAAGCTATTTATGATCAAGACGGGAGTATTCTTCGCCAACTTATTGATTGTGCTCATATTGATCTTGAAAGGCAATATACTCATTGGAACGAACATGTTACCCCGCTTGTGTTTGCCGTAAGACAAAAAAAATTACCTGTAGTAAAATGGCTGCTAAGAAATGCACCATTTTCTGAATCTCAGCGATCACAGGCGCTGATTGAAGCTGTTGGCAATAACAACCTGCCTATAGTGCAATTTTTGATTAGTGTTGGATGTTCTTCTAACGTATTTGGTGAAAGCGATCGGTTTGGCAATAATGGGCTTACCGCACTCATGATTGCCGCCAGAAATGGCGATATGCCAATAGTACAAGAATTGATTTTACACGCTCACGCCGATACAAATACTATTTACAGAAATACTTTGAGCGGAAGAAGTGTTACCGCTTATGACATAGCACGCAATCATACCCACCACGAAGTTGCAGAATTTTTAGCTCAGCATGGCGGTCGCAGCGCCGCTGACTTAGTCCCAGCTACAGACGAAACACAACCACTTATTCCCAAAAAGCATGCCGAACACTGTTGTACTCTTTTGTAGCAATTTACGAAAAAATTTCGTCAATGAGTTGCTCACGCGCTTGATAGCACTCAGAAGTTGTGCTCACCGCCTGGTAAAACTGTTCATCATACGAACGTGAATGAATCACTACCGGCATAGGCACTGCATGACCAAAAACAAGTGCTTGTTGTTTGGAGTCAAGTGATGCAATAATTGCACGCAGGCCTACCCCATCGGCGGTACCCGCCAACACACTCGCAATATCTTTTTCGTCATTCAGTTGCGCTACCAGCCTGGTACCAAGCTGCGATAAAATTTCAGAATCAATCCCCGACGGCCGCTGATCAACGGTAAGCAGTGACACATAATATTTGCGCATTTCGCGCGCAATGGTCCCAAAAATAGTCTGTTGTGCAGCGAGCGGATTTAAAAATTTGTGTGCTTCTTCAATAGTTATCAAAAGCTTTTGTGGTTCATCTTCAGCACGCTGGGATCCCAAGAATTTTTCGGTTTTAGCAACATATGCTTCATGAATATTTCTGGTAATAATATTGGCTACCAACAAATAACACAAACTCGAAGAATAATTGCCAAACTCTAATACAACACTCGTACCACGAGCAATATAATCAAGCATCTGCTTGACCGCATCACACGCATCGTCATGCGTAAAAAAGCCAAACTTTTCAATACGCTTGAGCTTGCGATACAACGCTGCAACTGATTCAGGATGCGCACCAACTGCAGCTGCAAACTCTTTGAGCGTTTCACCGCTGGCAAGCAGTGTACTAAGCCAGTCTTTTTTGTACTTGGCGGCAATCAGGTAAGCCGCTTCTAGCGCAGTATTATGTAAGTTAAGCTCTGTTTGCAACGCAAGAATATCTTCGATATATACACTACTGTAGGGGATAGTAACGGCAACATCAGGATTGCTGCCACGCCGTCTGGTTGATGCAGGATCAAGCGAAAAAATAGATACACGATCAGGAAACAGTGTTTTGAGTCCTTTGACAAACGCGCTACTTTTGCGCTCTTGGCGCGCTTGAAGTCCATACTCACTATGCATATCAAAAACAAGATTCACAGCACTTTTTTGCTTGATTATGCCTGCAAGTAATACGCGCGTTAAAAACGTTTTGCCAGTACCTGTTTTACCAAAAACACCGTTACTGCGCTCAGTAAATTTATCAAGATCAATACACACCGGCGTAAGCATATCTGGCGGTCTACCAATACTAAAAAATTGCTTTTCATCTTCACGACCAAAAACAAGTGCTACATCATCCTCAGATGCCTCACGCACCACACAAAAATGCGTAGGCAGCGTCTTAACTGGCATAAGCCGCTGTTGCATATCAAGCATAAGCATTGGCTTGGCCGTAACCGTCGTATACAGATAATTTTTTTTAATAGTTTTTAAAAGCAGCTGTTCATGCACCGATGGTGGAAACAAGATTACATCAGGATTACTTGTTTCAAGCTTGATATTCGTGATCAAACAAAAATATCGGTTACGATCGCCCTCTACAACAACAAATTTGCCCTGCGCTAACTGCTCAGGATCATGATCATACTGTATTCGTAACGTAAGGCCATCAAGCAGCGATCCACCAACCACAAACCCCAGCTGTTTGTTCATATTATGAGTTAGTTAAAAGAACGGTAATAGAGCCGCGCGTAATATGCGCTATACCATGAGCAACTTTTGTTGTTTCTTCTTTACCACTACGCAAACGGTAATAGAGACAAGATAGCGGGCGCAATGTCACAATCATAGGCGCATGCCCCGGCAGAACAATCATCGTGCCAGTTTCTGTTTCTAATTCAATCCACGCAATAAGCGTTTCATATGTTTCTGTGGGACTTGCAATATGCAGTTGCATAGTTCTACTTCATTTTTTTCGCTTTTTCTCGCGCTTGTGCGAGCGTGCTCACCATATAAAACGCTGGTTCAGGTAAATCGTCACACTCACCTTCAACCAACTGCGCAAAATCATCAACCGTTTGCTCACGTTGTACATAAGCACCGGCAATGCCACTAAATTGTTCAGCCGTAAATAATGGCTGCGTGAAAAACTTCTGAATACGCTTTGCACGATGCACCACAATCTTGTCTTCATCAGAAAGCTCGTCTATACCCAAAATTGCGATAATATCTTGTAGTTCACGATAGCGCTGTAAAATAGTCGCTACTTTGCGCGCCGTCTTGTAATGCAAATCTCCCACCACAAATGGATCGAGTCCTTTAGAATTTGATTGCAGTGGATCAACGGCCGGATAAATACCCAGTTCAACTAATTTACGCGAAAGCACCGTACTTGCATCAAGGTGCATAAACGTTGTTGCAGGTGCCGGATCG
>Ga0074199_1001295_pt1 | contig 23440 bp, 22 predicted proteins | sample EPASupsiteSAE347_FD_64528 | JGI IMG/M metagenome (GOLD analysis project Ga0074199, IMG submission 64528) | Bioremediated contaminated groundwater from EPA Superfund site, New Mexico - Sample SAE3-47 | ecosystem: Environmental > Aquatic > Deep subsurface > Groundwater > Contaminated ... | reverse complement strand
GATTTCTAGAATTCTTGAATAATCTAAAGAATATATTCATATCGTTCCTTAAAGAAGGTTTATTCATTCGAGGAGGCGTTGCTTACTCTCAACATTTTAAAAGTATGCACATAACGTATAGCCATGCGATTGCGTTAGCTCATGAAATAGAGTCTAGAATTTCTATTTTTCCGCGTGTGGTAATAGATCATAATATTATGTATATGTTTGAATCAAGCGGAGAGAATTATCACGTATATGAATCCGGTTTAGTTTGCTATCTAAATGGTATACATTTCCTAAACGTAGTTGATAATGATAATTGGGAAGAGGTTTACGGATACGCAAAAAATCTTTATCAACGTGAATCAAGCCAAATCTATGGATGTGAACATGAATTCTTGAAGCATGTATGGTTTGAAAACTATCTTTTTGCATCTCCTTTTGCAAATAAAGACTTTGATAGATATATCCCAGAGATTAATTGGTTCATAAATCGATGAGGCTATGAATGAAATGCGCAAATTACTTGAAATAAAATTAACCACCGCCCAGCAGCTCGGCAGCATCGTCAAGTCCTGCCGGGACATCATGCGCAAAGACAAGGGCCTCTCCGGAGACCTGGACCGCCTGCCCATGCTGGTCTGGGTTATGTTCCTCAAGTTCATCGATGACATGGAACTGATGCGTGAGCAGGAGGCCGTCCTGAAGGCCGAGAAGTTTCGCCCGGCCATCGCTGCCCCCTATCGCTGGCGGGATTGGGCCGCGCCCGAGGACGGCATCACTGGAGATGCTCTGATTGCCTTCATCAATCAGGATCGAGCCACACTACCGGGCGGAGGCGAGGGGCCGGGCCTCTTCGCTTACCTGCGCTCCCTGACGGGCAGCAACGGCGGCGATCGGCGGGATGTGATCGCCACCGTCTTTCGGGGCACGGTAAACCGCATGATCAGCGGCTATCTCCTGCGGGATATGATCAATAAGATCAACAGCATTCACTTCAGCTCCTCAGAGGAGATTCACACCCTCAGCCACCTTTACGAGTCCATGCTCAAGGAGATGAGAGATGCGGCCGGCGACTCTGGTGAGTTTTACACGCCCCGTCCCGTGATCCGCTTCATGGTGGCGGTGACAGATCCCCGGCTGGGCGAGAAATTCCTGGACCCGGCCTGCGGCACAGGCGGCTTTCTGGTGGAGACCTACAAGCACCTCTTCGAGCAGTGCAAGACGGTGGAGGATGGAGAGGTTTTGCAAAAGCACAGCATCCTGGGAGGCGAGGCCAAGCCCCTGCCCTACATGCTCTGCCAGATGAACCTGCTCTTGCATGGTCTGGAGTTTCCTCAGATCGATTCCGAGAACAGCCTGCGTTTCCCCTTGCGAGAGATCGGCGACGCCCAGCGGGTGGACGTGATTCTAACCAATCCGCCCTTTGGAGGCGAGGAGGAGCGGGGCATTCTGGGCAATTTTCCCGAGGACAAGCAGACCTCGGAGACGACGCTGCTTTTCTTGCAGCTCATCATGAGAAAGCTGCGGCGCGCTCCTGCGCCGGGGCGCGCGGGTGTGGTCGTGCCCAACGGGGCGCTCTTCGGGGACGGGGTGGCGGCACGAATCAAGGAGGAGCTCTTGCGGGAGTTTAACCTGCATACTATCTCTGTGCATTAATAGGATCTAACTATGGGAAAAAATACTTCCAGAAGGCTTCAAAACAAACGACTAATTTGGCTTCTATAAATCAGCGGCAATTAAAGGCATTCGAAGCATTTAAGCTACCTATTTCGGAACAGCGTCGCATTGTCGCTTACCTTGACGGCATGCAATCCAAGCTCGACGCCCTCAAGCGCCACCAAGCGGAGACCGCCGCCGAGCTGGACGCGCTCCTTCCGGCTGTGCTGGAGTGGGCCTTTCGGGGCGAGCTTTGAACCGGGATAAACCAATTACGATTAATCCCTCGAAAGCTTTTTGGCTTCCTAGAACAACTAATCACTATGAATTTCAAGGTTATTCTTCAGGAAGCCGAAGAAGGCGGCTACATAGTGAGCTGCCCAACACTTCCCGGATGTCACTCCCAGGGCGACAACATGGAAGAAGCCTTGGAGAACATTAGAGAGGCGATAATCGGCTGTCTGGAATCACTGGCAGAAGAAAGAACAAGGCTTCCTGGCACAGTGGGCAGGATCGTTGAAGTAACTGTTTGATCTCATATGTCACAAAAGCTGCCGGTAATTTCCGGCAAAGAAGCTGTTAAAGCTTTTTCCAAGGTCGGATGGCATGTGGACAGGATCGCAGGAAGCCATGCCGTTATGAGAAAAGAAGGCTCTGCTATAACACTTTCTGTTCCACTTCATCAGGAACTGAGAAAGGGCTTGCTTCGCAATTTGATAAAGGATGCTGGTATCGATATAGAGGAATTCCTGACATACTTGATTGTTCTCGGATTATAAAGCGATCGCTGCATCATTTGCTCGACGCCCTCAAGCGCCACCAGACGGAGACCGCCGCAAAGCTTGACGCGCTGCTTCCGGCTTGTGCAGGATCCGGGCCTTCCGGGGCGAGCTGTAATATCTCATCAATGACTTCTGGATGAAAAATTTATACTAAAAGGCCCAATGTATCCAGGATGAGTGAAGATGCCTGCATCGTCGTATCGGTGGATGACATAAAGGCCTTTGAAAGGCTGAAGCTGATATCTCAGATAGCACCGGTGAAAGAGAGGATAAAGTCATTTGAAAGTAAACACAGATGCAATCTTGATGCCTTCGAGGAAAAATTAAAAAATCTTCCGGAGGATTTCGAACGCTGGGATGATTTCATCGAGTGGAAAGCCTACAGAGATAGCTTGAAGGATCTCGAATCAAGGCTCAAAAAGATCGAAGATGCAACGAACTTTAGAATCGCTTCAGGATAAGATCATCAAGAGCTTCGAAATCCTGGACTTCAAGAGCGGTGAAAGCTTTTACTATCTCAAGTTGAAGGCCGTCATCGTTGATGATAGCGTGCTTCAAATAAAAAGTATTTATCATGGATACGGATTGACTTGTGGGGCAGGATAACAGGGCCAGCCAAATTACAGAAAATTCGGCACACTACCTGCGGGAGCAGATTCTGCCTGGAATTAGGGAGAGATGGTATTTCCATGAAAAACAAAAAAAGCAAATGCATTGCAATAATTTTCTTATTATTGCCTTTGATATCTCTGCCGCCAGTTCTCGCGCAGTCAGCCGATTCGAGCCCGAAATGGGACCAGCCGTTCGATAAGCCGATGTACTTGCTTCACACCAATGAAGCCAAACATTACGACAGCAGCGGCAAAGAGTTCACTGTGCCAGATCAACGGTGGATCCTATATCCAAATAATGTTGAGTCCGTGGACGCGGCAAATCCAAAAGCCTCGGGCAAGATTGGAAGATACATCATTGATCGAAGCATGGGACCTTATAACACCCCCAGAGAGGCCTGCTCCGCGACATGGTATCCATACATTATCCAAGGGAACAATTTCGTCTTACTCAACTGCAAAGATATGCCGGCACAACCTGAAAAGCCTGACAAGCCCGAAGAACGACCTTGTGTGAATGCCTGTGATAAGAGTAAACATCTGGTCTGGGATGGCTATTCCGGTTGCAGCTGTATCTGCGAGAACGGATGGAAGTTCGATGAGCACGGCAACTGTGTGATTGATACATCAGAGCTGGAAGAAGATCTCGAAGGCGGAATCGAGGTGGCAACTTCGCAAGGAACCACAATGGCGAAGCCTGGTGAGAAGGTACAGATAATAACTGTAGATGGAGAACGAGTTGCAATAAATGCAAAATGCAGAGAAATGATTCGCGCGACAACTTTATTATATATATCTCAGGATTTATTCAAATCGAAAACTATGGGTGCATCATATGGATATATAATTTGTCTTATCCTAACCGCATGCAAGAGACTGGAATTGGGTGAGCCCATCAAATCTCAAAAAACTGCCGAATTTGCAGAAATCTCCTCATCATCTTCAGCTGATTATCTCGCAAAATTGGAATTGGGATTGCAGAGCGGATCTCTTCGCATTGAGACGGTACACGACCAGGTAGCACTGGACGTCAAGACGCCCACGATGACCGTTTCCTCCTCAGGCAAGAACACCTTCGGCGTCGCCTACGACCTGAATAGCGAAAGCAGTTTATTGTCTGCCTATCAGAACCCAATCCACATCCAACCCAGTAGTAGCAATCTGGCGCCTTTCACCCTTGGTGCTGGCCAGCGGGTAGAAGTAAGCTCAGAGGGAATAGGGCCAGTAACGCCCCTGGATCAGGTTTCAGGTAGGACAGAGGGTTCCACTCATGTCAGTCCCGATGGACGGGACATCTATGGCACAGTTGGAGGAGCAGGTAATGCCGCCGATCAGACGGGTGTGACCTCTGAAGTCTCCCAGGGCGGATGCTATACTGACCCCTCAACCGGCCAGATGATCTGCGTGGACAGGATCGGTGATTCCTTCAACCCCGAGGGCGGAAATCAGGAACCGGGAGGATGCTACGCAGATCCTCAGACCGGCGAGATAATCTGTGTAGACGCTTTTGGCGAAATCACCAATCCATCAAGCAGCATGGGAACAGTGTACACCATGCAACCCGATGCAGGCTCATCGGTTCCGCAAAGCCTTCAGGAATGCGAGACCTACACATCCGAGATCTGTGGAACGTGGACCCGGATGGGAGATCAATTCAATGCGCAATGGGATAACGGCGCCAGCGCAACGCTGAATGTGGAGCGCTGGGATAATGGCGCTGTGGTGCTTACTCGCCATGACACCGAAGGATCTTCCGCTGGACTGACAGCGCGGTACGAGGGCCGATGCACAGGAAACCATGTCGATGGCACGGTTACGTGGACATGGAATGGTTCCACATGGAGCGGAACGTGGAGTGCGAACTGGTGATCGCCGAAATCCATTTCGCGGAGTACTGAGGGCTAGGCTAGCTTCATTTATTTTTCAACTCCTCGCTGTTTTGTGCGGGTAAAGATGAGTTCATGAGAGAATAGCTAACAAGCGATACGAATTCGCCCATCAGGTCAGTCGCTGCCTGGTTGATAGATTCGGGTTCATGGCCTTTGAAGATCTGAACATCAAGGACATGGTCCATAATCACGGCTTGGCAAAAAAGCATCTCGGACGCAAAGCTTGGAATATGCCGGTAACCTTAACATCGTACAAGGCTGTAAGTGCCGGTTCGATGGCAATCCTGGTAGATCCGAGAATGTTTCCACGATGCGCTCAAGGTGTGGTCTTTTGGTTGAAAAGCCGCTGTCCGATAGGATTCATATTACAATCTGTTGGCATAGGAAGCCCTCGTCCATCGGCTCTGAGTGTTCAACAAATTGCATTCTGCAAATATTCATGCAGTCGGTAAGCACCGTTCACCTGGCCTCTGGAATGGGCTTGTCGAGAGACTCTGCAATCATCGAAAGCAGCCAACCGACACGCTCCACGAGTGTAACATGAGTGGTGCCTGGAGCACTGCGAGCTGGGAAAGCGGGATGCCGGCGAGATCGCCACTACGCCGCCGTCGAGGTCCTTCAAATCGGACGGAATATTACCGCTTTATGCTTCAACGATGACTTCGAATCCTCCATATGCCATGCGCTTTACATCGAAGGGCATAGGTTTGTCCATATATTTGGGATCGTTCATCATCGGGTCTTTCATCACTTTAGCATTCACCTCATCACGATGCGCGCGTGACTTGAACACTATGAATGAAAAGATAACGGTCTCTCCAGGCTCGGCTTTGATTATTTGGGGGAACGTGATTCCGCCTAAATCGGGATTCAGGTCATCGCCAACACTTTCGATGTACTCAAGAGCACCGTGCTTTTTCCAAACTTCTCCTCCTATCTTCGCCATCTCACGGTAAGCCGGCAAGTTTTCCTTCGCCACAGGTATAACAAATCCGTCAACATACTTCATTAGAACCAGTCCTCCTTTTTTCAACCTCGCTGATTATTATCCCTCAATATCTTCATTTTAGAAATTATATATTCTCTGCAGAATTCGATTTCGTCCAATCCGTCCCAAGGATAGACGAAAATACAGGCATTGGACCTCAAAAGCTTACTCGTTAATGAGTCATAATCATGGATGTATTGTATCTGAGATGTATTATACCTTTCTGAGCAGCGCTATTCACAAAATCGACTGACTCAGGACTGGTATCCACTTCTGTATCCTCCATTATGTCCCTTATTGCATAACCATACTAAATAAATATCTTTTGATCTCGTTCGATACAGCACGTTTTTGTTCAACTTCAATGCCATAAAAGCTGCCCGTGATTTCCTGCAAAGAAGTTGTGAAATAGTCAAGGATCACAGATATATCCTATTGCTGTCATAAAGTCATTTCAGTTATGTATGCAATCATTGCCTGCGGCATATTTGAAAAGGAGATCGAAGCGCTGCGCTCAGAGCTGGGCTTTCCCTTTGAGGCCCACTACCTGGGAGCAGGCCTGCACGTAGACTTCGATGATCTCAAAGGGGCTCTGGTGGCAGAGCTGGAGAAGTGCCGAAAGAATGGAACCGATGGCATGATAGTAGTATACGGCCAGTGCCATCCCCAGATTGACGAAATCCTGAAGCCCTACCATGCCTCGCTTGTCGCCTGCCAGAACTGCGTGGACGCCTTCATCACCCGCAAGGGAATGGAGAACAAGGCCAGGGATGGTCTATTCTTCTACCTCTCCCCCGGCTGGCTGGATGCCTGGAAGGACATCTTCCGCCGCCTGAACTGGGGTGTGGAAGAGGCCAGGATGCAGATGGGCTCATTTCGGGGCTTTGTCTACCTCGACACCCTGAAAGATGCGCAGGCACGAGAGGAAGAGTTGCTGGAATTCTTTGACTTCACTAACCTGCCCTTCGAGATTATGCCCGTAGATCTGGGATACTTCAAATCCCTCATAGTCAAGGCCAAAGAACGATTGGAGGATTGAGCTTGGACGAGTTGGAAGAGATAAAGAGGAAAAAAATGGAACAGATGAAAAAAGAGATGAACGCACCCGCGAAACCGATCCTAGAGCTGCCGGATAAGCCTGTCGTGGTCACTGACGCGACTATTGATGCCGCAGCCGGCCAGTATCCTATCTTCATCCTGGACTGCTGGGCGGAGTGGTGCGGACCCTGTCGCACCATTGGGCCGATCATCGAGCAGCTCGCGAAGGAGATGAAGGGAAAAGTCGTCTTCGGCAAGCTGAACGTCGATGAGAACATGCAGACCGCCAACAAATACCGGATCTCGGCGATTCCCACTCTGATGGTCTTCAAGGACGGCAAACTCATCGATAAGCTGGTAGGAGCTTATCCCAAGCCAGCATTGGCTGCAAAAATTCAAAGGTTCCTCTGAAAGGTCAAAGAGCTTTCCTTTCGAGGATCTTCTTTTCAAGGTATGCTATTTGCCGTCTTGATATTGGGATAGCCGGAGATGCTGTAAACCGGTTTAGATGAGACTTTGCCTGGTACCTCATAAATGGGCTTGGTTCTTGAGTATTGACTGATATTGTAAAGAGGCTTGTAATTGTCGGTGTTATAGGTGAATTGGGATACATTTCCCAGGCGTTGGCTTGCATCAAATGGGGCGCTCGGGGATGTGCTGAATGGTATATTGTATGTGGATTTGTTGCCGTACACATCCAGATTGTTTACGGCCTTGGTCTTCTCGAAGCCTGCCCGAAGAACCTTGCTGTGAGATAGTTCTTTTCCAGCACCCAATTGGGTTGCGGCCGGTGTCTGGCTCTCAGTAAGATTCGCTGTCGCATTTAGCATGATACTGGTCGTGGCGTTCTGGGTCTCGTTTAGCGTGGCGTTCGCGGTGGCGTTAATACTATCTTCTGCAGTTGTGGCCGGCATTAAAAATGCCAGCAGCGCCAGCGTGCAGATAAGGCTAACCAGATTTTTCTGCATATTATTCATCTCTTTCTCCGAAGAAGTACTATCATAAGCATTGCTAATGCCGCAACACTTGCCGGAAAGCTTGCCTCCTTTGCCGTATCTGTGGCATTGCTCCTTTGCAGAGGCTTGGCTTCAATCACATTCTCCTCCAAATCCATAACCGCGCCGCCCTGGCCCAGTAAAACCGTGCGCAGCTGATAAATGCCCGGCTCAAGAGTCTTATTCCAGGTAATCTCTACCGTCTCATCGTCTTCGGTAAGAAGGACCGGCGTGGTCTTTTCTGTGGTATTGAGAACTTTGCCGTTTTGAGATAAAATGAAACGCAAAGATCCTTCAAAGGGAACGCGAGAGTTGCCCATGACTGTAGCACTGGCACCGGTCTCATCCTGGTAGGTCTCGGTGATCTTGGCATCATTGACTGCCTGGAAAGAATTCATGAAGGACCTTGTCATGTTGTGATTCAGTTCAACAATCTTCACCCGGCCGGCATACTCGTGTCCGTTTTCCAGGATCTGCTTCCAGGCATAATCCCTGGTGATCGGCATGGCAAAGCTTCCTGAGATGGGCACCACTTGCTCTCGGGTGACATAAGCAGCCTTGTTCCCGTCTATTAGCATGTAGTAAATATCTACAACTGTGGGATCACTGGCACTGATGGCAAGGTGCATGCCCCGTGAGTCGGCACGAAAATCGCGTACATCAAACCGTATGGGCTCCATTCCTCCGTAAAAGAAATTATAGCATTTCCTGGAGACGGCTGTCCCATTTTTCAATAAGAAGGCGCAGACATCATAGCTGCCTTTCTCTGCTTCCAGCTGCGGCCAGCGAACGATCCAGGTCCCTGCACCATCCAGCGTCAGATTCCGGCTGATGAGCAGCCTTCCATCATCGATCAGATCCAGCCGCAAAGCCATGCCGGATACATCTCCATCCACTGTAACGTCCGTTGATTCTATGCTGGAGTAGAGATCGGCAATCTCCGAAGAATGGGCTGTTCCCGCCATTGCCAGCAGGACTGCCGGGGCCACCAGGACCGCTAAATGCCAAACCGAGATTATTCTCATAAACCTTACCTGCCGGCAATTGCCATTGTTGCCATCGTTGTCATTTTATTCTGTTCTATCTTAATAGGCTTAAAACTAACGTGTCGAAAAAAAAAGGAAATCAAATAGTCAGCCAATTGGTGAATGGCGCGACCAGGGTTATGAGCAGGGATGTCAGCACCAACCAGGTAAGGATGGCCACAGTCATTTTGGTGAATCTTTCCGCCTCCGAAGGCCGGACAATCTTCTCAAAGCCGGACTGCACAAGATCCCTGAAGATGTGCCCGCCATCCAACGGCACCGCAGGAAGGCAGTTGAACAGGCCGGCATAAAGGTTGATCCAGCCTATCCAGAGCAGGAGATTGGCTATCCAAAATAATTTGCTTCCCAAGGGCTCTGCCCATCCAGTGGGTTCAAAGACGGCAGTCAGCCAGCCGCTAAAGCCGGGAAAGCCTTTCTGGGTGAATCCCGGGATACCCGAAAAAGGCAGGCTGAGCATTAAGTGGAAACCGGTTATGCCCATGCTGGGTATATCCTTGAGCGTCTGCAAGAATTGTCTGGCAGGAACCTCCTGAATGAGTGCGCCGCCTGATAAAACCGCATTGCCGGAGATGCCAATGCCTATGAATCCACCGCTATCTGCCTTAGAAGCCGTCTCTTTCGCAGTCAGGTTCACCCGGTAGGTATTGCCCTGGCCGGTGGTTATGGCAATGGTCTGGCCGGGGTGAGTGGTGTTCATCAGCTTTCGAAAGCCTTCCAGATTGGCGATCTTTATCCCGTCGATTTCCGTAATCACGCTCTTGGCAGGAAGACCGGCAGATTCGGCTGAGGAGCCTTTGAAGGTGGAGGCGACCATGATGCCTCGCGCGCTCTCGCCGGAGAGTGGCAAGCTCTCTTCTCTGTCATCATAGAACACTCTCATGCGGTTCGTAGAACTGCCCAGATGGCTGTAAAACTGTTCGAGATTGCTATCTTTGTTGCCGTTTACATCCAACAGCACCATACCTATCTCAAAACCGGCCTTATCTGCGGCGGAGCCGTCCTGGACATCGACGACGATCAGCCTGTCCATGGGTGATATAGCTCCGATGACCGGTCCGAAGAAGAGAGCCATGGCCACCGCTGCCACAATGAAATTGGAGATGACGCCAGCCGATAGAATTCTAATTCTCGCACCCTTGCTCACAATTGCCGGCTGATCCTTGCTGCCGAAGAGATCCACATCATCCGGCTCCACAAAAGCTGCAATTGGAGCAATCAAAACGGTGACAATTCCCATAGACTTGACGCGCACACCCTCAACGCGGCTGAGTATGCCGTGAGCGAATTCGTGCACCACCATGGTCACAAAGAGCGCAATCCAGCCCCAAACAAAGGGTATATACTCATTTAAGCCGGGAATGAGGAGAATGTTTCTGGGGGCGTTGTAGCTGCTGGGCATAGGCGGCTCTTGAATCATGTAATAGGTCATGGCTAAAACCAGCATTAAGAAATAGGTCATGCTCAAGACGACCAGGGGTATGCCGGCAGAGGCTACAATCCTCCATAATCTCTTGGGACGGGCCAGATTGTCAAGAAGATTCAGGCCCCTGGTGGTGCGAAGAAATATGGCCAGAGGAATGCCGAAGAGGCTTCCTACTGAGACTCCCCGCCTCTTCCATTTTTCGCTATCTTTCAGGGGCAGGAGTAGAATGGAATACAAGCCGATCAGCGCCGCAGCTATGAGCAGCCAATCAACGAATTCCAGCTGAAACTGCAAGTTCAAAAATCCAATCCTCAGAGTAAGCCTTGCTCCCTCAGCTCTTCCTTGGCCAGCTCCTGATGTTTCTTCTCCAGGAAGCTGTAGACATTCCCATGCGGAGCACCATCAAGCAGCATCTCAATGGCCGTTCTTGCCACTCGCATCTGCTCAGGATTGCCCAATATGGCCACTGTCTTACCATACACCGATACCTTGGCGCCGGAGAGCCTCTCCATGATCTCGCGCGACCGTCCGTCCTTGCCGATGATGCGGCCCTTGATGCGTTCCATATCGCTCTTGGTGCCTGCCATCTTGGAGAGGTCCATCACATCGAGCATCAACATCTCGTCATCGAGAATTGCCAGAGCTCTCTCCGGTGAAAAGCCCCTGCCTATGGCTTTTACCAGGTCTAATACTCGCAGGCCCTGCAATGGGTCCTCTGCCGATACAATGGAGACCGCGCCGGTCTCACTGTCTATCTCCAGTGTGGTCTTGGTCTTCTCTTCGATAAAGCGCTTCATGGACCCACCCGGTCCCACCAGCACACCTACGCGCTCCTCTGGAATCTTGATATCCAATTTAATCAGCCTTCTTCTTTTTCTTCTTTGTTTATCTTTTCGATCTCTTCTTTGTCTTTGCGCAGTTTTTCCCAGATCTCTTCCGGAGAGCCAATGTTATATTTTTTCTTGAAATAATGGGCCACGTTGGCTATATCGCGCTCCAGAAATCTTCTGGCCATGGGATGGTCCAGTGTGACAGACTGCCCCATATCTATTATCACAGGCTCGCCTTCGTCATAGAGTATATTAAACTCGCTCAGATCGGCATGAACGAGCTGTGCGCGATTATAGAGCACAGAGATGTATTCAACGATTCTTTCAAAAATGCGCTTGGCGTCCTCAGTCTCCAGATCCACGTCTTTTAGCGGTGGAGCAACATTTCCGCCTTTGCCGATCAGATCCATAACCAGTATGTTTTCTTTCATGGCTATGGGATGGGGCACGGGTATACCTACCTCTTCCGCGCGTGTCAGATTTCGAAATTCTTTTCTGGTCCAGGCAGCGACGATAGCTCTCTTTGTGCCCTTCACATTTCCAAATCTCGGATCGCCATGCAAGTAATCCTGCATGACGCAGAAATTGCTGGTAGTGATGCGATAAATCTTCAGGGCCAGCTCTTTTTCGCCCACGATGGCCCTAAAAATGTTGGCTTCTTTGCCGGTGCAGATGGATCCGCCCAGAGCATCGATTACGCCCTTGCTGGCCATGCTGTAAAGGTCCATCAGTGTGCGCTTATCGAATACCGCATCCTGGACGTTTAGATCATCGGAGTCTTTTATCCTGGTACGAAGAACATCGATCTTCGTATCGAAATCTTCGTCCTTGGTACGCCTGCTCATAAAGTGCCTATCAAGAAGATTCCCATCAAGAAGTTCCTTTCAGGAATCCCTTACGCTGCAGCCAGTCCACCTGGGGACCGGTGTATCTCCAGACTACATCGGCCTTATCATTCTCGATTTCCCAGGGAATAACAATAACCACATCACCTTGTCTGATCCAGATCCTCTTCTTCATCTTGCCGGGAATGCGGCCCATCCTGGTTACGCCGTCGATGCATCTCACCTTAATGCGATTGGCTCCAAGCAAACTTTCCACATGACCGAATATTTCTCGATCCTGTTTGCGGGGGAGACGAACTCTGGTAATTACAGCTCCTTCTTCTTCCCTGCCATGACCTCTATTATACAGCTTATCACCTCAAATAATAATTATAGACCTAAGACTAATGGAATCTTCGGGGTCGCTTGCCCCGAGCAGCCGATGTATCTTTTTTTCGCCCTGCGCTAAAAACTACGCTTAAATAGTTAAAGCTTGTGTCGGCTAAAATGCAAATGGGCCCGACGCGATTCGAACGCGTGATCCCCGCCGTGTGAAGGCGATGTCATAACCAGCTAGACCACAGGCCCTGAAAGTATGCAAGTAAGTCATCAGCTATTTGTATCTTGCCCTTGGGAGGAGGACGGCAAATTCATATTCGTCCGCAGCAAAGGAATTATTTAAATAGTAATTCGCGAAGCTAATTAAACGAATGAGTTTCATCTTGAGAAACCCAGCCTATGTCTTCTATGAGCGGCTTTTAAAGTCACGCATTCTTGCCGGAGTTCCGGTGGAGCATGTGGCCATTATCCAGGATGGAAACCGCAGATATGCCCGCCAAAAAGGTCTCTCCCGGTTCCTGGGGCACAGCCTTGGAGCCGACACCTCTGAGAAGGTCCCAGATTGGTGCCTGGAGGTAGGTGTTAAACATCTCACCCTTTATGCCTTTTCTACTGAAAACTTCAACAGAGATGAGGTGGAGAAGCGCTATCTCTTTGACCTGATCAAGAACAAGTTTATGGAGATGGGTCACTCTAAAAAGATTCATGCCAACAAGGTTAGGGTGAGGGCCATAGGCAGAGTGGAGATGCTGCCGCAAGACCTGCAAGAAGAGATAAGCCGCACAGAGGAGGCCACGCGCAATTATGGGACTATGTACCTGAACGTGGCCCTGGCTTACGGCGGACAGCGCGAACTGATAGACGCGGCGCGATCCATGGCGCGCCAGGTCTCCCTGGGAAAGATAAGTGCCGCAGAGGTAGATGAGGATCTGATCGCCATGCATCTCTATCCACAGGACGGTATCTCTGTGCCCAAAGTAGATCTGATTATCAGGACGGGCGGAGACTGTCGCACATCCAACTTCCTGCCCTGGCAAGCCAACGGCAATGAGTGTGCCGCGTACTTTTGCGCGCCCTACTGGCCGGAGTTTAGAAAGATAGACTTTCTGCGCGCCATTCGCATCGCTCAAACCAGGGGATCTGGCCAACAAGCTTAATTACCTGAAGCATGCCATGAGGGATGTTTTGTCCCGATGGGGTAGTGGACATCCCGGAGGCCTGCGGAGCAAAAGCGCAGAGAGCCTTCAACCCGGGTTCGAATCCCGGTCGGGACGTTTATTTGCGGGCTAGGAAAGACGCTGGAGTGCGACTCAAGCTGAAAGATTGCAGCCATTATAGCCGCAAGTGGCTGAGGAAGTCGCCAGAACTATCGTATTTTTTCTCCTGCATACGTTCGTACCATAACCACAGTAATAGAGCCTGCAGATATGCCCGATTTCTATCGTTCAAGGGCGAAATGGTGTTGGTCCTCGACAACCGGAAGGATGTACGCAATGTGGCCACGCCGAGATCCTGCTCCTGTCCGGTATCATTCTTGCCCTGCGGCAGCACTGTGCAGCAATCGAGATCGCCGTGGACTGTTTGCCGGCATGTATCATGCCACAGCAAAATGTTATTAATCTTTCACACTAACGGTGAGATAATATGGGGTGAATCATATGGATAAGTGTGAAAGCATTGAGCTGCAGCCTCTAACTGAAAACGATATTGGTCCATTGACAGAGATCATGACCCGGGCATTTGATCACGATACCAAGATCCATCTCGGAGAGGAAAGAGGTGGGCCGGATGGATATGATGACGGGCGGTTTCTGATGAAATGGGGTCTGCAGTCACCTACGGAATCGTTCAAGGTTTTGCTGAATGGAACGCTGATCGGCGGTGTTATTGTTTGGATCCGAAAAGACGGCAAGAACTACCTCGGAACCATTTTCGTCGATCCGCTATTTCAGGGAAGAGGAATAGGAACGAGAATATGGGGATTAATCGAATCCATGTATCCCGATGCCATGTCATGGACTACAGACACTCCTACATTCTCAAAAAGGAATCATCATTTCTATGTTCACAAACTCGGATTTGAGGTTACTAGGATAAAAGACCCAGGGAAACAGAAGGAGGAAGCATATATCTTTGAGAAGAAAATGCAATGTGTCCCGCTACTATAATTAATAGCTAATCGTCCACAGTGAAATACTCCGTCAGGATCTGACGATCATTTCGGATAATATCTACATGGAATTCGTCAGATGGCAGCTCTAGGTCCCACGTCTCTCCATAGAGGGTGCGAGCATCGATGGAAGACCAGATATTGTAAATCGGCCAATATCCGCCGCTAGGATTGGGCGGTATGTCAATGGGACCTACTCTGTACGAGCTTCCGTCCGGAGAATACCAATACCAGTAGAAAGATCCAGGTCCGACATTGGCAAGGCTAATCCAGGAGTAGACCTTGCTATCGGTGTCAAGGAAGAATTTGTCAGTTATGGTGATAGGAACGCGGGTGGCATCATCGATGCAGCTTGCCATGCAATGATCAAGAATGCGTGTGCTGACTATCTGGTCCTTATAGCCGTTCTCCAGAGTAAATTGCTCAGTCAATTGCGTTACATAGCTCGGACCAACCAGGTAGACATTTACTCTCCAGTTTCCAGAGATGTATGGTTCAACCGGTATATCTGCAATATCTATATAATACCAGATATTATACGAGGGCCAATAATCACCGTTGGGATTGGAAGGGATATCAGCATAACCCGTCTTGTATAGGTTGCCATCCGGTGAATACCAATACCATTCGACTTTGCCGGGTGCAACATTTGCTAAGCTCAACCAGGAGTAAGCCTTACTGTCGGCGGTGGAGAAATTGTGGGTTCTTGTGGTCGGAATATGATTGGATTCGTCAACATTGCTTGCCATGCAATGATCAAGAATGTGGGTGACTGGCGCAGCACTCGGGCTGATGGGGGTCGTGTCGGTTAGAGAGTGCATCCTTGTTGCCGTAGTGTTTGCCGCCTCTGCCTCTTCGCTGCCCAGGGCCTTCAGCGCATCAGCTTTACCCTTCCAGGCCTGCCAGATGTCGGCACTGTAGGGATCCAACCTGATCGCCTCATCGTAAGCGGTAATGGCCTCGCCGTACTTGCCTTGATTATATAGCTTAAGGCCTTCATTGATGCTCGTGGTTACGTTGGTGTCGAGTGTGTCGATAGGACGGCCATTTAGTGTAATGGCCTTGGGCCTCCAGGTAATGCCGCCAAATCCCAGCTCCTTTGCCCTGGCATAAGCAGCATCCGACTCATTGGTTAGGCCCAGTGCCCTTAGAGCATCGCCTTTGTAAGCCCAGGGAATTGCATTATCCGGCCATAGATCGATGGCTCTATCATATGCCAAAATGGCTTCATCGTACTTGCCCAGGCCATAGAGCGCATCGCCTTTGCCATTCCAGGCCTGCCAGGTCTGGGTACTGTTGGGATCCAGCCTGATAGCAACATCGTAGGCATTGATGGCCTCGTCGTATTTGCACTGATTGTAGAAATCGAGTGCGGTATTGAGGGCCTTGTTGTATTCGGCAGAATTGTCCAGATCAAAGCCGCTGATGGTCCAGGTATTATCAGTTGACTGACATTGTGCCGGTGCCAATGCCAGCATGAGAATGAAAACTGTGTAGATCCCTCTCATGAGGTTTATGACGCGTCAAAGGTAGATAAAATGATTGATTGGCATACCGAAAGACCTAATTACCATAGCCACGAAATAAAAGGTATCCGTAGCTGCAAATCAAAGTGAAAACTAGTGTAATGGAGCGAGATGGTTTTGGCATTACAGAGCAGTAAATTTCCCAGGTCCAAGTCAGGCGTACCTGGATACGATGAACTGGTTGATGGCGGTTTTCATAAAGGTACAGTAAATACCGTCACCGGGTCTTCCGGTACAGGCAAGACCGTCTTTGCCTGTCAGTTTGTAAATTACGGCATTAAGATGGGTGAGAAGGGAATGATCATCACTCCTTCCGAGAGCGCAGAGTACCTGAAGCGAGAGATGATGTCCTCCTTTGGCTGGGATTTCACCAAACTGGAAAAGGAGGGAAAGCTGGCGATTGTCGATGTCACCGATCCGGTTTTGCGCCTGCAAAAGAGCATCGATGTCGATCCGGTGGATTTTCTTATAAACTTTAGAAAGCTGGTAGAGAGAAAGCTGGAGGAGGTAAAGCCCGACCGGCTCTTCATCGACGACCTTACTGCCTTCTTCATGGCTGTGGAGGCCCCATTCAAGGTCCGCTCTCTGACCGATGATCTCTTCGGTACTATTCGAGCCAGCGGCGTCACATCCCTGGTGACTATCGGCACGGCTTTCGGTACCAACCAGTTCCTGGAGTACGGAGCCGACTCAGCCACCATGCTCAGCCGTGAGCGCATCGGCAATACACTCATCAGGTCAATATATATCATGAAGATGCGCGGCTCGAAGATCGCCAATAGCATCAGGGTCCTGGACATCACCGACGAGGGAATCGCTGTGTCCTCGCTCTCGCCTTATTCTTGATCGGGGAAATAAGACAAAGAAGACCGGGAAATCAGAGGTTATAAAAAAATGATCGAAAGATGGATAGTCCTGGCTGCAGAGGAAGCAGGTCCCGTCTCCAATAAGATGGGCGGCATCTGGAATGTAGTGGATGCTGAGGCTACCATGCTGGCTCGCTTGGTGGCACAAGGCGATATTGAAAGCGGCCTGCATATCCTGGTGGCAGGTCCCAACTACCTTACCTCCGGTTCAGACTGGAATGCAGGCCGAAACCGGGTCACGGATCTCGCAGGATTTGAGAAACTGGAGATCGGGCCACAGCTAAGGGACGTTCTGGCAGCACTGAATGCCTCCGGCATCGAGACCGTCACCGGGCAAAGAATAGTAGATGGAGTTCCCGTCGGTTATGTGCTCTTCAATACCAATTATTATCAGTCCCATATGGTACGCTGGAATAATCAGGAGATGACCCAGAATAACGCCATCAAGACCGAGGCCTTTGATCTGGTGGGCCTTGATTCCATGAACTTTGAGAGAGCTCACTATGGCTCGGAGTACAACCATTATCTAAATCTCTCCTATGCTGTCTCCGAGCTGGTTAGGGGTCTGGCTCATGCTCCGGAAGAGATGGCGCAAAAGTACACCGACAAGGCTGTTTCGGAATTTGCCAAATCGGTCATGCCCAAAGTAAGAGTCAGCATGCACTGCCATGAGTTTGGAGTCTTCTATGCGGCAGCAAGGCTCAAGAAACTGGGAGTTCCTGTTAGATCGGTCTGCACATTGCACGCCACCGTCCCCGGTCGCACGGCAGGCTATAAGTCTCTGCAAAAGATCGCCCAAAACGACTCAAAGATGGAGGTTGGAACACCCACCGGCTTTGCTACCTTAGAGTCTCTGGCACGCTATGCCGATGCCGTTACATTCGTGGGTGATTCCACCATGAAAGAAGCCATGCTCTTTCACCGCTTGAAAGGCATCGTCATCCGCAATGGAATTGATGTAGTGACTCAGGAGATCGATTGGGATAAGAAAGATCGCTGCCGGGCCAGGATTCAGCAATTTTTGACCGATAACCTCTACAAATATTGCGATGGTAAATGCGTAAAACCCGAGAACCTGATTCCGGTATTCACCATATCTCGCATAGAGATCGAGAATAAAGGCTACATTCATCTGTTGGATGCCCTGGTGCAGCAGGACCACCTGCTCAAGCATAGATTGACCGGTCAGCGTCATGCCGAGGAGACAAGAGTGGTGTGCTTCCTTATAGCCTCGCATGGTCCAAAAGACAAGGAGAAGCTGCCTGCCGGATTTCCCATTAATCTCACGCCCGAGGTTTTAGTGGGTGAAGAGATCCGCCTGGAGAATATGATCAAGGAGCGCGGCCTGGACGAATCTGAGCTGATCTCCGGCAGACGAATGGTAGCGGCATTGCTCTATCCTCAGTGGGTGGGTTCGAATGACGGCGGCCTGGGAATGAGTGTGGATGAGATCATGGCCGGCTGTGTAGCCGGAATATTCCCCTCACAATATGAGCCCTTTCTTCTCACCGCCCTGGAAGCAGGCCGGGAAGGCACACCTAACATCGTCAGCCGGGCAGCAGGATACAGCGATGCTCTAAAAAAGATTAAACGCCGCGTGCCGGGCCTGGGGGGGGTTATAGTTGTGGACAACATTGAGGCGCAGCGCCAGGAAACAGTACTGGATTATGCCCTGGCTCTGGACTACTTCACCTGGACTTACCTGGATGATGAGGTCAAATACCGGCTGCTGTGCGAAGAGTCATTCTCTTTGGCCAGGCAGTTTAGCTGGAAGGAGCCGGTATTGGAATATTACAAGAATCTGGTAGCTTAGGTCCGCTATGCAACGGATGTGAGATGATAATGAGAATTGCCTACATGAGCCTCGAGTTTCCGCCCAGGATCTTCGGCGGCCTGGGTGTGTACGTCGATGAAATATCCCGAGAACTGGTCTCCCTGGGAGAGAGTATCTCGGTATTTACACTGGGCGATGGAACACTGAAGAGATATCAGGATATGGACGGGGTGGAAGTATTCAGAATGTATCCCGTTCCTATCCGAGACGGGCTTGATGTATTCTTCTCTCTTCAGACTCTCTCCTGGGGAGAAGGACTGCGTTTCCTTGAGGACCTCATCAGCCTAAACCAGCTGTGTGCTGCAAGCCTTATGGAGAATGGGCCTTTCCAGCTCTGTGTGGCCCATGACTGGCTCAGCCTACTGGGTGGTATGGCTGTTAAAAGGGAAGGCATTCCCATGATCTATCACGTACATGGCCTGGAGATCGGTAGAACGGATACTCCCAATCCTCAGCTCGTGACTCTTGAAAAAAAGGGCGCCGATGTGGCAGATCTGGTCATTACCGTTTCACAGGCCATGAAGCAGCAGCTGGTCGGCCTGGGTGTCAGTTCGGAAAAGATTCGTGTCTGCTACCACGGTGTGGACGCCGCGTTTTTCAATCCCGATCTGGCAGATGCAAAGCGCTTGGCGGCCCTGCGAAAGAGATACGGCTTTGCATCGGATGATATCATTGTCCTATTCATGGGTCGGCTGGAGTGTGTGAAAGGGATTGTGCAGCTCTTTTCCGCCATCCCCATCGTCCAGGAAAAGCATCCCAGGGTGAAGCTGCTGGCGGTGGGCAAAGGAAGCCTGGAGGGCTGGGCGATTTCGGAAGCGAAACGTCTTGGCGGCATCACTGTAGTCACAGACTTTCTGGACGGCGAAGAGAAGATGCTCACTTATGCTCTGGCGGATCTGTGTGTATTTCCCAGCATCTATGAGCCCTTTGGCATTGTGGCTCTCGAGGCGGCGGCCATGGGCAAGGCGGCTGTGGTGGGCGCCTCCGGCACATCCGGTCTGGCGGAGATTGTTAAGAACCCAGGCGATGAGCTGCCTACGGGCGTTCATGTCAATGCTCGTGATCCCAATGATATTGCCTGGGGCATCAATCTCGCCCTGGAGGACCAAGGTCGCCTCAAATCCTGGGGAATGAATGCCAGGACAAGGGTGTTGGGAGAGTTCACCTGGCAGAAGGCGGCAGAGAGGACCCTGGAGATTTATACGGAAGTGGCTTGACAAAAGTGGACAAGTGGGGACGCAGACGATGTCGGAGTTAAGAAGACATTATTTCCTGGATGAATACTGCATAATTGCCCCAAAACGCGGGAAGAGGCCGTCTGATTTTCCGATGGAAAAGGCGAGGTCGGGAGACGAGGCAGCTTGCCCATTTTGTCCGGGAAATGAGGAGATGACTCCACCTGCGGTTGCGGTTTACACCAAGCAAGGTGTATCATCCGATGGCCTGGCGAGGATTTCCGGCTGGGAGATGCGTGTATTTCCCAATGTCTTTGCGGCTATGGTCCCATGCCCCGAGCCTGCCACTACAGAATGGATGGCTCTTCCCGGGCAGGGCTTTCACGAGGTGATTGTGGACAGTCCACGGCACAGAGAAAATCCGGCAGACTTCAGCCAGGGGCACATGGAAAAGCTCATCCGGGTCTACAAGGATCGGTATGCCCATTACTCCGGCAATGGCCTTGTGAAATATGTATCCATCTTCAAGAATTGGGGCAAGGAGGCAGGAGCATCATTATCTCACAGCCATTCTCAGCTCGTTACTCTACCCATTCTTCCGCCCATAATTAAAAGAGAGCTGGATGCCATCAGCCGTGCTTCGCGCTGTCCGTTCTGCAATATCGTAGAGCAAGAGAAGAGGTCATGTCGGCTTGTCGGCGAGAACGAAGACTGGATTCTAATTGCGCCCTTCTATTCTCAGGCACCCTATGAGACCTGGATTTTGCCCAAGAGGCATTTTGCCAACCTGAAAGAGATGCATGAGGCGGAAGGCAAAAGCCTGGCAGCTATATTAAAGCAGATCCTGGGTGGCATGCGATCCCACTTGAACGATCCGCCCTCAAACACCATGATCTTCCAGCTTCCTTTCGGCTATCATCTTAATATCCGAATTCAGCCGGCTATTTCCAAGATCGCCGGCTTTGAGAGGGGTACCGGTGTTTACATCAACTCCATTGCCCCTGAGTATGCAGCCCTAAAGCTTTCGGCATTAGCAAAAAGTGATCTTAGTGCGCCGAAAAGTTAATCAATTATCCAAACCCTAATTAACAGTGGTTTGCCTATTTCATTCTTAATGTATTTCATAAAGCGTATCGTATCGATGAAAGACGAATAATAATAGCTGCAGAGCAAGAAAATATCGGTGAAGAAATGCGAATTGGAATGCTCTCCTGGGAGAGCTTATACTCAATAAAGGTCGGTGGGGTGGCTCCCCATGTCTCGGAGATCTCGGAAGCGCTGGCCAGAAGGGGTCATGAAGTACACATCTTTACGCGCAGAGGTGATTTTGAATCCTATGACAAGATTAACGGCGTCCATTACCAGAGGGCTGATGTAGATAGCTCTGGTGATGTTCTGGCTCAGATGAACCGCATGTGCGATGCGCTCTATGATCGCTTCGGAGCTGTGCAAGAGCTTTTCGGCAAATTCGATATAGTGCATGGTCATGATTGGCATCCGGTGTGCGCGTTGACCCGCATAAAGGAAGACTATGGCCTGCCATTCCTCCTGACCATGCATAGCTCGGAATGGGGCAGGAATGGAAATCACTTCGGTTACGGCATATCTCAAGAGATCTCCCATCGCGAGTGGCTGGGCTGCTATGAAGCCTCCAAGGTGATTGTGACCACCAGGCGCATGCAAGACGAGTTGATGTGGATATACAGCCTGCCCGAAGAGAAGATTCGCATCATACCAAACGGCATCATTATGGGAAAGATGAGAAAAGGGCTGGACGCGGGCCGGGTTAAAGAAAAGTACGGCATACACCCTATGGCGCCCTTGGTGCTCTTCTGCGGCAGGATGAGCATCCAGAAGGGACCGGACCTCTTGGTAGAGGCTGTGCCTCATATCTTGAGAAACAGATCAGATGCTCGTTTTGTCTTCATGGGGGAGGGAGGCATGAGGCCGGACTGCGAGAGGAGAGCTCGCGAGCTTGGTGTAGCGGATGCCTGCCGATTCCTGGGATACACCTCCAGTTCCGAGAAAGAGGAACTGGTCAATGCCTGCGACCTGATGTGCGTTCCCAGCAGAAATGAGCCTTTTGGCGTTGTGGTCCTGGAGGCCTGGGATGCCTGCAAACCGGTGGTGGCAACGGAGGCTGTGAGCATAATCAATAATTTCGAGGATGGTCTCCTGGCCTATATTCAACCGGAGTCAATTGCCTGGTGCATAAACCGGTTGCTGGCCAATCCCGAAGAGATGACAAAGTTGGCCCGGGCAGGATGCAGTCGGATTGATGCTGAGTTTAGCTGGGATCGTATCGCTAAGAGGACGGAAGACGTTTATGATGAGGCGAGAAGACATGGCCAACCGAAAGGTTCTTGAAGGGAGAGCAGCACAAGGGGCTCTTGGCGCCTCGATAGCTTAGCCCGGTATAGCGCGTCCTTGGTAAGGACGAGGTCGCGGGTTCGAATCCCGTCCGAGGCTTAAATCTTTTATTTAATTGACCTTATGGTGGGGATGTTCATATGGATAAGAAAAGCATATTGATTATTGACGATGATAGAGGCATACTCGATGGCTTCAAGCTAATCTTAGAGAGAAGGGGCTATCTTACTGATACGGCAGATACCGGCAGTGATGCCATAGAAAAGGTGCATAGCAAATATTTTAATCTGGCATTAATCGACATCAAGCTTCCTGATGTGGATGGTACGTCTCTTCTCCCTGAATTTCACCAGCTTAATCCGGAGATGAAAAAAATCATCATTACGGGTTTTTCCACTCGAGAAAATGCCATTCAATGCCTGAACCTTGGGGCAGACGCATATTTAGAAAAGCCGGTGACTCCCGGAAAGTTGCTGGAATTCGTTGCAGCGAAATTGGCAGAACAGGAATATGAGATCAAGTATCATGAGGATACTGTGAATAAGTTACTCCAATCTCGCAAGTAATTTTATCAGCCCCTCCTACATTCAATTTTTGGCTCGTTTTCGAGGAGGCGTGGCAGCTTCGGGGAGCTGTTTGTGCAGAGCGAGCATTCTCTCCACCAGGAAGGCCATGCGGGCGTGGCGGGCGACGTTTAGCGGGGTCGGAGGAATCGATGGTGCGAATCAAAATGATTTCAGTTCGCTTTTATATACGATAAGCATGATCATGATGATCGAAGTTTTGAAACTCGATCTTATTTTCGTTGGTGAAGACTTGATAGATGATAACCAAATGCTTGGCCACGTGTATGCTTTGTTTTCCCGCTAAGTTTCCACTTAAATTTTCACCTATTTCGGGAGTTGCAGCAATCTCCTCAACCCTTTTAAGAACTCTTTCCCTCAAAAGTGTATTCTTTTTGGTCAAGCGTGTGAACTACCGCGTCCTGAAGGGCGCGGCTTCCCACTTCATCGCCAATACTTGCATCACTGAGATGTGATGTAGAGGTTTTAGCTCTATGGGCGCAACGGGCTGTTCCATCCCTGTGAAGAGT
>Ga0074199_1001294_pt1 | contig 23459 bp, 11 predicted proteins | sample EPASupsiteSAE347_FD_64528 | JGI IMG/M metagenome (GOLD analysis project Ga0074199, IMG submission 64528) | Bioremediated contaminated groundwater from EPA Superfund site, New Mexico - Sample SAE3-47 | ecosystem: Environmental > Aquatic > Deep subsurface > Groundwater > Contaminated ... | reverse complement strand
GTGCCGCTGATCGCATTGCAGCGATGAATATCGCTTTTAGGGCAGCCGTCAACCTGCCTATTGTAGCGGGGAAACATCTTAACCTCAGTTACAAGCCCACGACTTCAGTCGTGGGTAGTTGACAATGGCGCAATATTTATCACAGTTACCGATCTATCGATAAGAGATGGATGATAAGGTTCAATTCTGTTCTCTTCCCGGAACCGGCTTATCGGATTTCGTTGACAGATTTGCAGAAGAATCCGGCAATTATCCATTCGAAACATTTTTTGTCGTCTCCACCTTGCGGCTAAAGTCGGAAGTCGCTAGGAGAATTCATGAAAAGGGCATGCCGATTTTGAAAGATAGAATATGCACCCTTGGGGAGCTTGCAAAATTCATCTCTTCTGAGCATCTGCCTTCATTCAGTTGCATAAGCGATGAAGAGTCGAAGCTCATTATTTCGCATATCATATCTGAAAATTCGCAGAGTCTATCTCTCTTCATGAATAACGGACGCGTCTCAATCAAATTTGTTCAGGAATTGAAGAGATTCATTTCAACATTGATTCAGAGAAAAATAGATTATCCCGCATGCTTGGGAGAATTGCAGAGCGACAAAAGCCGACAATTGGCGTTCGTCTATTCCAATTATTTAAAATTTTTATCCAATAATCACATCGTGGATGACGATATCCTCTTGAATGAAGCTACAGAATGCGTGAGCAAAAAGAGAACCGTGATAAAAAGGATATTCATGTATGGATTCTTTGAGCCGAGTCCACTTGAAAGAGAGTTCATAGCCGCATTGGGAAGTTCATCAACCAAATTTCATTACGGAATGCCGTTTGCAGACAATTCAAGAATCTTTGCCGACCGGGGAGATTGGCTGCCCGCGGTTCAAAGAGTAAGCGTTGAATCAAATCCTGAAAATGCAAGACTGTCACAGTTGTTTGCAGAGGCCCAGGAATTTGACTTATCGGAAAGAATTTTTTTTGCCAAATTTAAAGACAGAGTTTCAGAGATTCGAGCCATAGCCCAGGAGATACGCAGTCTCATCGCCAGTGGCGCAGATCCGGCCCGCATCGCAGTGGCTCTTCCCGATCGAGACCGGGCGGCAGGGCTAATATCGGATATATTTCCAGATTTTGCCATTCCGTATGATATACGCAAAAGCGATTTATTGTCACAATCTACAATCGTTCAGGCAATCCTCAACATTATTGAAATCCCTGCATATAATTACAAGAGGGATTCTGTCGTAAGACTGCTCAAATCGCCGTATATTCGAATACCATCGGAGGGCGAAGGAAGCAGTCACTTGCGGGGGCATGAAGTGGATTTCGAATCGCGAGCCGCAAATATTATCGAGGGGAGAGATGACTGGAAAGAGAAGCTGCAGTTGCTGTTGAAAAGCCTAAATGAAGAAACCAGTGCGGGCGATCATCATAAGAAAGATAATTCAGGCATCAAAGAGCGGATTCACCGGATTGAGAATATAAAAACAGGAATCGAGAAGCTAGTCTCCAGTCTGCAAAAGTTGGAGGGCAAAAGGCCGGTCAGGGAACACATCGTTGCCCTTCGCCGGCTTCTTTCTGACCTGAATTTTGGACAGTATGCAGAATATCCCGATAAAGAGATAAGCCGGAAGGATGCAAGCGCACTCGGTCCATTCTTAGATATGCTGGACAAAATTGATAAGGCATATTTGATTATTCCAGATGCAAAAATTTATTTGAAGGATTTTTTAACAATAGTATCTACAGGCTTATCCGAGACGAGATATGATACAGCAGATGCAAATACAAACCGGGTCCAGATAACCGGATTGCATGAAATTTCCCATCTATCATACGATTATTTATTCATCCCTGACATGGTCGATGGAGAGATCCCCAAAACCAATCTCTCTCAGCCATTTTTCACAAAAATTGAGATGCAGAGATTGAACCTTCTGACAAAAAGAGATCTACTGAGACGGGAGAGATATTATTTTCTGGCTGCAATGCTGGCAGCCAGGCAAAGGCTATTTCTGAGCTGTCCATTATCAGAGCAGGATCAACCGCTCATTCCAACATTCTTCATCAGGGATATTTCGGAATCGTATAAAATTGGGTCCTGGGCAGACGGGAAAATTGGCTATTCGACAGTAAGGCAGCAGTTTGATGATGGAAAAGCGATATCTGATGGAGACTACAGGAATATCGGATTAATAAGAGTCTCTGCATCGGATGCAAGAATGATTGCAGAGAAAATAAATATCGAGAATTATTATCGAAAACGCAATTATAAATCCGAATATGATGGCGTGCTTAATAGCGATCAATCCATAGCTTCTGAGCTATCGAGAAGATTCAACGATTCCAAGGTATACTCTCCCACGATGTTTGAATCTTATGGCCTGTGCCCATTCCAATTTTATTTAAAATATATCCTTTATCTGGATGCGATGCCGGATGTAGAGCTTAAAATATCATCAAGGGAATTGGGAGGTCTATTTCACCGCATTGCATTCAGATTTTTTGCAGATCGGAGAAAAAATGGCAGCTTGAGAGTCACAACAGAAGAATTGACAGATGCAATAGAGGACATAATAAAGATCGCTCAGGAAGAATTCCAGATTTATTCCTTTGATGATGACCCGGTCTGGTCCTCTTTAAAGCAGCGCTTTATTGGGAAATCCGGCGGCAGAAAAGGCATACTGGAAACATTTGTGAGACACGAGGCGAACTGCCTGCCTTCATGCTTTTCACCTGCGAATTTTGAGCTATCCATTGGCGGAACCACATCGAGGGATCTTTCAGACGAATGCTCCAAAAGTGATCCCGTTTCCCTGGACCTGGGCCCTGGAGAGCCCGCCCGTGTGCTGATGCAGGGAAGGATTGACAGGCTCGATGTTACTGATGATGGCCAATTTATGATCATCGACTATAAGACCGGAGCGATGAATCCAAGCCACAGGGACATCGCCGCAGGAATCTCATTTCAGCTCCCCCTTTATATCCGCTGCATTGAGACATGCTTTCCAGGGATGCAGGGCATAGCAGGAACTTACTATATCATAAAAAGCGATGGAGAGATATCAAAGAAGATAGTCCTGGGCGATAAAAAATTTCTGGATCTCTTTGAATCTCTTGGAAGAAGCCGCGGAATCAAGGATGACTATCAAGAGATCATCTCTTCATCGCTGAACACTATCAAGAAATATATCCTGGATATTCGAGACGGCATTTTTCACCCAACGGTTTTAATGGGAAGGTGCCCCAGATACTGCGATTATAAAACGGTATGCCGGTTCGATGACCTCAGGATATTGGATCGTATTGGGTCCTGTGGAAGTGATCTGAAATGAGCCTTCGAGGACGCCAAAAGGAAGCAATCGATCCATCAAGAAGCGTCTGCGTCGTCGCCGGCGCGGGGACCGGCAAGACTCATATTTTGATTGCAAAGTACATTGACCTGCTTGAAAGAGGATACAGTTCAAGCGACATCCTCGCCCTGACCTTCACCCGGAAGGCTGCATCAGAGATGAAGGAACGGGTTGAAGCCGCACTGGACAGGCGAGTATCCGAATCTCCACAAAAATGGAGACAAATCCGAGAGGAATTGATCTGGGCCGACATTTCGACATTTCACTCATTCTGCTCGAAGGTATTGCACGAATTTCCAATTGAAGCAAATATTGATCCAAACTTTACTATTATCGACGAACTCCAGGCCAGGCGCCTGCTTGAGGAAGCTCTTGAATCATGCCTGCATTCGCCCGGCAGCACATCAAGAGAGTGCATATGCAGGCTACTAGGTGATACAGACGAATGGCACGTAAAGGGATACCTGCGAGAGCTATACAAAAATAGAATCTTTGTAGAGGAATTCTTCAAGCAACTGGACGGAGATGATGAAGCCATCATTGAAGGGTGGAGATCACAGTTTGTTGATTTCCAAAAAGACCTTCTGGTCATTTTTCAATCAAATAAAGAATTATGGGATACAATAGCACAATTGCATAAACTCGCATCCGCCTGCCGGAAGGACAAGGATGGAGCAATGAAGTATCTGAAAAATATAGAGCCCTGTCTTGTCGATTTGATGGAACGGAAATCTCCACAGGCTGTCCTTTCCGCCATAATTTTGCTTTCGGGTATAAAGGGAAGAACGAATATGGGATCTTCCGCCAACTGGAAGCCCGAAGACCTTAAATCATTACGGGATTCGTATGCAAGGCTACAGTCCTTTTTTGCTATAAACGGACCGCTCCTGGAAATCCAGGTGGGCCAGGAATCCTTCCTGAAGTACACATTGAATTTTCTGAGAGACCTGAGAAATGCATTCAACGAGTATCAAAAGAACGTCGATGAGCTGAAGAGGCAAAGAGGCGGCATTGACTTCAGCGATATGATCTTTGCCGCATACCGCCTCTTCAAAGATCATAAGGATTTGGTGCAGGCGCATTTCCATAATAGATATCGCTATATTCTTGTCGATGAATTCCAGGATACAGATCCGATCCAATGCAAGATCATCTGGACGATTCTCGGCAACCTTAAGGAAGAATCGGATAGGCTATTCATCGTTGGAGACCCCAAGCAGTCCATTTACCTCTTCAGGGATGCCGATGTTACACTATTTAAAGAGATGCAGGACCTCATCCGAGATGACCTGAAAGGAAAGGTTGTAGCGCTGGACATCAACTTCAGAAGTGCTCCCCAGATCGTATATTTTGTCAATCACCTTTTCTCTCAAATCCTCTCGTCATCCCTGAAGCCCTGGGAGTTCGGATATGATCCGCTGGATGTGTCCTTTGAAAGGATCAATGATTCCGGTTCTGTAGAGCTTTTGCTTGCACCTTTTGCGAGGGAAAGCCAGGAAAGATCCAAAAATGAAGCCGAGATGATAGCAAGGAGAATTCAAAATCTTATTGAAACCGAGAAGAAAAAGATATATTGGGATGAATGCAAAATTAAATTATCATCCCCAAAGCCGGCCCAATATGGAGATGTTGCGATTCTATTGCAGAGGAGGACAAATCTGCGCTACATCGAGAGGGCTCTTCAAAAATACGGAATACCATACCATGTCAGCTCCGGGCTGGGATTTTATGAACGACAGGAAATCGTCGATCTATTCAATTTGCTGAAATTCCTGGATAATGAACTCGATGATATTGCTTTATATGGAATCCTGAGATCGCCTTACTTTGGGCTATCCGATGCCCTGCTTTATAAAATCGCACGGTCGGGAAGCGGGTCCCTATGGTCGAGAGTCCGGCATTGCTCCCGTCTGCATGAGTGCGCCGCAATAAACAGAGCTGTCGGCCTGCTTGAGGGTTGGCTGGCACGCGCCCATCTTGAGCCGATAACAAAGCTGTTGCAAGGCATTGTTGAAAGCTCGGAAATCTATGCGGTATATGCCGGACTGGAGGATGGCACCCGTATCATTGCCAACCTGGAAAAGTTCCTCCAGATTGCCCGCGATGCTCAAGGGCATGGTTTGATATCAATCTCGGATTTTATCGCTGAATTGGAGCTTCTCATCGATGAAGCACCGATGGAAGGCGAAGGCCAGATCGATACAGAAAATGCCAACGTCGTCAGGATAATGACCGTTCATGCCTCCAAGGGGCTGGAATTTCCCATTGTGGTCATCCCCGATATGGCAAGCAAGGGCGAGAAGGACCGTCCCCTGATCATGGTGGATGAAAAGCTTGGCGTCGGATTGCGCGTGCCAGATCCGTCCGATGAATATAAACTGCGAGATACATTCCAGTTGCAGCTTCTAAAGATCCAGCGAGATGAAAAATCCGAGGCCGAGAAAAAGAGGCTATTTTATGTGGCAGCCACAAGGGCAAAGGACCATTTAATTCTGTGCGGGTCCATCATCGAAGATACAGCCCCATCCCTGGAAGAGGGATCGACATGGCTGGACTGGACATATGCAAGCCTGGGCATAAATGAGGAGAATATCAAAGAGGGCGCGGTCACCTTCGAATGGCCAAAGGACTCGTCAAATATTACTACAATTCCCATAATCGATGATCCGCAAGACATCCCTGCCAAGACAAGAGAGAGAATGCCCGAGCTTATCGAATTCCATGAGCAGGATGTCCCGAAAACAGATGCACAGGGCATTCTTTGCCCGGTACGGGTGCAGGAGCCGGAACACATTTTTTCTGCCAGCGAGATCGAAGACTACAAATTATGCCCGAAAAAATACGAGGATAAATACGCAAAGCTGGGACTCGATAGGGATTCATTTAACCCGACCATCGGAGAGAATGCCAGGACCCGGGGACTTATCATCCATGAAATATTCCAGGGAAAAGATCCCGCAATCGTCCTCAGGAAATATGGAATTTCCGATCCAGATAAAGAGAGATCATACAGAGATTGTTATGAAAAATTCCTATCGTCCGACTTTATGGCGGATATCAGGGAAGAGCATAAAGAGCTGCCCTTTCTGGCGAGGATTGACGGCATTCTTTTCTCCGGAAAAATCGACAGGATGACCAAAAGAGGCGATGGATCATGGAACATCATCGACTATAAGACAATGGATCTGTCCGAGGAGCAGATGGAGGAGAAATCCAGGGAATACAGCTATCAATTCGCCATTTATCGCAATGCAATGCAGCAGCTCCTGGGTGAGGATATTTGCCTCTACGCCTATTTTACCTCAATTGGGAGGTTCTTCCAGGTCAAACTGGATGATGAAGGTGTCCGGTCAAGCATCAAAAAAATAGTTCAAAAAATTAACTCGAAGGAGTTCTCTTTTGCCGTCTGCGACAGCTGTGAGCGCAGGTGCATGGACAGATTGGACGGACTGTGTCCCGCATTAGAGAAGGAAATCGACACGGTGCGTTGAATCAATGACGCAAGAGCTTCGGCCTCACTCCACATGAGGCCACTCTACTATTATTGGAGAATTGGTGCCTACTCCACTATGCTGTCGCCGAGTTCATTTTCAGTTACACTGATAATATTATCAAACTGACCCTGAACGTCGCCAATATGACTTATGACAATGACCTGGGGAAATCTGGTATCGAGCCTGCGGAGGGTATTGATCATATTGTCCCTGTGCATCAGATCCTGGCTGCCGAATATCTCGTCAAGTATCAGAAACGAATATCCGCCGGAGCCGCCTCTTTCCTGGCTCATCAGATACTCACTTATCGCAATGCGCACGGATACTGCAATCATGTCGATTTCTCCACCGGAAAAGCGGCTTATGGGATAGTCCTGACCCCCGTCTTCGACGGAAATGTTGAACTCCTCGTCGATCTTGATCTGATTATACTTTCCGCTTATTTCCTGCAATATCTTTCCGGCTGAATCCTGGATATTCTTTCTTATTCTGATGAGAAGTTGATCCAGGAATCCATCCAGCAATACCCTGACGAGATCCAGCATCTCAAGGTTGTTTACAGATTCTGCACGCTCTCGCTCATATTCCTTTTTCTTCCTCTCGTCGCCTTTCAACCTTTCCAGATCGCCATCGAGAACTCCAAGCTCGACCCTCTTTCCCGACAGCTTCGGTCGGAATTCATCTAAACTCTTCTTGCATTCGCCCAGAGCGATTCTGGACCTCTGATGAGCATCTCCGTCATATCCGATGCTGTTGAGATCATCTTTCGCCTTCACGATGTCCTTTTCAAGATCGAGTATGGCCCGGGCAATATCATCCCTCTTGCCTCTGATCTCAGGCTCGGCGGCCAGTTTCATCCTGATTTCCAAAGCCTCATCCTGCGATCGGGACAGATCTGTTTTTTCCTCAAGGAGTGCTTCATATTCCTGCAAATTGAAGCCCAAATTGTTAATTGATTGATCCAGATCCCGGCGAGATCTGCAAAATTCATCATGCTCCAATTGCTGAGAAGAAATCCTTTCCGTCAAATCGGGGATATCCTTTACCTTCTGAAGCAATGAGATAACTTTTTCATGATCCTTTTCCAATTCAGATTTTCTCTTCTTCAGGGATAGGTATTTCGGCTCCTCATATCCTAAGCCTGCCAATTTTTCTTTCAGGCTCTGCGACCTCTGAAGAGAGATCTTCTGCTCTTCTCGAAGCCGGTTCAACTCTCTCTCTGTTTCGGGAAGTGCCTCAAGCCTTATCATCAGACTATCATAATTGGCAATTTTTGGTTCCAATTCCAAAATTTTCCTGGACACTTCATCGAAATGTGCTGGATCGAATTCAACTGCACCAAGCTCATCGATGCTTTTGTTGATGCCATCCAGCTCAGATTGAACCCCATGCTTCTGGCTCGCGGTTGCATTCAGGCTTGCCTTAAAACCGGCGTGAATGGCTTTATCTCGATGCAAAACTTCAAAGGACTTTTTCAAATCGGCTTTAACACGGGAATTTGCGCTGATCTTCTCCCGGAGGGCTTGGATCTCAGCATTAATCTCAATGCCTCTTTGCTCGGCCTCAGATAGCTCGCACATATATTTGTTTTGCAGAACCGTGTGCTGTTCGCCAAGAGGTCTTTCGCAGGTCGGACAGGTTCCCTCAGCCCCAAGCCTCTCCACCCGCTCCAGGTTCGCTTTTGCCTCACTTCTTTTCGATTGACAGACGCTGCTCGCTCTGTTCAAATTGATCAAATTGAGGTTCAGCTCGTCGTCCTGCGCTTGCAGATTCTTCTCCGATTCGATCAACCCGGATTCTCTTGCAGCAAGATCGGACAGATTCGATAGCTCACCCAATACCGCATTTTCGTCTGCCGATAGTCTGCCCATTTGCTCTGCCAGGGCATTTCTCCTCTCGCTAAGGGCGTCTTTTTTATCTTTGGTATCCTTCTGAATCCTGAGGGCGGAATGCTCCTTTTGGAGCGCATCATAATCGCCTTTTAGCGGCTTAATGCTGCAAAGTCTGGCATCAGACTTTTTCAGTTCATCGAGGTTTTTTTCCAGCTTTGAGATATTCAATCCGATTGAGGCGAACTTTATTTTTTCTTCACTTAATTGACCTAAAATATTATTATGATTATCCCTGATAAGCTCCATTTCAGGAATTTCTTTTTTCAGCTTATTATATTCAGCTTCAACCGGCTTTAGCGTCTCCAGGAGGGCATCATCCTTTTGCAGAGCAGATAGCCTTTCCTGATGCGCCTTCAAAAGCCGTTCCATTCCTTCGATCTGCTTATTGGTGATCTCCTTTGTCTTGAGGAGGGTTTCATAATTCCTCTTGATAGGCTCAAGAGCCTCGAGCTTCGATTTGATCTGAGAGTATCGTTCCAGCTTTGGTTGAAGCTCATCAAGGTGCTTTCTGTGAGCATCTATTTCAGCAAGCCTGGAGCTTTCAAATTTAAATTCGTCCTTTTTCTTTGACAAAGACGACTGCATCTTGAGCATTTCCCCGGAAAGGTGATTGTGGGATTGCTCCTTTCTCGAATGAATTTCGCTGTCCATTTCGCATTTCTGAACGGTAACCTCCAGCTCTCTCTCCTTTTTCTCAAATTCGTCCAGCTCTGTCCTGACCTTTGAGATCTTCGTCGTGGTCTCGTCCAGCTTTGGCCCTACATCGCCGATCTCTTTTAGCGCCCCGTCAAGCCAGTTTCTTTTCCCTTCATTCTCTTTTATATCAGCCCTTATCAGCTCGATCGACCTCGGTTTTATGTCGGAAAGATTCAGCAGGTTCAGAAGGTACTCCTTTTTATCAGCGCCTCCCTCCTTGAGCAGATTATCAAGATCCTTTTGCCTGGCGTAGAAGGTTTTCTTAAAATCCTGAGCACTGGTGTGGAGTTTCTTCGAGAGGAAATCGTCCACATCTTTTACGCTCCAGGCGATCCTTTTGGCATCTATTTCAAGAGATGCTTCGGCCTGGCCGTTTGCCTTGATTCCCCGGTATATTTTCCACTCCTGATTTCCTGTCCTCAAGACGAGCTTCACGCTCATCTGATCAAACTTCTTCGCATTGATGTTCTTTAAAAAGTCTTTCTTTATGCTGAGTGCCCTATTTCCATAAAGAGACCAGAGGATAGCCTCAACAATTGTGCTCTTTCCTGCTCCGTTGTTGCCGATTATTCCGGTCAGACCGTCCTGAAACTCAATCTGTGCATTGCGAAACTTTTTAAAATTGACCATTTTAAGTCTGATCAGCTTCATTTGTTGAGAACCTCTGTATTCCTGGCCTTTTCCACTTCGTTCATCAGATCAGACCCGTATTTTAATACTTTATCTTTCAGTTCTTTATTAAATGATTTTTTTGACAACTCTTCACCAATGTATTTGGAGAATTCTTCCGAGAGATTTGCGCCACTCATTTGCATATCCATCAGTTTTTCTTCATTAAATTCATAATCAATCTTAAGGTCAATGCATTGATCTCTGATTTCGCTAAACATAGAACGATTTATTTTTTTATATTGATTTAGATCAACATTCTTCAAATTGCATTTTATTATTTTGCCTTTAATTTCATCCAGCTTGCATTGGTCAAATACGCTAGAGACTATATCCCATGCAGACAATCCCGAGCAGTCAATAGTTGGATAATTGATGCGATATTTCGATTTATATATATCAATAGGGCATACTTTTTGTGTGCTCAGATCCACCAGAAGAATGCCTTTCTCATGCCATACCTCATCAAAACTAAAGCATTCCACTGATCCGCTGTACCAGGTATTATCATTGACTTTTCTGCGTCTATGACTATGTCCCAATGCAATATAGTCGAAATCGCTTCTTAGGAAGCTGTCGTCGAGCGCATATTCACCTACGTCATTCCTCCGCTCGCTCCACATGGATTTGACCATTCCGTGCATTATAAGCACATCTCTTCCCGAAAGGTCTATTTTCGCTACTTCTGATGCATATTTCATCTCATCCAGGCAATATGGGATGCAATGAAATCTATGATCATCTACATCAAAATATTCATATTTGCTTTGATGAGCCATTTTTAAATCCCTCATGCCTTCATAAATAAAAAAAGGACTGGCTATCGCCAAGCTCTTTGGAGCATCATGATTTCCATTTATAATGATCACTGGAATTCCAGCATCGATAAGTTTTTCTAGGCCCTTTTTAAAAATATACAAGGACCTGATTCCAGGTCTTTCTCTATGAAAAACATCTCCCGCATGGACAACAGCATCTGGTTTTTGCTTTATTATCTGATCTATTGTATCAATAAAGCCGGAATATATCCGCTCTTCTATAATATTTCTTCCCTTTTCATCCACCTTATTGAGATCCTGGAAACCAAGATGAGAATCCGACATGTGAACAATTTTCGCAATAATCCCTCCTGACAAGAACTAGCTTTGCCAGCCTCTCTGACCGGCAAACAGGGTCCCGTTCTCCAAGATCCATAACTGCTGGCTCATCAGATGTGAATTGGGGCCAACGTGTAATTCAAGCTTTCGTTTCAGGGATCATGCACAGGGAGGAGGCCCGCCGCAAGGTGCAATCGGATGGTCCTTGCCGATGTGGAGCTACAGTCTGAAGTTATGGATGCTGCTATCGGCCACATCAGCACAGCTCGGGGCCTTTAGCATCACAGCAATGCATGCCACAGCAGCCGCGCCAGCCGCACGCCGTCCCAGTCCAGGCGCAGCAGCATCCTGGCCATGAGGCGGCTGGGCCGGTCGATGTCGCCGTGCTCCTCAATGGTCCTCAAGAGCGCGGGCTTGCTCGCCAGGTAGCAAACCAGCTCATCGATCTCGGCGGCACTCATCTTTTCCAGGGCTAGATTCGCCTTCATGCCCACGGCAAGCTCCCGGCCCAGAGCCGCCCGCCAGAGCCGGTCATACTCTCGCAGCCGCTTTGCCGAGCAGTCACCATCGCTCGCTGCTTGCGAGGCCACGCGGCCCGCAATCTTGGCCGCCACCAATCCCGGATAGACTCCGCCGCCCGAGGTGGGCTTGACCTGTCCCGCCGCATCGCCCACAGCCAGGAAGCCATCCGCCACGGTCTTTTCGGGTGGCCCCAGGGGCAGCCCGCCCACGTTGAGGGCGATCGGCGAGCCGAGAAGCCTTTTTCGGATCACGTCTTTCTTCAAAAAAGCCCGCAAGCGCTCGCAGCCTCTGTCGCGGGCGCATAGACCAATCCGGGCCTCGTCCTCTCCGGTGGGAATGACCCAGGCGAAGAGCCCCGGAGCCTCGCCCAGATGCACCTCCACAAGCTGTGCATCATCCACTGCAAAGGGAGCTTCGACCTGCGCCCCGGAGAGAATTCTTCTGGATGGCAAAATGCCTGCCGATCGCGCCAGCCGGGCCCGCACGCCCTCCGCGCTGATCGCAATTTTCGCCTGAATGACCTCTCCGTCCGCCAGTTTCAGAATGCGATGCTCACCGTCAGTTTCAATCCGTCTGACGGATGAGCGCAGCCGCAATTCCGCGCCGCACTTCAATGCATCCAAAGCGAGCGATCGGTCAAAGAGCCTCCTGTCCACAACCCAAGCTTTGCATTCATCGGCCTTGAACTTTAGATGAAATCCGCCGGGCGAGAAGACGGCGGCACCCCTCATCCCCCGCCCGGCAATGGACGTTGCGGACAGCTCCGACTCTTGCATGGCCTTCTCTCCCAGCAGGCCGGCACACTCCACCGGCCAGCCGATGCAGGAGTGCTCCTCCAGGAGTATCACGCATGAGCCCGCTTTGGCGGCATACTTGGCGGCCATGGAACCCGCCGGACCGGCGCCGATGACGGCTATGTCGTATTGATCCATTGGTCCTGATTTATTAATTTCATAGTCTCCAACTATTAATTCCAAGTATTAATCCGAAGTATTAATTCATAGTTTCTAATTTCCCATTCATTGAGCACTAATTCCGGAATCATCAGGCTCAAAGTCGCTTAAGCCAAGCACCTCTCCAGATATGCCGCGAGATCCTCGATGCATTCTATCCGCTCATCGATGGGACTGCCTTCAGATATCCTTTCGCAAACCACATCCCAGGTTGCATAGTCCCTCAGCCTCAGGACCGGCTCCCCATGCGGCGTTCGGGCCAGATCGGTCTCGAAGCGCATCCATAGGTCGCCTTCCCTCTCTACCTCGAAGTTGGCGGGTGCACCGACCGTCCCGCCATAATAATTTTGGCCTTCCACGTCGATGTAAAGCCTGATCCATGTCACATTCTTTGAGTAGCGGTAGACTCCTTCGGCCAGGCTGACCGGCCCCTCCCATCCGTTTAAAGGATTCATTCCCATCCCACTGATGATGCCATTGTCAAGACCTCTTTCTTGCGGCCTTATGCCTCTTGCGGACAGCTCAATTGTCTTCGGCTATCAAGTTCAAATCCGCTGGACCGGGTGCAGTTCATTCCAGTCCGCTCCAGTCCGTATAATTCAGTCCATCAACGAAATATTTCATTGCATCGATGTTTAGCACGATGAAAGCACGATCATACTTCTACCACCGGAAATGGCATAGCGGATAATCTGCCGAATGAACGATATTTCTGGAGCCAAACTTGAAACAAATGCAGATGATGGGATTTGAAATAACCGAATTTCAGATTACAGTTCTGGAGAAGCGGTACATCAGGAACCGTACAAATATCGTGAATAATTGAACATAATCGTCTATATGATTCTTGAGACCAACGTTTAGTTTCGATAAATATGACGAAATATCTGGTGGGCCTGGTTACAGCTTGCATCGCATTGGTTGCACTCAATTGCGCCGCTGCAACAGCAGATGAGCTATCCGATCTGAAGAGCCTTGTAACCGCATTTGAGGATGTTCGCATGAATTCCCAGGACTTGGCCTTCTACCTCGCCACGCACGGTTATAATGCAGCGCCAAAAAGCGGTTACGTTGAACTGAGCCTTTGTGGACAAAATTATCGCGTGATCCCAAATGGCAAGGAACCTGGGCTATGTGATATCGAGCTTGAGATTATCGGTTAGATTATCGAGTACGGATATTTTGTCCATATTTCATCAAGCTATTTCGTCCGAATATTTCGTCCATATATTTCATACTGATATTTCGTCCATATATTTCGTCCATATATTTCGTACGGATATTTCGTCAAAATGCATACGATCCGCTCACACCTGCAATTTAGTCCATATCGCGAAGCACTCTTAAGCTTAATTTTTCATAATCAAGTGGATTTCGTCCAGCAAACAACCGGATGAGATTTTCCAATTGCTATTGGATCCAACACAGATATTCAGATACGGCTGCCATCAAACCATCGTGTCAATTATTAATTGTCAGGACCATTTAAGGGTTATTTTCTGGCGTTCCATTGTGTAATTTGGTGCCGGTATGATATCTCGACTCTCTGTAAATGGGCGGCTAGTAATAATAAAAATCCTCATGATGGCCTTGCCGTCTGGATAAAATTAATATAATGGTATTTGGCATTGTAATAAACAAAATATAGTGTTGTTTGATCTGTAAAGAATGGAGGGAAAAAAATTGGTTGAAACTAGGAACTTCGCCCTCAGAGATAAAAAGGGGAATGAGATCGGGGTCTTTACGGGAAAGCAGCCGAGACAAGCAGCCCTGAAGGCTGCCAACAGGGGTCACACGGATATCCGGCTCAGGGAACGCGGCACCAAGAAAGTTCATATATTCACTGGCGAGAGAGTTCAGGTAAAGAAGCCCAAAGGAGCGCCTGCCTGGATGCCGGACAAGATCTGGAAGCCAAAGGTAAAAAAGATCGGCGTTGAGAAGCTGGAAGAAATTTAAGCAAACGATTGCGGGTAGGATTTTTCGGGGTGGGGGTCGTTCAAGCCTGAAGATGCTGATGCTTGTAAGGCTCCCGGCTCTTTTGTGAAAATGTCTTTTTATCCACTCAATTAGTTCAGATCACTGTTCAGTCTTTTTAGTTCATTTGTCCGAAGACTCTTGAGCCAAGCAAACACTTAATGGCCGAATGCTTGATTACTATCAGCAATATCTTTAGTATCGATATTACTATGAAGATTATTCTTAGGCAATAATGTGCCCGCTGCACATTTAATTAAACTTAAATAGTTAAAAATACTATCAGTTATTGGAGCCTCCGAAGAGTCCTCATCCCTTCTCCCTCGAAGGCTCTTTGCCCCTTTCAGCACTCTCTCAAGTAACCTTCTCCGCTCGAATTTCCTTAAACTTCATTTGAATCGGTTCCTTGAAAAAAACTTATCGAATCGATAAAATCAGTCCATTAAATTAATATTAAATTAACACGATCAAATCAATGCTCCATCCTTGAATCAGCTCGAAATCTTTTCGGACAATGCACATAGGCAATGCTCAAGTTCTCTTTTGATCAAAGCCTATTTCTGCTCATCAGACGCAAAAGATTAAACGGTGTTTTTATGGATGTACTCTGGCTCACCGAAGAGGACGTTTCGACGCTCCTAAACATGGACGATGCCATTTTGGCCGTCGAAAAAGCCTTCATGGATCACGGGCGGGGGCAAACTCAGATGCCGCCCAAGTCCTATCTTTATTTTCCAAAGGCAGGAGGCGACCTGCGCACCATGCCTGCCTTTCTGGAGGGCATGGATCTGGCGGGCGTGAAGATCGTAAATGTGCATCCCAAAAACCCTGAAATCGGGCTTCCATCAGTCATGGCTCTCCTGATCTTGAATTCCCCTGAGACCGGAGCGCCCGTAGCCGTCATGGGCGCAACCTTTCTCACCAGCATGAGGACCGGCGCAGCCGGGGCGGTGGCCGCCAAGTATCTGGCCAGAACGGAATCGAAGGTCGTGGGCCTCGTCGGCGCTGGGGTGCAGGCGAGGACACAGCTCCTGGGGCTCTCCCGGATCTTCAAGATCGAGCGGGTGATTGTGGCCGACCGATCCATTGAGAGCGCCAAAATTTTTGCCGAATATGCCAAGACCGTTCTGGATTGTGACATTCATTTGACAACCGATGCCAAAGAGGCGTGCGACTGCGATATCCTGGTCACGGCAACGCCCGCCCGCGCGCCTGTGGTTAAAAAAGAGTGGGTGAAGCCCGGGACGCACATAAACGCCATCGGCGCGGATGCCAAAGGCAAGCAAGAGCTGGAGTCCGCCTTGACGGGCAGTGCCGTCGTCGTGGTGGATGACATGGCGCAGGCGGTTCATTCCGGCGAGGTCAATGTGCCCATATCGCAAGGAGTGCTCAGGCCGGAAGAGATCTATGCCCAGATTGGCGAGATCCTGGTCGGGAAGAAGCCCGGCAGGACCGGCAGGCCGGGCGGGATCGACGATGAGGCGATCACCATCTTTGACTCGACCGGTTTAGGGATTCAAGACGTGTCGACGGGGACAGTGATCTACAGGAGAGCAATGGATGCAGGGAAAGGAATTCGTCTGGGATTCCTGTAGGGATTCCTGTAGATCGATCCTTTTTCAGATAGCCAAATGAAGCACATCTTTCGCTATGCACCAGCGAGGCTCTTGCGCGGCGGCGCTCTTTCCCAGCACCCAGTGATCATATTTCGCGCTCAGCCCGCCATATTCGTTTTCCATATTTATCCAATAATTGAGCATCTTCAGGAAGCTCTCGTTATTCAGGGCAATCGGATACGCATAAGAGCTCTTATATACATCAGCAGGCTTGAAAATAACAACATCATATTTCGGATAAAGGAGCGTCAAAGGATATCCTGCCTCTGCAGAAATAAATAATGCATCAGCTTTATTTCCTGTAAAGAACTCTTCATATGATCCTATCTTGACAATATTAGCCGACGGAAAGATCTTTTGAGCCATTTCAAAACCTTTTGCTTCATCTGTAACCGCAATGCTCAGGTTTTTCATAGCCTGTATCTCATCCAGATTTTCAAACTCTTCCTTTCGCCAATCAGGAACTACAACGCTCATATGGACCTTGATGTACGGCGACGTAAAATCCATATCGTCAAGCAATTGCCTGGTTATCCAAATGCGAGACATGATGATATCACAATAGCCGTCATTGAGATACGTATTGAGTTTTTCTTCTTTTATGGGAACAAACTCCACTTGAGATATATCGAGGAATTGAGCCAGCTCGTAGGCCATCTGGACATCATAGCCCACTAAATCGCCCTTTATATTGAAGAAGCAAAAGGGAAGATTACTGGCATTGTAGCCTACGCGCAGCACTTTTCTATTCTTGATTCGCTCCAAGACATTGGGATTTATCTTTTCTCCAAGATTGGGCCTCTTCGCACCATATCTTTGTATGCTGTCATTTTGATCCGGAATAACCGAGATTTTTAAATTGCCGTTTTGCGTTGAGTTGCTCAAAGATGCAGGCAGCTCCATCTTGGAGAGAACATTGCCCTGTGGATGCGTAATATTAACCAAATTGCTAAATCCAATGCTCATTCCGGTTACAACCAGAGCAGATATGAGAATTATTATCAATAGCGACATTATAGCCTTGCGCCATCGTATCTCTGCAATTCCGGTCAGTTGGGAAATGCTGATGACGCAATAAGAAAATAGGGCCATAGTGCTGAGAACTGCTGAAAAATTGATGTAAAGCCCATGAGCGCCCACAAATAACTCAATGGCATCATCAGGAAGATGAAAGATGTTCAAGAGTGACTGGGCAGCTAAAGTCGCAGAACCAAAGAGCCAGGGAATGCTTACCGTCACAATTTCCAGCTGACTTATTATTAATTGAGAATTGTCATAATACCATGAAGCAAATAAAATAAATATACTTGTCGTAAAAGATGCGCATAATGGAATGCTGACACCCAAGGGCAGCAGGAAATTGGTGTCGATTTTAACCCGATCCTGAGATCCGCATTTATCAGATCCGCATTTATCAGACCCATATTTATTAAATTGGTCGAGGATTCCCTGATGGACCTGCGGCAGGGCAATGAAACTATTGCCTGAAGAGAAGGAAAGAAGAAGGGACTTGCTTACGCACGAAAATATATCTCGGTAGCCAAAAGGTGTAATGGAATATATCATCAAAGGCAAAACGAGGAAAGCCATCAATAAGCAGTAGGCGATGGTGCTTATTAGAAATATCTGCATTTCCAGAACGTCGCTTTGTTTCAGCGTTCCGGCAGCCACTGCGAAGATGGCAAAAGACCCTAACGGTATTATCAATTTTAAATAATTCGTTATGCGCAAAAAGATATCCGGCAATCCCTTGAGCATTTCTCGAAACGGCTTATTCTTCTCGTCCCCAATCAATGCAAATCCCATTATAAAGCAAAATATCACTATGGCGGGAAAATATCCCTCCGCCAGAGAATGAAAGGGATTGTAGGGAATTAAAATCTCCATGAAATCGATCGGTTTTTGATCTTCGAGAAATCTTGTGCTGAAAAATGAGCCGGTATGCATTTGTGGAAATGAGCGGGCTATAAAGAGAATCGCAACTATTGAGACGATCCAAAAAGATATCACAACTAAGCCGCCTTTTAATGCTATCTTTCCAGCTTCCGTCACTTTCAGGTTGGACACGCCGGAAATGATTGATGCCACGAGGAAGGGCAAGACCGAGATCTGCATGATCTTTATGAAAGCCATGGCAAAGGGTTCAAGAATTGAAGCCTTCTCTCCAAAGAAAAGGCCGCAGGCTGCTCCAGCCAGGATCCCAATCAATATCAGATGATTTGAGGTAGGTTTCATCCAAAATCTCTCTCAATCACGAATAATTTTATGTAATATTTAATATATTTTCTTGCAGCCCATCCAGTCAATTTTATTCAATATATCAAATTCATGCTAATGGCCTGACAACTCAAACGCATTTTTTTATTTAAGTTGCCCTCATTCTATATATAGATAATTGACCGATGAATATATTAGCTTTCTTGGAAGAAGCTCTTGGGGAACACCTATATTGCAGGGCTAATTATACCATGCTATTTGCATATTGATACCATTATCTCTATTAATTATCTTAGACATATCTATTCTGGATATATCGAATCGACAGTTATTTTAGGATATAACTTCAAACTATTTTGCTTGCAGTGAAAGGGATAGAATAATGAATATTATATGTGCTTATCCGATTAATCTGGATGCAATTTACGATATCGATTCTGAAGAGCTTCCCGGATCCAATGGTGATGCTGAGCCAAAAGCTGTAACAAAGATAAATAATTTAAGTGATCTTTTCTCTGCACTTTTATATTGCATGCAAACCGGCTCAGGGGCAGAAATTCTTATTGAGCAAGAGGCCCTTAAAGAAAGAATAAAATCGCTCTTTTCCTGGCATTACCGTCTCGGCGGCAACGCCGGTATCATGGCCAATGTCCTCGCAGCACTCGGAGCCCAGCCGATCCTGAATGCTCCGGCTCTGAGCCGCCGAATGGCCAAGATGCTTGATTCAAGAGTGGGCATCCCCTCAGGAGTCTCCCTCAAGCCTCCCGGCGAGGCGGCTGGGATGGATGAGATGATGCACTTTGTCTTCCAATTCAAAGAAGGCGATCGACTTTCATCGCGCCGGGGAGAGACTGTCGCAAAGAGAGACAACCGGCTGATTGCCTCCTATGATCCATTGAATTCCCGTCTGTATTCCAATCAGGATTTTGATAATTATTGTCTGGAAAATATTTCCCGAATAGATGGCGCTCTGGTATCGGGATTCCACCTGGCGCCTTTGGCCGAATACAATGAAATATTTGACAAAAAGATCGAGGACATCAAATCCTGGAAGCAAAAGAATCCGGCCATATTCATTCATGCCGAGATGGGCAGCTTTCAAGATCCCGAGATCATGAAATATCTGATGCCCCGCTTGCCTGTGGACAGCATCGGGATGAACGAGGACGAGCTGGCCATGTCGGGCGATCCGGAGCCGGGCTGGCGGGCTGCTTCCAGGGCCGCAATGTTGCTAAAAGAGAATCTTGCCGTAAGCAGAATCGGCATTCATACCCATGACTATATCCTGAGCATAATTTCAAAGCCCTTAAATCCGGAAATAGAGATTGCCGCGTTGATGAAAGGGATTCATGCAGCGTCGTCGATGGCTGCAACAGGTTCGATCGCCGGGCAGCCTCCTTCGGAGATTAATGCCGCGGGTCTCGCCGCCATGAACGAATTTTGCAATGATGGTGCGATTCTATGCAAGAGCGGAGCATTTATGCATTCCGGAGATAGCTCAATCTGCCTTGTGCCGTCATTGGTTGCGAGAAATCCCAAATTCACGGTCGGCCTTGGTGACACTGCAACGGCTTGTATCTTCTACGAAGAGATTATGGCGATCAAGAGGAGTATGAATAGCCCGGTTCATCAGATCCGATGACCCGAGCGTGATCTCTGCGGAAGATGGTATGCATCCGGAATTTTAAGAACGCTGGAATTCGATTTTGAGAAAATTTCAGAATTGGATCGGCCTGCATCACTGCCATCAGCCAGCCTATGTCGTTTCTGCCCCGGACAATGTGGGACGCAATCTCCTGACAAGACGTAATTGAAATATTTCATCCACCTGCCCAATGCACATATGCATATTTTTCTATCAGGAATCTTCATATTTGAGGAGATGTGAGGATGAGTTCATCTCGGTGGGTTTTACTAAAATTGCTGTTGTTTCAGTTATAAGATCGTGAATCCCATAACATTGCAGGCTTTATATATATTGGTCATTCAAACATATGTGAAATCTCTGGATTTATTTGCCTATCTAATATGACAAAATGATGGGAGTTCTGCGCATTACTTTTAATTTTAGCTAAAAAATGTTAATTAGATTTCAAAACCTTTCACAAGGTTAAAATATGCCTGGCAAAAATAGCTTTCCTGGTAGGAGGATTACCATATTCACATTGGCTGTTGTAGTGGACGGAGATTATTGAGCGTAGCGCTATTAATGATGGTAGCTATGGCAGGATCAGCCTCTGCATTTACTCTCACGATATATGTTTTTCATGATGATAATTATAATAGTATTTGGGATTTCGGCGAAACAATCTATCCACAAGCCGGCTTTCTCGATCATTCTTCTAGCGGCCCTGGCAGCCTTTTCCAGCCAGATCAGACTACCGGAATAATTACAATAACAGGATTAACCGGCGCCCATTCTATATACTTCCCATCCAGGCCCAGTACAGACTCATTTACTTCCCCCCCTGGTTATGAATCGCTTTTTACCCAAGGCAAGTCTTGGCCTGTAACCCTCGACTCTGACAAGACAGTGTACTTTGGCATTAACACGGCCAAAACCGATCTTGGCGTATCCATGACACGGCAAGCTCTGGTCGCAGGTATGACGGACCAGCTCGCTTATACTATAGTTGTAACCAACTATGGAACACTCGCAGGCGAGGCAAGCTTAACTGATAATCTGCCGACAGGCGTTACCAATGCTCGGTATTCCAGTGATGGTGGTACGACTAAATATATTTGGTACAGTCCCCTCGGCCTCGGCAATATGGTTTCAGGAAGTAGCCGAACCATAAATATCTATGTCGATGTTCCTGCCGATATCACCACAATAGGTTCCAATACCGCTACAGCTACATCACCAAATACCGAGCCCAGCCCCGATTCCCATTCCAATAGCGCCAGTGCTACGGCTACCATCAATACCAGATCAGATCTCGGCATAACTATGACCAGCCAGGCTCTGATAGCGTGCCAACAGGATCAGCTCGCTTATACCATAACAGTAACCAACTATGGACCAAGCGTTGCCAGATCCGCAAGCCTGGCAGATTCTTTGCCCACAGGTCTGTCCAATGCCAAGTATACCCTTGACGGCGGAAATACCAAGATCGCCTGGTCCAGTCCTCTGGCAATAGGCAACATGGACCCTGGTGCAAGCCACGTCATAGACATTTATGCCGACATTTCCTCTGGCCTTACCACTATCGACTCTAACACGGCCACAGTCTCCTCCTCAACGGTTGAGCCAAGTCCCGATACCGATCATCCAAATAGCGCCACAGCTTCCATCTCAGTTACCGAGCAGTCCGACCTGGGCGTAGCCATCGCCGACCAGGCTCTGGTGGCAGGTTTGCCGGATCAGATGGCTTACACCATTACTGTAACCAATCATGGACCCAGCATTGCCAGATCCGTCAGCCTGGTTGATGTATTCCCCGATGGCCTTTCCAATATAAAATACACTATTGACAGCGAAACTGCAAAGACCGCCTGGTCCGGCTCGCTCGCCCTCAACGATATGAACTCAGGTTCGAGTCATACCATCAGCATCTATGCAGATGTTCCTGAGGATATTGCATCTATTGGCCCCAACACTGCTGCAGCTTCTTCATCAACCTCTGAGCCCAGCCTCGACCCGCATCCCAATAGCGCCAGCGCTACTGATACGATCAATAAAGTCTCCGATCTTGACACGGCAATAACAGGCTACAATCTGATGGCCGGGCAGCAAAACCAATTTGCTTATACCATAACTGTAACCAATCATGGGCCAAGTGTAGCCGGATCAGTGAGCTTATCCGATTCTCTATCGACCGGCCTTAACAATGCCAAGTATACTCTTGATAGCGGAACCACCAAGCAGGATTGGTCCAGCCCGCTAAATCTCGGAGATATGAATTCCGGCTCGACTCATACCGTCAAAATCTATGCAGATGTTTCTGCTTCCCTTACCTCATTAGGCCAAAATACGGCAACTGTTTCATCATCTACCAATGAGCCCAACCCGGACCCTCATTCCAACAGCGCCAGTGCTACGGCTACCATCAATACCAGATCGGATCTTGGCATAACCATGACCGGCCACGCTCTTATAGCATGTGTACAAGGTCCGCTCACTTATACCATAACGGTAACCAATTATGGACCAAGCGTTGCCAGATCCGTCGGCCTGGCAGATGCTCTGCCCACAGGTCTGTCCAATGCCAAGTATACCCTTGACGGCGGAAATACCAAGATCGCCTGGTCCAGTCCTCTGGCATTAGGCAACATGGACCCTGGTGCAAGCCACGTCATAGACATTTATGCCGACATTTCCTCCGGCTTTGCCACTATCGACTCCAACATGGCCACAGTCTCCACCTCAACGGCTGAGCCAAGTCCTGATACCGATCATCCAAATAGCGCCATGGCTTCCATCTCTGTTACCGAGCAGTCCGACCTGGGAATAGCCATCGCCGGCCAGGCTCTGGTGGCAGGCTTGCCGGATCAGATGGCTTACGCCATTACTGTAACCAATAACGGCCCCTGCACTGCCGGATCTGTCGGCCTGGCCGATGTATTCCCGGATGGCCTTTCCAATATAAAATATACCCTTGATAGCGGAACGACAAAGACCGACTGGTCTGGCTCGCTCGACCTCAATGATATGAACTCGGGTTCGAGTCATACCATCAAAATCTATGCAGATGTTCCTGAGGATATTGCATCTATTGGTTCCAACACTGCTACGGTTTCTTCATCAACTTCCGAGCCCAGCCCCGACCCGCATCCTAATAGCGCCAGCGCTACTGATACGATTAATGCGGTCTCCGATCTTGACACGGCAATAACAGGCTACAATCTGATGGCCGGGCAGCAAAACCAGCTTGCTTATACCATAACTGTAACCAATCATGGGCCAAGTGTAGCCGGATCAGTGAGCTTATCCGATTCTCTATCGACCGGCCTTACCAACGCCAAGTATACTCTTGATAG
>Ga0074199_1001292_pt1 | contig 23486 bp, 24 predicted proteins | sample EPASupsiteSAE347_FD_64528 | JGI IMG/M metagenome (GOLD analysis project Ga0074199, IMG submission 64528) | Bioremediated contaminated groundwater from EPA Superfund site, New Mexico - Sample SAE3-47 | ecosystem: Environmental > Aquatic > Deep subsurface > Groundwater > Contaminated ... | reverse complement strand
GCCAGAGCGGCAGGGAAACTCCTGAACCCATTCCGAACTCAGAAGATAAGCCTGCCCACGTTCTGCACTGTACTCAGATGCGCGAGCTCTCGGGAAATGCAGATCGCTGCCGTGCTCACCTAAACCTATTTTCGCAATATTATTTTATAACATGGGATTATATTGCTTAATCAAGTTTCATCTTGCATAATCGGATCTGTCACCAATTTTTAGCCTACTATATTTCTATTTTGTAATGTCGGCGGTATATACTTCTTTAGCAGGAGCGAGAAGGATATTACGGTCACGGAGCTGAGGGCCATAGCCAGGCCTGCCAGCTCAGGGCGGAAGGTTATGCCAAATGTTGGATAGAGCGCGCCCGCTGCCACGGGAACCAGAGCCACGTTGTAGGCAAAAGCCCAGAAGATATTCAGCTTAATTCGCGAGATCACCTTGCGGCTGAGTTCGATAGCAGCAACCACGTGGAGAAGGTCGTCTTTCATCAGTACAATCTCTCCTGTCTCGATGGCCACATCCGTGCCGCTTCCGATAGCGATGCCCACATCGGCCTGAGCCAAAGCAGGAGCGTCATTGATGCCGTCTCCCACAAAGGCTACTTTGCTGCCGCTTTGCTGTAGCCTCTTGATCTCCAGGGATTTATCCTCAGGCAAAACCTCGGAGAGAATCTCTTTTATGCCCAGCTGACCAGCGACCACTGCCGCACTTCTTGCGTTATCGCCGGTGATCATCACCACAGACAAGCCCATTTTCTGCAGATCGGACACTGCTTGCCGGGCAGATTCCTTCAGACGGTCGGAGATGGCCAGAATGCCGCAAGCTCGGCCGTCCAGGGCGATGAGCATAGCTGTTTTGCCCTGCTCTTCATAGATCGATGCCCTTTCCAGCAGCTTTGGAATCAGTTCGATGTCCAAATCAGTGAAAAGCATCCTGTTTCCAGCTACAACTCTCCTGCCGTCTACCTTGGCCAGCACACCTTTTCCCGGCCGGGCCTCAAACTTGCTCGCATCTTCTACAGCGAGGTTCAGCTCCTGGGCTTTGCGTACGACCGCCTCAGCCAGAGGATGCTCAGAAGGCCGCTCTGCGCTGGCTGCCAGGCGTAGCAATTCATTTTCGCTCACGCCAAAAGCCACCATGTCTGTAACATCAGGTCTTCCCACGGTAAGTGTGCCGGTTTTGTCGAAGGCGACGACCTTTAGCTTATCTGAGGCTTCCAGAGCTTCTCCGCTCTTGATGAGTATGCCAAGTTCAGCTCCGCGGCCAATGCCTACCGTAATGGCCGTGGGTGTGGCCAGGCCCAGAGCACAGGGGCAAGCTACTACTAACACGGATATGAGTGCGGTAAGAGAGAAGAGCAGAGTATTATGGGCCACAAAATACCAGTAAACAAATGCAGCAAAGGCGATTGTAAGGATGGTAGGTATGAAATAGGCAACCGCCCGATCGGCGATTCTCTGCACAGCCGGTCTGGTACCCTGCGCCTCCTCCACCAGAGAAATGATCTGAGCCAGAACGGTATCTTTTCCTATGCGGGTGGCTGAGAACTGAAGAGATCCGTTCTTGTTGAGGGTGCCGCCCACCACCTTGCTGCCCGGCTCTTTAAAGGCAGGAACGCTCTCGCCCGTAATCATAGCTTCATCCACATAACTTTCTCCCGCCGTGACCAGGCCGTCTGCCGGAATCTTTTCGCCGGGCTTGACCAGTAGCCGATCGCCTACCATCACTTCATCTATGGACACATCAATTTCTCGCCCGTCCCTGAGAATGGTGGCACTTTTGGGCGCAAGGCCCACCAGCTTCTTGATAGCCTCTGAGGTTCGGCCTTTAGCCCCTGCTTCCAGGTAGCGACCCAGGGTAAGAAAAGAGGCCAGCATCACTGCCGTCTCATAGAACATGAAGTCGGAAGTCAGAACTATTTCGAATGTTCCCAAAATGCTGGAGCCATAGGCCACGCCGATGCCCATACCGTACATGACATCCATATCCAGATTCCGGTTGGCAAGCGCTCGCACTGCTGCCCGAAAGATTGGGTAGCTCACATAAACAAAAACAGGAGCCGACACTATGAGCATGAAGAGGCTCATGAAATTGGGATACGCCATGGCGAATTGCATGGGCACGATTTTGTGCACAGGCAGATACATGAGAGCCATAAGAAAGAGGCTGGTGGCAAAACCGATGATGATGCGCCGCTTCTTGTCTGCCATATCCGATTGACGGGCCTCTTTCTCCCGGTCGGCCATTGCTTCTTCGCCTTCCAGCCCCAGGAATTGATAACCTGTATCAAGAATGACTTTCTTCATGTCTTCCAGACTAACCATGCGAGGATTAAAGGTAACAAAGGCCTTCTCAGACGCCAGGTTCACCCGCACCTCCACGATTCCGTCCAGCTTCTTGAGGGCGATCTCCAGCGCGCCCACGCACATGGCGCAGACCATGCCGCCGATCTTGAGCGCGACCTTCTCATCAATCACATCATAACCGACATCTCGAACCGCCTTTTCAAGACCGGCAAGGCGCAACTTACCGGGATCGTATTCTACCGATACAGTCTCCGTTCCCAGGTTAACCTCTGCCGATGCCACTCCTTGCAAATTGCGCAAGGCCTTTTCGATTGCCTGCGTGCATGCCGCACAGACCATGCCGGCAACCTTCAGCTCGGCCTTTTTATTAGCGGTCGTAGATCGTCCTCCGGATCCTCCAGAAAGGCTCATAAAATATTAAATAAATCGCTCAAATCTTTCCTTGCCGACCTTGCAGATGGGACAGACCTCTGGAGGCCCCTCTCTGGCGCATAGATAGCCGCAGACAGTACATCTCCACACAGGAAGGGAGAGCTTGAAGGCCACCTTGGCGATATCAGTAACCAGAACCTCTGCAGATGCTTTTTGTTTTGGCCAAAGCTCCTCTCTCTCTTCAGGTGGTCGCCGCCTCTCTGGAATAGAAGAAAGCTCCTGCTTGCCCAATAGTACGGCTTTGGAGACATAAAGCGCACAGTAGCAGGCGCCAAATTCAGTGATATCCGCATCTCTATAGTCGCAGGGGCAGATAAGATCCAGGTCATCGGCCTTAACACCTGAGGCCAGGCGACAGGGACAGGCACGGTAGCCATATCGCCTCTCGTTTATGAGAAGACCTTTCACCAGACCTCTCACAAAATCAGCATCCGGATTTAGATTGTATCCACCCTGCTTGGCATCTTTATCCAGGCGAGAGTATAATTTGTCCACTTCCCCACCAGCGGGCTCAAGAAAATCCTCTGCCATCAGTTCAGCGCCTCCTTGATCTCTTTTTCCTTCAATCCTACAATAGATTTCTCGCCAATGACCAGCGTAGGAAAAGAGAGGCTTGGGTTGTATTTCTTAACCTCGGCTACAGCTTCGGCTCTCTCCTCTCCTTTTAATAGGTCAACATAAATGTAGTCAAAGGCCACACCCATAGATGATAGGAACTCCCTGGTCTTCTTGCACCAGATGCAGGTGCTCAGGGCAAAGAGCCTAATCCTGCCTTTATCTTTTCCGTCGACGTGTTCGAAATTCATGAAATCACCTAAATATTGGTTAATGTGCTGTTGAATGATAAGTAATTACTCATTCACTCCCAGCACGATTTATCTTCGCTATCGCCAACTGCTGAATTCATAGATTTCAGCTAAACCAGCGGTGGCGCCTTGCATGCCCGGATGCTTGCATCGAGGTGCGCCACCGCAGTTTGACTGAAGATGTGTACAACCAAAAGAGGTTGCATTCAGCCCTGGGCTACAAATTTTCGATTCAGTTCGAAATGGAGATTGCTTTAAATACCATTGTTAAACTATTTGTCAATTATCAGGGGTGCAGTCCACAAATGAACCACAATACATCGCCGAAAATTATAAAAAAAGTAGCGATTCCCAATATTTGGTTGTGGTTTTCTGTGCTTGTCTCTATTCTGGTGACAATAACCAGCTTATCAGGAATATTTCTTGAGAGAACATATTCTAGAGAGACCGAAGCATGGGCAGTTCAAGCTATTGGCCAGGATTATGCCAACCTGGCAGTTGTTATTCTCTTGCTGGTTAGCACTTATTATGTCTCGAAGAATTCGCTAAGGTCGTATCTTGTCTGGTTAGGTGCTTATTTCAATATTATCTATGTATTCGCTATTTATGCTTTCGCAATTCACTTTAATTTTCTATTTTTAATATATATCATAATCTTAGGAATGTCATTCTTCACTCTGGTTGGAGGATTGAAGGCGATCGATATAGCAAATCTGTCTGCATCTTTTCTCTTAAATACAAAGTCAAAGATAGTGAGTGCGCTGCTAATGATAATTGCGATTTTGTTTAGCTTATTGTGGCTGAGCGAAATAGTTCCCAGTCTTCTATCAAATGAGATACCTTCCAGCCTTGTTGAAACCGGATTGTGGGTAAATCCGGTCTATGTATTAGATTTAGCCTTTATATTGCCAGGCATGGTTATTACTTCAATATTGCTCCGGAGGAGAAATATGTTGGGATTTCTCCTGGCTGTGCCCCTCATGGTCTTTTCGGCGACAATGGGTGCGGGAATAATTTCCATGTTCATCATTTCTGCCATAAGGGGTCTGCCAAGCTCCTTGCCCGCAGGGATGATTATTGGTTTAATAATGCTATTGAGTATATATTATTCGTATCTATTTTTAAGAGAAGTGAAAGAATATGATTATGACTATTGAAAAGTATCGTCACCCAATCCTCTTCTACGGGTTGTCTACAGCTATTCCTTGGGCGTTTTGGTTCGCAGCTGCGTACATCAGCCACATCACGCCCATGAACCAGTTTTTGGCGACAGCGGTCGGCGTTTTGGGTGTTGTTGGGCTGTTTGGACCGACTTTGATCGCATTCTGGATGATCTGGCCGGATGCTGAATTAAGGGACGATCTTAAAAGACGGTTGATCGGTCTAAAAGGTGTAAGGCCGATCTATCTCATTCTTACCTGTTTCCTCATGCTTGCCAGCATTCTTCTGGCGCAAGGAATTTCCCTGCTGTTCGGGTATAGCGCAAATCAGTTCAGTCTCTCCGGCATGTCGTCGTTCTCTGCCGGAATCTTCCCTGGGTGGTTCCTGCTCTTTCTCGCACCCCTGGTAGAAGAATTGGCGTGGCACTCCTATGGCACCGACTGTCTGCGACAGCGAATGAACCTTCTCAAAACATCCCTGCTGTTCGGCGTATTCTGGGCGCTTTGGCACCTGCCGCTATCCTTCATCAAGGATTATTACCATAGCAACGTGGCTGAGATAGGGTTGCTGTACAGCCTTAATTTCGCGTTCAGCCTTATTCCCTATGTAATTCTGATGAACTGGCTGTACTACAAAACGAACCGCAGCATACTTGTTGCTATTGTTTTCCACATCACGGCAGGGTACTTCAATGAAGCATTTGCCACGCATCCGGATAGCAAAGTGATCCAGACCGGACTCTTGCTGCTGCTGGCGATCGCGGTGATCATCAAAGAAAAGGACTTCTTCTTGCGGCGAGACTTTCGGGAGGACAACTAGACCCAAATGAGGATTTCATCATATCCTCGGCTCAAAGGTCCTCGCATCCAGCCGGATCTCATTCTGGCAGTAGCTGCAGATCGTCTCCAGAAAAGAGCCCTTCGCCAAAGCGTCTTCTACCTCTTCCTGGGGTGTGAGATACTGTGTCATCTCCTCTCCACATTTGGGACAGGTCACCTTGAGCCACTCCAGCCGTGAGAGTTCTCGCAGGGTCTTGATGAGCAGGCCGATGGCATCAGCATATCTCTCCTCCCGGAAGACCAGAGGCCGCAGGTGCTCGATAAGGAAGGGAGGCTTTGCGCCCTCCTCTTGAAGAGGGATGATGAGCAGATCCAGGCCGCGGGCGAGGCCGATCTCCTGGCAGACCTCTGGAGAAGTGCAGCCTTCAAGGGTGAGCAAGGCTATAAGGCACTCAGAGTTGCGCTGTCCAAAAGAGACACGCTCAGCCTGAGAGATTGCCGGTGACTGATTATAGAGGGCGACGTAGCTTTCCAGACCCACTCGCCAAAGGACGCGAGATAGCCGCAAAGCCAGATCCTCATCAGCAGGACTGTGGGAGATATAGACTCTGGTGATCATCTCTTCATTATTAGTGCGCATTCTAAAAAAGGCTGACCGTTGATCTCAAGACTCCAGGAAGATGTTCCAGACTGCCCAGAGGATGGAAAGGGTGGCCACGAAAAATATGGTATAAAGAGTATCCTGGGAGATATTCCAGGTCAGAAGATCTGCCAGATCATAGACCACGTAGAGTACAAAGGTTATGGCTATGCACCAGCCGTATATTTTCTTCTTGCGGATGGCCAGCATCACGCCCAGGGCCGCCACGACCACCTCCAACAGGATGGAGAGCAAATGAAGCAAGTTCATTTTGATAACTCAAATAATAATTAATATTAGTAATATATAAACTTATGGGAACGATCAGGGAGATTAGTGATAAAATCTTGCTATTTATTGGCCAAAGGTCGGTGAGATTTGGGCAAATTAGTCGCTCCTTTTTCTAGGTTATGTGATGGCGCGAAAGGCGGCCAGAATGGTACAGCCCAAGGTCTTGCCTATCATCCACTGATCAATAAATAACAATCCTAATGGCATAAGTTTAAGTGACTTAAGGCGTTCATACTCATCTGAAGTCTCATGCCCACAGGAGTCTACGTCTGTCACTGCGGCCTGAACATTGCCGGCGTCTTGAACATGGATGACCTGAAGAGCTTTGCCGAGAAGCTTCCCGATGTGGCCATAGCTCGCGATCTGCAGTTCTCCTGCTCAGACATCGGCCAGGAGCAGATCCATAAGGATATTGCCGAGTTCAAGCTTGATCGAGTGGTGGTGGCCGCCTGCTCGCCCCGCCTGCACGAGCCCACCTTTCGCCGGGCCATCAGCAAAGCCGGCCTGAATCCTTACATGTTGGAGATGGCCAACATCCGGGAGCAGTGCTCCTGGGTGCACATGGACCAGCCGGCCATGGCCACCGAAAAGGCCAAAGACCTCATAGCCATGGCCGTGGCAAAAGCGGCCTTGCTACATCCGCTGGAGCCGGAAAGCATACCGGTCAGCAAAGATGTGCTGGTTATCGGAGGAGGCGTAGCCGGGATTGCAGCCGCGCTGGATCTGGCCGACTCGGGACTGCATGTTTTCTTGGTGGAGCGCAGGCCGACTATCGGCGGCTACATGGCCCTGCTCACCGATGTGTTTCCCACCAACGACTGCTCCATCTGTGTCCTGGGGCCCAAGATGTCCGAGGTCTACAATCATCCCGATATTACTCTCATCACTTATGCCGAGGTCCTTGGTGTGGAGGGCAGCGTAGGCAACTTCACAGTCTCCGGCGTTCGCCAAGCCCGCTATGTGGATGAAAAGCTATGCAAAGGTTGCATCAGCGAGTGCTCAAACGTCTGCCCGGTGGAGGTGCCCAGCGAGTACGACTTTGGCATCGGCAAGAGAAAGGCCATTTATGTCCCCTACCCCCAGGCCGTGCCCCTGGTGGCCTGCGTCGATGCCAAGGCCTGCATAGGCTGCACCCGATGCGCAGAGGCCTGCCCTGCCCAGGCAGTTAAGCTGGATCAGGAACCGCAGGATTTCAAATTGAATGTGGGCGCCATCATCGTGGCTACCGGATGGCAGCCCTTCGATGCGACGCGAAAAGAGGAGTACGGCTTTGGCAGGTACAGGGATGTTATCACCACCCTGCAGATGGAGAGGATGCTCAATGCCTCCGGGCCGACCAAGGGCGAGGTAGTGCGTCCCAGTACAGGCAAGATTGCCGAGAAGGTAGCCTTCCTGCAGTGCGTCGGCTCGCGCGATTCCAGCGTTGGGAACCTCTACTGCTCTCGCATCTGCTGCATGGCATCGCTCAAGAATGCGCAGCTTGTGAAGGAGAAGTATCCGCATACTGATATTACCATCTACTATATCGATATCAGAGCATGCGGGGAGGGATACGAAGAATTCTATGTGCGGGCCCAGAAGCTGGGCATCAATTTTGTGCGCTCCCGCGTATCCGGCATTGAGGAGGTAGAAGGCGAGCTATTCCTGGTCTTTGAGGACACCCAGACAGGCGAGATGAAGAGGGTCAGACATGATCTGGCTGTCCTATCCGTGGGATTGGAGCCGGATGAGAAAGCAGACGTCCTGGGCAATCTGTTGGGCCTCTCCCGAAGACCGGACAGGTTCTTTGAGATCGCCCATCCCAAGATGAGGCCGGTGGAAGCGCATATCGACGGGGTCTTCATCGCCGGTTGCGCCTCAGGTCCCAAGGAGATACCCATCTCCATCGCTCAGGGAAGCGCTGCGGCGGCAAAAGCAGTCAAGCTCCTGCATAAAGGCGTGCTGCAACTGGAGCCCACCTCCGCTTATGTGGACCCGGAAAAGTGCATCAAATGCAAGCTGTGCGTCGATGTCTGTCCCAAGAAGGCCATAGCTGTAAAGAGCCCGGCTTACGTGGATGAAGCTGCCTGCAAAGGGTGCGGCTCTTGCGCTGCCGCCTGTCCGGCTGATGCCATCAACATGCGCTTCTTCTCTGACGAGCAGATCATAGCCCAGGTGCGAGCGGCCACGGCAGTGAAGAGAGAGTTTCCCCTCATTGTTGCCTTCCTCTGCAACTGGTGCAGCTACGGAGCGGCCGATCTGGCCGGAACCTCGCGTATCCAGTACCCGACCAATGCTCGCAACATTCGCGTGATGTGCTCGGCGCGCGTCGATCCAAGCTTCGTGCTGGAGGCCCTGCGCCGTGGCGCGGATGGTGTGCTCATAGCCGGCTGTCGCATAGGTGAGTGTCACTACAGGGACGGCAACTATCAGGCCCTGCAGAGGGTGAATGTGCTCAAAGGCGTTCTGGAGAAGATAGGCATTGATCCGGGGAGGGTCAAGATCGTCTGGTGTGCGGCCAGTGAAGGAGAGATTTACGCAAAGGATCTCAGAGACTTCATAGGCGAGCTGAAGGGCTTGGGCCCCATCGGAACAGAGCTAAAAGCGGGAAAGATGGTGGCGAAGACTGAGGAGAAGAATGAGGAGGATGCACTTGCATGATGGAAATACAGAAAGATATGGATGCACAGGGCACTCACATTCTGGCAAAACAAAAGACCAAAGAGAGGGAGATCCTCCTCGATTACGATTATAAAAAGTGCGCCGGTTGCGCGATCTGTGTGGCCCTCTGTCCGAAGAACGCCTTGCAGGAGGGGCCTTTGCAAGAGATCGCCAAAGGCCTGGACGCGCCGCCCGTTCTCATCGATCTGGATGCCTGCGCCTTTTGCGGCATGTGCGTCAACTTCTGTCCTACGAAGGCCTTCAAGATGACAGTGCGAGAACAAAGACCTGCTCCTGAACCGGCTGAAGCTGCAGGATCGTCGGAGGCCCAGGCATGACTGGCTCGACTGAAGTGGTGGATGAGGCCGAAGTGGTAGATGAGACTGAAAACGTTGTGGATTTCATCCGGCAGGAGCAGTATCCCCGGCTCCTGGCCGAGGCCAAGCCTAACGAAAAATGCCTTCCCTGCCTGCTTTGCGAGCCTGTTTGCCCCACACAGGCAATAAAGGTCACATTCAATAAGACTCGGGAAGACTATGGCCCGCTGCGTTCGGGAATAAAGGGCAGCATTTCGGTCGATACAAAGAAGTGCAACCTCTGTGGCCGTTGCGCTAAATTCTGCAAGGCATTCTTACTTTTAGACAGGGATGAGAAAGAGAGAGCGAAAGATCCCCGCATTCTGCAGCCCTATGAGCAGCTCCTGGTGGATGAGGAGCTTTGCGACTACTGTGGCCTATGCGTCTCCCTTTGCCCCGAGGAAGCGATAAAGGTAGAGGGTGAGCCTTTAGACGTAGCAGGGGTGCCGGAGGGCGAAAAAGAGTTCGCAGGGAAAATTGAGATTGATCAGGATCTGTGCATTGGCTGCGGCAGATGTGCACAGGTCTGTCCTTACGAGGCCATGGATATCAAGAAGCCATTTGTTGGCGAGATAAAGATGGTCGAGAAAAATCTGGTGCGTTGCGATCCCCTGGGTTGCCAGGCCTGCTTCAATGTCTGCCCTGCCAAATGCTGGTATGTGGACGAGCGAGGAAAAGCAGCGCCGGTCAAAGATCAGTGCATATTTTGCGGGGCGTGCGAGAAAGCCTGCCCCGTCTCGGCCATTGCAGTCGAGCGGTCCGATGTCAGGCACACAGAGATAAAGGAGACACCCTGGGCAGAGGAGTGGAAGCAGGCTATCTCCGCCATAAAGACCGGAGAGCGGCTGCGCCCGGATGTGAGCGGGGCCGTCTCTCCACCGGAGATAGAGCGCCAGCCCATGCCTGCGCCCGAGAAGCCGAAGATCGATGCACAGCTCTTGCGGCTGGTGAATGAGGCCCTGAATCCCCTGGAGGACCTGCTGAAAAAGCCGAAGGTTCGGCAAATTTTGGAGAAAGAGCCGGCAGAGGAGGCCATCCGCAAGATTGGAGAGCGGCTGGACAAAGATGAAGCCAAGAAGGTTGCAGCTAAGAGGGCCACGGCAAAGAGTACTACTATAAATATTATCGAAGGAGCGGCGTCAAAATGACAGGGGATGAACAGTTCAAGCATGAGGTGCTGAAGCTGGCCGGGCAGGAGGTATTGACCTGCATTCAGTGTGGCACCTGCTCAGCCAGCTGTCCTACGGCAAATCTCATGAACCCCAGCATCCGCAAGCTGATCAAACTCTGCCTGGAGGGCAAAAAGGAGGAAGCTCTGCACAATGAGACGCTATGGCTGTGCACCTCCTGCCTGCTCTGCACTGTGCGCTGCCCGCGGGGCATCAGGCCTAAAGCAGTGGTATCGGCTCTAAAGGACATAGCTGAGCGAGAGGGGCAGCGAGGCAAGGACGCTGCTTATGAGAAATTCTTCCTAAAGCAGATCAGCGACTATGGCCGCATCGCAGAGCTGCCGCTCACCGGCCAGTTCCTGCTCGTCTTTCCCCAGGGAGTGGTGCAGTCCATGCAGATGGGCCTGGAGCTGGTGACCAAGGGAAAGATCGGCCTGGAGACTGAAAAGATCAAAGGCAGGGATGAGGTCAAGAGGATCATAGAGGAGCTGAGAAAAGCATGAAGCTGGCCTACTATCCGGGCTGCGTCTCCCAATCGACGGGAAAGGAGATGGACGCCTCCACCAGGGCGGTCTGCAGCGCTCTGGGAATTGAGCTCTTAGAGCTTGAGGACTGGAACTGCTGCGGGGCAACGCACGTCTCCAATGAGCTGGTGGCCACGGGCCTGGCGGCTCGCAACATGGCTCAGACGAACCTCTCGATCATGACCAGCTGCTCCATCTGCTACAGCAACTTGCGGGCTGCGGCGCAGCGGCTGGAGGAGCCGGAGGTCCGGGAAAAGGTGAACGCTGTTTTGGATAAAAAGTACAGCGGCGCCAAAATTCGCCATGCTCTTGATGTCATTTTAGAGGCCCTGACCGAGGATGATGAGAGGATTGTGGTGCCCCTCAAGGAATTGAAGGTCGCTCCCTACTACGGCTGCCTGCTCACTCGGCCAGCGGGCCAGTACAGCCCGCAATTCCCCAGCATCCTGGAAGAGCTGATCCGCAGGCTGCAGGCGGAACCGGTGGACTTCCGGCTGAAGACTGCATGCTGCGGCGGGCCCATCTTCATGCCCCAGGAGAAGGCGGCGGAGGACATTGCCTTCAGGATATTGTCGGAGGCTAAAAAGGCAGGGTCGCAGGTCATCGTCACCGTCTGCCCGCTCTGTCATCTCATGCTGGATGCCAAGCAGAAGGTGCTGGAGCAGAAGCACGGGGAGAAGATTGGAATACCGGTGCTCTACGTGACCCAGCTGGCAGGGATAGCGCTGGGCCTGGGGCCGGAGGAGCTGGGGCTGCTGATGAATTCGGTGTCACCGATGGCGATGATGGAGAGGGCCTACGAGAGGATAACAGAAGAGACATAGGCCTTTTAGCAGAGTTCACCAAATCAGCGATTTGATTCCATCGAGATGCATTACTGGCAGATCCTTTCCAGCACAGTACCAAAACAATGGTGCATCATCTGTGAGCAGCAGCTTCTCTCTGTCCACCGTACTCAGGAGCGATGCATCGGTTATCCCAAAACGAGGAAGCTCACTTCTTTTTAAAATCTCATCCTTGGCGACATATTCTTCCCAAAGGCCAACGAGAAGAACTATAGATCGGCGAATGAAGATCGAGTAATGTTCCTCCTTTAGCCTTCTTTTAGCCAAATTCGAGGCTTCGGCCAGAACTTGAGGCGTGACATAGACCTTTTTAAAGCTGGATAGGTACCTGATGAGCAGCAAAAACTCATACTCATCATAGCTGAACCTGGAAAGGTATCGCTTATCATATGAGCCAATCAGATAGAGCAGAAGCGGCCCGGTATCGATGACGATTTCTCTAAACCGGGATAGCCTTGGATTCATCCCGCTTGACCTCTTTCAGTTCCCCAGACAGATCCAGTTTTACCGTGTACCTGCGCTTATTCTGAGAAAATATACCATCCTTCACCTCACAGGTTATGAGGAAATATCCTTCTTTTTCCAGAGCCTCCACCAGGCCAAATCCAATGAGGTTTGAGGGGGGCACTCCGGCTGCCCTGGCAAAGTCATCCTCGCCATATAGCTTGCTGAAATAGCTCTTTACAGTCTCAATGGCATCCTTTGTCGTTATCTTTGGCATCATATCATCCATCTCCTTTTTGCCATAAAAATTTTTTCATCGTCCCGGTATCGTCCATGGCAGCGGCGATATCCCAAGTTGCCTGCCGACTTGATTATCACTGAAACCGCTTCCAATCGCTTAGCTTAAGAATGAAAAACAAGGAGATAACCTCCATGTCGGCATCGAAGAAAAGGCAGACAAAAGAGACAAGCATTGAAGTCTTCCTGGAAACAGAAGGCGCGGGCACCATCCAGATCGATACGGGAATACTGCTCCTGGATGAGATTCTCTCAGCCATGGCAAGAGGTGCTGGTTTTGATCTGACCGTCAAGGCCAGGGGCGATCTGGAAACAGGTGACCACCACACCACAGAGGACACAGCCATCACTCTGGGCAGCACCATCGCCCAGGAGATCAAGAGCGGCATAGGAAGCTCTATGGTTCCATCCGGCCTGGCTCTTGCCACGGCAGCCGTGCGCTTCGGCGAGCCTGGCTACCGGGGCGATTTCGCTTTACAGTCCCAGGCCCTGGGCGGCATGTGCCTGGAGAACTTCGGCCACTTCCTGCGCGCCCTGGCCTACAATGGCCGGTTCAACCTGTTCATATCTGCAGAGGGAGGCGATGATCAGAGCAAGATCGAGGCCATGAGCACGGCGCTGGGTAGAGCGATAAAGAAGGCGGCACGGGACAGTTGAGGCAGCCGAAGCTTATTGATTATTATAATATTAGTAATAACATGATGGGGGGGGCTCGCTTAATAGATTTGTCTGATGATTTATGAGCACAAATCATTAATCCATTCTTTAGGGGATTCCGCGAGTCGGCCCTGCTGGCCTCCCGCGAGGGGGCTCTGGCGCCGCTCCAGGCCGCGGCCGGCCAAGGCCGCTCGTCATTTTGCGCAGCAACTCACCCTTGCAGCAGAATGGAAAGACTATCTCCTGCGCCGGAAATAGGCTCTAGCTCTCGCTCCTGCTGCCAGGGCGATCAGACCGGCTAAAATGCCCATGGCTGGGCTCTTCTTTGTCCCTTTGTCGCTCGCTGCAATGGTTATGACGCCGTTGGTAACAGTCTCAGGCTTAAAGCCCCTTGTACTTGTCACATTCAATTTAATCGTCTCATTCGCCTGGGCTTTGCTGCTCACCGCAAATGTGAGATTAGCTGCTGCGCAGCCTGCCGGAAGGTGGGCGCTGATTCGTCCCTCTATTGCATCCACCTGCCAGGAAGCATTGCACTCCCCTAAAATGTTCACTGGCCTCAGTCTGGCTTCATCATAGGAGATGTTAACCCACTTTTCGTTATTGGACTTGGGAGTCTGCAAAGTAATGGATACTTCTCCTCCGGCAGTTGCCCTGGCATTGCTCAGGGATACGCCACGCATTTCAGCTGCAGTGACATTGAAGAATTGTCCGAATGTCTGAATGGCATTGACGGCATTTTCTACCCTCATGCGCAGCTCGTATCTGCCTGGACTGGCCGCGACCCTGAAAATATGCGGCTCCAATGCCTCAAAATTGCCCTGCAGAGTGTGGTTGACGTTGCTCGGAGCCAGTTTGCCGTTGATAATATCAACAAACTGCAGCATGCTCTCTCCCGGCTCGATCTTGAGATATGCTTTGCGAATAGTGCTGTTGGCCAGCATGGCATCGTAATCAATGGATGTATTGAGTTGTTTGTATTCGCCGCGGGATACATAATATATGGACACCCCGTCCGTTATTGCACCAATTTGTCCCTCTGGATTGAATTTTACTCCGACCTGTCGAAGAGATGTGGTTTCGTTCAGGTAGAGCAATGCCGGCACGCCGCTGCCGCCGGCATCCAGGACAGGGCTCATATCATCACTGAGCATCATGGTCGTAGCATTCCATTGCCAGTTAAAGCCCCACAAGTCGCCAGAACCCTGGCCAAGATTGGTGATATCCCCGGTGAAAACGGTCCTATTGCTTGCATCGAGGATGCTGACCATGACCTGGCGGATCTCGGCTGCATTGACTATAATGCTGAAATTTTCAGCTGCATTGGACGATACATTGTCCTGAGCATTGACCTGAGGCGGCTCGGGCGGAGGTACAACGTATGTTGATGTGTGAAGATAGTATCGCAAAGAGTCATTGTCGGCAACGCGAATATCCATACCCGGCCCTATGTTGACATTTGAGTCTTTATTGAGGTTGATGCCATCCGGATTTATCAGGATCATCTTATCAGGCTGAACGAGAACAATCTCCAATTCGCCAAAACCGGTTCCCGGATCGATCGGAAAGATATACCGATCAGAGATCTGGAATATGCCATCCAGTATGGCAAAACTATGCGTACCATTGTTAAAGACATTGCCAAAGTGCATCATTATTATAGGCATGTCATTGATGTTGTCCAGATCTTTCTTGTAGATATATGTTGTATTGGACTTAACCACGGAACTATCAACTAAAATTCCTTCTTTTCGAAGCTGGAGGAAAAGGCTGTCATTGCCAACATCCATGATACGCATCTGATAGCCGTCTTCAAGGGAATAGTTCCCAGCAAGGATTTTGCCCTCCTGCTCTACATCCAGCAGGACCCGACCCAGGTCAACATTTTCCAGAAGGCTCAGAGAAGGCGTTTTCCCTTGAAGGCTGGAATCGTATCCTGCAAACCATGGCGCACCAAGGAAGCTTATGATAAAATAGTATCCCCATGGTTTATATTCAAATTCTTTGGCCTGCAGCATTGTAGTATATTGAAGACCACTCTGCACTACAGTCTTATTTTCCTGATAGACAATGGGGGTTCTGGCCGGCTCTATCGTCCTACCTCTAATGTCAAAAAAGGCAAGGGTCTCTGCTCCCAGAGATTGTTTCTGATCGAAGAAAAATCCGCTGTAATTAAGAGAGTTCCATCTGGCAACGACTGAGGAGTTATAGTCGCCCATGCGGACAGGAATTGATGAGCTGGCGCTATATACCGGCCCGCGTATCTCATGCACACCGTAATCAAAGAAGGCCCCAACAGGATAATAGGCGAGATCAGGCTGATTGAGAACGATTAATTTCAGGTCTGGAGTAAGTGGTATCTCAGAGTCTCTGATTAATGAAAAAGAGACATTATTTTTAAGCTCAATGCCCTCCTCAGAGATGTCTGTCAGCAGCATATTACCGAGCAGGTCGCCTTCAAAGAGTTTGATATAGGGAACATCGCTGATTTGAAAGATGCCGTCCACCTCGACAAATCCGTCACCCTTTCCGCCACTCATGGCATTAAGCAAATGTACCAGGATCACAGGCATATCATTTACTTTATAGACAAAGTTCTCACCAATGCTCACGACCGAGGCATAAACAGGTTTTCCATTTTTTAGCAGAACAAAATTGACGGCCCCATTTTTTTCAGAGATCTCAGCAGCCGCCAGAACATATCCCTGCTGTAGAGGGATGGCCTTTTTATTGTTCAAAGTCTGAGTGCTGTCATCATCTATCAGAACCGCCCTTAGATCTCCTTTGTTTAAAGAGCTGATATCGTCCGCAATAGAACTCTTGGGATATCCGGCCAGATATGGCCTGCCCATAAATGCTACAGCCCAAAAACTGCCCCAGGGTTCATACTCGAACTGCTGTGCCCATATTTTTGAGGAATAGACAATATGATCTTGCTCTGCCGTCCTACCCTGCAGATCAACGCGAAGCTCTTCGCCGCCCTGATCCTTGTCGAGGTCATAAAAGAACCAACCGAAGTCATTCGCCCGCCAGACTCCGCTGCTGTCGCTGATATGACCTCGCACAAATGCCGCTTCCACCGGCTCTTGGGCAAAGGCGTTCGAAACCAGCACGCAAAGCAGAGCAAACATTGCTGCTGTGGTTATAAACCAGATTGTTCTGATCTCTATCTACCTCTTAAGAATCGTTCCTGGATAAGCTGTATATCCTATGGATGATGTACAAGCGAAGCGGAGTTAGATGTCATCTATTAAACACGTTGCGATATACGGCAAAGGCGGTATCGGCAAGTCGTGCACAGCCTCGAACATAGCCGCCGCCTGTGCTGAAGAGGGCCACAGGGTACTGATGGTGGGCTGCGATCCCAAGAGCGACTCGAGCATAACATTGGTGGGAAAAAGGATTCCCACCATGATGGATCTCATCTTGGCAGGCGGGGAGATTCGGGAGAAAGATGTCGTTTTTTCCGGATACAAGGGCGTCTTGTGCATTGAGGTAGGCGGCCCTGAGCCGGGTGTGGGCTGCGCCGGGCGGGGAATTATCGTTGCCATCGATTTCTTGCGCAAGGTCTCCAAGGCCATGGAAAATGTGGATCTGGTGCTGTACGATGTGCCTGGGGACATTGTTTGCGGCGGATTTTCCGCGCCTATCCGAAAGGGTTTGGTGAGCCAAGCTTACATCATCTCCTCTGGCGAGTATATGCCGCTTTATGCTGCGAACAACATCAGCAAAGGCCTGCGCCGTCTGAATACCCCACTGGCTGGAGTTATCTGCAACTCGCGCGAGGCTGCCGCCGGACGGGAGAAGGAGATTGCACAGAGGTTTGCAGAGGAGCTGAACAGCCGACTGGTGGCCTTCATCCCCAAAGACCCGATCGTGCAGCAGTGCGAGAGGAGAGCGGTGACTGTGATCGAGGGCGCGCCGGATTCGGGTATAGCAGATGTTTACCGTGCACTGGCCAGGGAGATCATGTCGGGAGCACAGCTGCGGGTGCCGCAGCCGCTGAGCGATGAGAGACTTAGGGAACTCTCCATGGAGTGAGCCATGAGAGGGAGGCAATAAAATGCGAGCCGACTGTCCACGCATACTCATAGCCGGCGATCGAAGCTCCAGCGGCAAGACCACCATTGTAGCCGGTCTGCTCTCCGCCCTGCGGGGTCGGAGTTTTGAGGTGCAACCCTTCAAGGTAGCCATGGACTACATCGATCCCAGCTACCACACCTGGATCACCGGCAGAAGCTGCCGCAATCTGGACGGTTACCTGATGACACAGGCAGCTGTTAAGGAGATCTATGCCCATGCTGCAGAGGGCGCGGACATCGCGGTAATCGAGGGTGTACGCGGCCTTTACGAGGGGTACGACGGTGACCTGGGCAGCACAGCGCAGATCGCCAAACTTCTTCGCACCCCCGTAATCTTCGTGGTCGATGCCAGAAGCATCACGCGAAGCTGCGCAGCCATTGTCAAAGGCTACATGGACTATGATCCCCTGGTCGATTTCAAGGGGGTAATTCTCAACAAGGTCGGATCTGAGAGGCACGCCCAGAAAGCAATCAAGGAGATTGAGCGCTACGCAGGTGTGGAAGTGGTGGGCGTCATCCGCAGAAATGAGGATATGCACCTGGCCATGCGCCACCTGGGTCTGGTGCCTGTGCTGGAGGGCAAGACCAGGCATGAGGGATTCCAGGATCGGGTAGACAAGATCCGCCGGATCGTGGAAGAGGGCCTGAACCTAGACCGCATTTTGGAGATTGCCAGAGAAGCGCAGCCTCTGCCTGAGGTCGATCCGGATCTCTACCGGCAGAATACCTTTGGAAAGGGCCTGCGCATCGGCGTGGCCAGAGATGAGGCCTTTAATTTCTATTACCGGGATAACCTGGAGATGATGGAACTGGCCGGGGCCGAGGTGGTGCCCTTCAGCCCGGTGCATGACAGGGCGCTTCCCCAGGTGGACGGCATCTACATCGGAGGAGGCTATCCGGAGCTGTATGCCCGTGAGCTGTCCGAGAATGCGGGCATGCGCCGGGCGCTGGAAAAGGCGCACGAGAGAGATCTGCCCATCTATGCGGAATGTGGCGGGCTGATGTACCTGGCGCGCGAGATCGAGTGGGATGGGCAGCAGCAGGAAATGGTCGGGTTGGTGCCGGGAAAAGCACGGCGGGGCAGCACGCGCGTCGTCAGCTACGTGCACGGAACGATTAAGCAGGACTGCGCACTCGGGCCGAAGGGCACAGCCATCATGGGGCACGAGTTTCACCACTCAGAGATGCTGATGGATGAAAGTGTCAGGTACGCCATCCGGCTGGAGCGGGGCACAGGAATAAAGGACGGCTGGGACGGCATGTGCGAGGGGAATATGGTGGCCAGCTACACCCATGTCCACAGTGCATCCTTCCGGGGATTTCCGGCGGAGTTCATCAGGGCGTGCGGAAGTAGGAAAGAGTAGGCAAATTTCTATCGGCCATGGCGTCTGTCCAGCTTATCTGCACGGCCTCACGCGAAGGCGCGAAGCCGCGAAGTTTCGATGAAAGAAGGACGTTTCTTGCCACACCCTTATTGATTTCTGCCTAAACTGATGACACATGTCATTTCATCAGAAGATCTCACCGATCGGAGGAACCGGTTTCATGGCGTCGGTCCGAATCCTCCGGCGAACTTTTGGGATCTCGCGGCGGTTGAGGAGACTCTCAACGCCATACGAAGCCAAGCTGCGAATTACTCTGGGGTGGATTCTGAGGTGTCTTTGTAGCCAAGTTCTCTGGCGCGGACGAGTGCGGCGTCGGCCTCACTGACGTGGCCCAGCGACCTGAGGGCCTCCGATTTGTGGAACCAGGCGTCGCTGCACTGGGGATTGATCTCAAGAGATTTGTTGAAGCTTTCGATGGCATCTTCGTGCTTGCCAAGGCCTGCCAGAGCAGCACCTTTCGAATTCCAGGAGTCTGAAGATTGCGGATAGAGTTCAAGGGTCTTCTCAGTGGCTTCAAGCAATTCTTTATAAATGGAAGCAAGTTTTGCCTTAATTTTTTTAGGGACCAAGACCTGATCCATCTTCGGATCAATCCTGAGTGCCTCGTCGTAGGCTTTGATAGCCTTCTCATTCTGGCCCAGATCGCTAAGAAGAAAGCCCTTAATAATCCAGGCCCGCGCATCATTCGGCTTTATCCAGATGGCCTCCTCACAAGAGGTGAGAGCACTGGTCAGATCTCCTCGATCCAAGAAGACTCTGCCCATTCCCATGGCCCCGCGCTGTGGACGAAAGGTCTTCAGACTGAGAAAGATTCTCTCCGCTTCATCATATTTTTTATTATTGCTATAAACGAATCAGAGGCTATCGAGCAGATCTATGGCTTTTTCGTAGTCCTTTTCCGAGTGCACGGCTTTGAGGCAACTTCCCCGGGAGCGATCCAGCTCCCTGAGATCGCCGGTCAGTGTGTAGCAGTGGTAGAATGCCAGAGCATCAGTAGAAGTGCTTGAGCCCTTGCCAGGTCTTCGCCTCGATGCCCTGTGGGCCATCCCTGGACAGATCATGGACGATCCTGTAAGCTAGATCCCTGACCATGCTCGGAATGTGCTCCTCAGAGACCTGGTCTTTTCCCCGGACCTTCCGCTCCACATCCCAAGCCCTGACTCCTCGGTCTTCAAAGCTCGCAGTGAGGGCTATCATCCGCCCATACTTCTGCAGGCTTCCCGAAAGGACTGGAACGGGAGTCGTGCCTGGACAGTGTCTCTTGAAGGCGATGATGATCTGGCTGATGGAGATTCCAACTGCAGATGCTTGCCCGTCGCCAACTGTTGCCACCTGTGGCATGCTGTGCTCCAAAGACTCGCCTTTGGGGGTAAGTGCGGGCAAGCTTAAGCTCTCGGACTTGATGGTAATCTCCTCAAACTTCAGCCTGTGGACATCCGAGATCCTCCGAAGCTCGCCTGCCAGGAGATCAGAGATAGGCCCTTCCAGTGATCTGCTGGCCTTCGCCTACGGACACTTCAAAGGGCATGATGACGATTCCAGTCTTCTTATAAACTCCCCTGGCGACAACGAACACCAAGATCAAAGCCAGCAGGACTGCGACGATCTTGAGGATGGCCACCATTGCATTGCTGATGGCGTCTAGATTGGCAGGAAACCAAAGCAACAGAGCAAGAACTCCCCGGAAAATGGCCTGCACAGCAACCCCTGTGCCCTCTGCAATGTCACTAATGAGGCGAAGGAAATCTCCCAAATTGATGTTATCCCATAACCCACGAATCCCTGCCAGGAAGGCCTCTCCGGGGCTGTCAGCCGTCAATGCCTGTGCAAAAAGATCCTCGGTCAGTGGATTTTACTTTGGTTTGACATTTTGTCTAATTAACCATTGTGTAACCAACAGCCGAAGGGCGGCCATTGGTCATCTGCTTAAGAAGATGCAATTTGCATCATCGAAGGACTCTATTGCAGGATAGTGCTTGAGGTCGAAGATCCTGGTTTAGTCGTTTCTTCGCGCCTTCGCGGCTTCGCGTGAGACCGTTGCCCAATGAATCTCATCCATAGCACTTCAGTCTCCTGCTCAACGGCTTCTTCCTAGATCCTGGTTCACGCGAAGCCGCGAAGTCCCGATGGTTGTTAACAACCCTCTTCGCTCCTTCCTTGAAAGTAGCCGCACCGAAATTGATCAGCAATCCGACCGGCAGGTTCAGAAGTCGTATGTAGGTCAGCAACTGTTTGGCGTGAACCGGGGCAAGAGTCTCGACGGACTTCAACTCTACAACCAGACAGCCTTCCACCAGCAAATCGACTCGAAGCCCCTCATCAAAATGCATCCCGTCAAAATCGAACGCCACAGCTTTCTGGCGTTCCACTCGCAACCCGCGTCTTTCCAGCATGCGCGCAAGGACTGCTTCATAGACCGACTCTAACAGCCCTGGCCCCAGGTCACGATGCAAATGAAATGCGACATCAACCACAATAGCAGAGACTTCTTCAACATTCATTGAACCTCAGCTCTCCTTCGCGCCAGTCAAGGCTTCGGTTGAGCTCCTCCGGCGTTCCACCTCTCACCTGATCTTTGCCAGCCGCTCGTTCACCGCATCCGCGTCGAAATACTCGGGATCGTATCCATCCAGCCACTCCAGCAATTCCGCATTATCCGGATGGCTCGGGTTCTTCAGGGCCTTTAGGACATCGTGGTATCCGCCCTTACCACCGCAATCCTCCGGTGGGGCAGAGCGCTTGCCATCAAGGCAGACCGGTGCTTTCAGTTCTTCCGCAGGCCGCAAGATCTTCTCTACCAGGATAGTGTGATCCCAGCCATCTCCAAAATCGTACTCATAGGTGAACTTCTCACCAGGGATAACTTTTTTCAACCTGAATTTTTTCTCGTCCTTAAAATCGTCGCCCAGCATATCAGCCTCAATAGATATGACACTGTAGCACTCGCCATCTAACATGAACTGGTGCAGATGATAGTTTTGCCAGCCCATGACCGCTTGCAGAATCTTGTGAAGCTTGAATAGAGTTATGTCCCCGCGAACCTGAATTCTCCGCCAGATGGAAGGCTTAATTCCATCAAGGGTAACTTTTAGCTGGTAGACTGCCTCGGGCTTGGATTGATCTGATGAATCCTTTGCTTTTTTCGCCATGGTTCCTGAGTAAGGTGCTCTTAGGATTTTTATCTTTGCGGCGCAATTCAGAGATCCTGGGCTCTTCAGCTTCCGCCTTGGAGCCTGCAAAAGGGGACTACATTATTCCAATCTTGTTCTTGATGACCCTGATATCCTTTTCCATCTCCTTTATTCGATCCGTGTTGCTGTGATATACCAGGTCGTCGTGCAGATCGCGGATCTCGCCGGTAAAGCCATGCTCGATGGCTGCCGGTGCATTCTGTCCAATACAATGGTGATGTTTGGGTCAAGTTCGAAGGCGAAGAGGACCTGGGACCACAGCACCCAGAGCTGGCAAAGGCAGTTCAAAATGCGCCTTTTGAAGCCCTGATCCTGGATGGTATCGCTGTAACCGTGGCCGATGATAAGATCCTATCTCGAGATAGCCTTGCAGCTCTTCCGGCAGGCGAGCCGGCCTTTCCTGCCATGCTGGCAGCTCAGACGACTGGGCCTTCTTGAAAGCCGCTTCTGTCCGAAAGGAGACAATTCCCCGCCTGGCTATGCAGCCAAAGGGCAAGAAGGATGCCAAGGTAGCCTTCATAGCCGCTTCGCCAAACGCAATCGAGGCCACCCGAGGAGTTCCCCTAGCCGGTGAGGGCCGAAGATTTTTCCGCCAAACGTACCTCGAACTGGCTGGACTGAGAGATGAAGAAATCGCGTTTCTCTATCTGGTTCCCCGCGTCCTGAAGGGAGCCCCAACAGCCGATGAGATGGCAGCCTGGAGACCCTGGCTCACACGACAGCTCCAAGACCTCAATCCGAATCTGATCGTGGGCCTGGGCAAGCAGGCTGGCGAAGCTCTCGGGGAGCTGGCCGATCTTACTATGCCACATCCTCATGCGGTTTTAAGGCATGGAGATTCAGGAGAGGTCTCCCGGAAGACCGCGCATCTCAGGAAAGCGCTAGCTGTACGGGGGTTAAATTGCGGATGCAATAAGAGTATAGTCGGAACGGAGATACGCTGTTCGATCTTCAAGGCCGATGTGGAGATGCGCCTGGTTTACAGCGTGATTGCAGAGTCCGATATAAAAGATGCTCAAGGCGACGTGATGAGCGCGGAGACCATCGAGCCCACATCCCGCAGGTAGCCTTAATTTTGTAAAACATTTTGTAACTATTCAGCCACCCAATCAAAATCCTATTTTTCTTCTGAAACTTCCTGAATTATAATGTCCGATACTCAACCCAAAATTTAAATATTAATGATAATCATATAACTGTCATAATGGAGGAGCGCAATTCTCATCACATCCAAACGGATGATATCAATCCAGGTAATTCCATCTCACTATCACAATCAGGCATAACAATATCCTTGAGTCGCGAAGATATTTTAGCGCTTTATAAGGAAGGTCCTGAAGCAATTATTGCGCCAATGTTAGCCCTTGTCTCAATCATCAATAAACAAGCCGCAAGGATTGTTGAACTGGAGGAGCGGATAAAATCATTGGAGGACCAAATCAATAAGAACAGCCGCAATAGCAGCAAACCTCCTTCTACAGATACCT